>Ga0272441_10011893_pt1 | contig 12830 bp, 17 predicted proteins | sample SSMProp6N_FD_193582 | JGI IMG/M metagenome (GOLD analysis project Ga0272441, IMG submission 193582) | Marine sediment archaeal communities from Little Sippewissett salt marsh, Falmouth, MA, United States - SSM-Prop-6N | ecosystem: Environmental > Aquatic > Marine > Wetlands > Sediment ...
ACGGGAAAGTGGGCCAGGTCGCCGATGGTGCGGATGGCCATTCCCCGGAGCGCTTTGCCCGTCTGCGGCCCTACCCCCGGCAGTCGGTCGATGGGTAGCGGGGCTAGGAATTCCCGGTCGCCATCGGGGGGGGTGGGGGGGGGTTGGGGACAATTAACTGCCCTTCGGGTTTGGAGAGGTCGGAGGCAATCTTGGCGGCGACCTTGCTGTTGGCGATGCCGATTGAGGCGCAAATCCCAATCTCGTTCCGTACCCGCTGCTTGATGTGATGGCTCATGGCCTCCAGTGAGCCGTAGAGGGACTCGAATCCGGTAACGTCGAGATAGGCCTCGTCCAGTCCCAGCGGCTCAAGTTGAGGGGCAGAATCGGCCAGAATCTCCATGAAGTGCTGTGATGCCCGGCGGTATTTCACGAAGTTCCCAACGATGAAGATGCACTGGAAGCAGCGCCGGCTGGCGGTGGTAAGGGGCATCCCGGAGCGCAGGCCGTAGGCGCGGGCTTCGTAAGAGGCAGCGGCGATAACCCCCCGTTGCTCGGGCCGCCCCCCGACGACCACCGGCTTGCCCCGGAGGGAGGGGTCGTCCACCTGCTCCACGGAAACGAAAAAGGCATCGAGGTCAATGTTCATTATGCGACGGGCCATCTCTTTCTCCGTTGTGACCTCGTTAAGCCGGTTTACGGTAGCGGTTGATGGCCTCGCGCAGCGCCCGGGCGGCTTCCCGGGCGGCGGATGCAAAATCAGGCTCCGATGAAGCGTAGAGCACCTGGCGCGACGAGTTTATAATAGCCCGTTCTCCCTGGTCGTTCACTCCGGCGGCCACGGCGTGGGCCAGGTCGCCGCCCTGCGGCCCGATGCCGGGGATAAGTAGCGGCATCTCCGGCTGCAGGTTGCGGATTTTTGTCAGCTCTTTAGGGGCGGTGGCCCCGACCACCAGCCCGATGTTGCCGTTGGTGTTCCACTCTCCAGCCCTTATTGCGACGATTTCGTAAATTGATCGTGGGCCATTCTCTGTGTTGCAGGTGAGTGATTGAAAATCGGCGGCACCGGTGTTCGAGGTGCGGCAGAGGATAAAGACCCCCCGTTTCCGGTATTCCAGAAAGGGAGCCAGCGAATCATAACCGAGGTAAGGGCTAACGGTAACGGCATCACAGCCGAGCTGTTCGAAGATTGCCTGAGCGTAGGCGCGGGCGGTGTTGCCGATGTCGCCGCGTTTGGCATCCCCGATGACCGGGATATCGTCGGGGATGGCGTCGATAGTGGCCTTGAGGGTACTGCAGCCGTCGGTTCCCAGTGCTTCGTAGAAGGCAAAGTTTGGCTTGTAGGCGCAGACCAGGTCGGCCGTCGCCTCGATGATGGCCCGGTTGAATCCCAGGACATCGTGGCCCCTCGGTAGCCGCTCCGGGGCCGGGTCCAGTCCGATACAGAGCAGGCTGTCGTTCTTTCGTGATGCGGCGGTTAGCTTCTCGATAAAATTCACGCTATAGATTCTCCTCCGACAAGATTATCAGTCGCTACTAATGGGCGTCAAGTGTTAAAATACAGGATATTCAGCAACGGAAGGGAATCACATGAACTATCAGCAGGCCAAGGATTACGTCTACGGCTATACCGATTACGAAAAGACCCCCGTCCCCCATGCCCTCGGTAGCTATGACCTGAGACGGGTCGAGGAACTGTTCGGTGAGTTGGGCAGTCCCCACCTGGGGCCGCGTTCCGTCCATGTCGCTGGGACCAACGGTAAGGGCAGCACGGCAGCGATGATTGCCTCCGTCCTGACCGCCAGCGGCTTTCGTACCGGCCTCTACACTTCTCCCCACCTCCACACCATCCGGGAACGCTTCCGGGTGGACGGTGCGGCTATAACCGAGGCTGAATTTGCCGCTATCGTCACTCGCCTCAAGCCCGCCGTTGCCGTGGTTAACGCCCGGGCGACCTACGGCGAGCTGACCACCTTCGAGCTACTGACCGCCCTGGCATTTGCCTTTTTCCAGGATAAATCGGTCGATTTTCAGGTCATGGAGGTGGGTATGGGGGGCCGTTTCGATGCCACCAACGTCATCACGGACGGGCTCTGCGTTATCACCCCCATCGGCCTGGATCATACCGCCGTGCTCGGCGATAACCTGGCGCAAATTGCCGGGGAAAAGGCCGGGATTATCAAGCCGGGGGCAATGGTAGTGATGGCCCCGCAGGCGCCAGCGGCGGCATCAGTGATTAATGAAACCTGCGACCGCCAGCGGGCGTCACTGGTGCGGGTGGCCGATGGTATTACCGTCCGTGTTCTGGGCCTTAGCGAGTCCGGACAGCAGCTCCGTATCGATGGTTTTCGCGACTTGTACGAGATTACACTGCCGCTGCTCGGGGCGCATCAGGTCACTAACGTGGCAACCGCGGTGGCGGCGCTGGAGACTATCGCCGCTGGCGATAACCGGATTACCGCCGGCAGTATCAGCCGTGGTCTGGAGCAGGTAGTGTGGCCGGGAAGGCTTCAGGTTATTGGCCGCTGCCCGCTGGTCGTCGTCGATGGAGCCCATAATCCCCCCGCCGCCCGGAGCCTACGGGAAGCGATAAAGTTATGCTTCCGGTACGACCGCGCTATTCTGGTCATCGGGGCCTCGGCGGATAAGGACGTTGCCGGAGTGATTGATGAGCTGGCGCCGGTTTTCGATGCGGTCATGGTTACCCGCGCCCGGCATCCCCGTTCCCTGCCGCTAGCTCGCCTGGAAGCCGAGTTTGCCCGCTGCGGCATCCCGGTAACGAGGGTGGATGGTGTTGCCGAAGCCGTTTCCCAGGCCTGCCGCCAGGCGAGGAAGCAGGACCTGGTCTGCGCTACCGGCTCTATCTTCGTGGCCGCCGAGGCAATCCGGGCGCTCGGTCAGCACGAAATGGCCCCGGATTAAACCCCGATTGCCCTTGGTCAGGGGGTTAGCTGGTGCTGGGTATTGCGGGCCTCGTCGGGCAGCATCACTCCCAGTATCTTCTCTAGGGCCATGGTGTGCGAGCAGAGACCCCAGCTATTGAAAAAATGACATGAGCAGTGCCATTTACCATCCCGAAACTCAGTGGTGTAGTCATCGTTTTCACCGTGAAAACTCACTGATAACTCAGAGAAGGTTATCCGGTCTGTTTCCAAAGCGTATCGCTTGGCTTTTTCAATCTTGCCGATTAAACTAGACTGCATAACTACACCTCCTAAAAATTTTAAGAGGCATCGGGCAAATTCCGGTGCCTCTTAATACAGGCCATTTTTCAGATTGTTATTTAACACAATCATAACTGTCTCCTAGCATCTAGTTTACAACTACGCGGATATAATGTCCAGCGATATTTTTACCCATTTCGGTACTGATTGTTGATTAATTATTTGCCTTTTTCGAGACTGGTCGTGTACAATATTCTAAAAAGCAGCTTCGAGGTGAAGTCGGATGCCGATCTACGATTACGAATGTACGGCTTGTAACAACCGTTTTGAGAAAATACAGCGCTTTGACGAAGAGTCGCTTACTGTCTGTCCGCAGTGTCAGGGTCGGCTCCGCCGGGTGATACACTCCACCCCGGTCCTTTTCAAGGGGGGTGGTTTCTATATTACTGATAGCCGGGGCCATTCTGCCCCAAAGTCGGCGGATAAAAAGAGCTAATAAGCGGGGGAAAGGCGCTTGAGGGCACTCTTGCAGCGGGTCAGCAGCGCTGCCGTCAGCATTGACGGACGCCCGATTGCCAATATCGGTGAGGGGCTGGTGGTGCTGCTGGGGATGGCGGTGGCAGATACGGCGGAAGACGCGGCTTACCTGGCTCGCAAGACTCTCGATCTCCGGATTTTCTCTGATGCCGCTGGCCGTTTCAATCTCTCCGCACGTGATGTTAGTGCCGAACTGCTCATTGTGAGTCAGTTTACCCTACTCGCCGATACCCGTAAGGGGCGTCGCCCCAGCTTCATCGACGCCGCCCCGCCGGAGACCGCCGAAACACTATTCGAGCAGTATGTTGCCGAAGTCCGCCACAGCGGCCTCAGGGTCGTCACGGGACGCTTTCAGCAGCACATGATGGTTACGATTAACAATGACGGGCCGGTGACCATCTGGCTCGATAGCCGTCAGCGATCCTGAGCAACCACAATTTGTCCGCAAAGTAATCCCGATATGCTCACAGAATATACCGCCGGTGCGCTTCTCTGGGACAACGGCTTGCAATTACATATCATTGGCGGTGAGTGATTGCGTGTGATATAATCGGGGCGTGAAATCCAAATGGATTGGTCGCAAGCTAACCGACCGGGGTTACCGGTTGACTCCGCAGCGCATGATGGTGGTGGCCGCGGTCGAGGATGCCGACGACCACATCAGTGCCGAGGAGATATACGAGCAGGTAATCAAGCGCTACCCGCAGATGAATATCTCCACCGTTTACCGTACCCTGGAACTCATGAAGGCGGAGGGGTTGGTAACCGAGACCGACATGGGTGACGGACGGGTGCGTTATCACTGTATGGGCAAGGGGCATCATCATCACCTCATTTGCCAGAAATGCGGCCGGATTATCGATGTCGAAGAGGAAGTGGTAAACCCGCTGTGGGCCGATATCAAACGGAAATACGGGTTCAAGGTCGGGATGAAACACATGGCACTGTTCGGTATCTGCAAGCAATGCGCGCCCGAAGCGTAAAAAATATTAGCCTCATTAGCCACTGATTGCCGGCGCTAGTCCCGGTGGATGCAATACCAGGAAACACCCTTGATAATCTTCTTGTCAACCAGGCCCTTTTTCACCAGCCCGTCCATGACGCTATGGTGCTGCCAGGTAGCGCTGAGCAAAGCCATTCCCCGCCACAGGGAGTTCTCTTCGGGGATTCTGCCCTCATAGATGGCTTCGGCGATTTCGGAAGGCTCGTAGGCGTTGTCGGAGTGGTCGGAGAGGAATTTGAGGATCCGCTGGGCGGTATTGTCCAATCCCTGGTCGAACTGTTCCCTCGATATTGGCATGATTGTCTCCTCCAGTGTTCTTGGGTAGTCGGTTAAGTAACGGCGTCCGGCGTAATCTCCAGGCTAAAGTCAATCGCCGGTGCGGAGTGAGTCAGGGCCCCGATAGATATTATGTCAACCCCCGTGGCGGCAGCATCCCCTACCGTCTCCAGGTTGATGCCTCCCGAAGCCTCAATCTTGATTTGTGGTGGTAGCAGTCCCCGGATGAGGCGCATCTCGGCGGGAGGGATGTTGTCCAGCATGATGGTATCCGGCTCACCGGCAGCGGCGGCGGCGGCTTCCTCAGCGGTGCTCACCTCGATTTCAACCGGCATCCCGTGAGGGGCGTTCTGCCGGGCGCGGGCGACGATGTCCTGAAGGCTTAGCCCCTCGGCTCGCAGCGCGGCGATGTGGTTATCCTTGATGAGGATAGCATCCCCCAGGTTGAAGCGGTGGTTGTTCCCGCCGCCCATTTTCACGGCGTACTTCTCCAGCAGTCGCAGGCCGGGGGTGGTTTTGCGGGTATCGCAGATGCGCACCGGAGAGTTTCCAACCCTGGCGCGGTATCGGGTGGTAAGGCTGGAAATCCCGCTGAGGTGGCTGAGGAAGTTAAGGGCCAGTCTTTCCCCCTGCAGGATTTTGAGGATGCTGCCGGAAATGACGGCTACCGTATCTCCCGGTTTGACGAGTTGCCCGTCGCTGATAAGAACCTCTGTTTTAATGGTGGGATCGAGGTGCCAGAAGACCCGGCGCACCACCGGCATCCCCGCCATCACCCCGGCTTCCTTGGCCAGCAGTCGGGCCTGCCCTTTAAGGTCGGCGGGTATCAGGGTGCTGCCGGTAATGTCGCCCTGGCTCAGGTCTTCGTCGAGGGCGGCTCGGATAATCTGGTCCAGACTCTCCAGCGGCAGCAATTCGTTAGCCATGCCGGTCTCCTTTGTCTATTTGGTCGCGTTACCCTATTCCCAGCATGCGCTCAATGGCCTGCTGGGCCTTAACCCGTATCGGCTCCGGGACGGTGACTATGTTGCTTCCGCTAGCCATCGTTTCGCGAACCGTTTCCAGGGTGGTGCGTTTCATATCCTGGCAGACGCTCGCTGCGGACACGATGTAAAAGGACTTATCCGGGTTCTCGCGGTGCATCCGGTGGAGGATTCCGATTTCAGTGCCGATGATGAATTCCCGCTTGGGGCTCTGCTTGACGTAGCGTAGCATCTGCGAGGTGCTGAGGACAGCATCGGCGTTAGCGGTCACCTCAGGGCGGCATTCGGGGTGCACCACGACCTCGGCCCCGGGATGCTGCTCCCGGGCGGTGTCTATCTGGGTGGCCCGGATGTTGTGGTGAACGTAGCAGTAACCAGGGTAGGGATAAACCTTCTTATCTGTATGAGCGGCGACATACTGCCCCAGGTTCTGATCAGGGACGAAGATTATCTCGTCGGCCGCAACCGAATTCACCACCTCGATGGCGTTGGCTGAGGTGCAGCAGATATAGCTCTCGGCCTTGACCTCGGCTAAGGTGTTGACGTAGCAGACAATCTTAGCGGCGGGATACTTCTGCTGCCACTCCCGCACCCGGTCGGCGTCAATCATATCGGCCATCGGGCAGCCGGCTTCCAGCTGGGTCAGCAGAACCTTGCGCTCGGGGTTGAGGATGGCAGCCGTCTCCGCCATGAAGTGTACCCCGCAGAATACAATCGTCTTGGCATCTACCGCCGCGCAGCGCCGGGCCAATTCCAGCGAGTCGCCAACAAAATCGGCGATGTCCTGTACTTCCGGTCGCTGGTAATTATGGGCTACGATTACAGCATCGAGTTCCCGCTTGAGTTCGGCAATCTGCTGGATAATCTGCTGCTCGTCGTTCATATCACTCCCTACCAGATAATCACTATGTCTACTATGGTATCATCAAATGACGGTTTTTCATACTTGTAGCCCGGCTTGGGCTCGATACACTTCCAGTAGTTCTTACCGATAACCGGGCGCACCCGTTCGTCGGTAATCGGATCGAAGTACACCAGGCCTTCGTCCACCGTCTCGAAGGCAATAACGGCGTGGGCCGAATCGGGGAACCTGACGTCAACCATGGCGCAGCGGATGCCCTCGTCCTCGGCGTTGTTGTTGACGTCGGCGGCGAAGTGAGAGCAGACATACTCATCTTCAATGTATTCATGGCGGTCGGTGCGGTCGTCCTCCAGGAAATCAAGTGCCTCCCGGAAGGTGGGATTGTGCAGGTTAAAGCGGTCGGACTCGATGGCGGCCAGCATCGCCTGGGTGTCCTCTAGTTCGAGCGTAGTGGTATTGAGATCGCTACGGGTTGATTCCAGTTCGGCGGACAGGCTGGACAGGTCACCATGGGCACTGTTCAGTTCGGATTGTGCCGTTGTCAGTTCACGCTGGGTTCCGGTCAACTCGACTTCGCTATCTTCCAGGAATCTGTAGAGTTCGGTCATCTCGGTCTCCGTCTGCGCCAGTTCCTGCCGGGCGAACCACCAGCTGAAGCCGAAGTACAAAACCCCGATAATCAGCACCACCACCAGTGCCGTCGTCTTATTCCCCATTGCCCTACCCCTCCCGAGTTATTTATTTTGCCGGCTCTGCCGTGGTGGCAGACGGCAACCGTCAGACCTTGTTGACGATGCTGCTCTTGGCGATTCGCAGGGTCCCCGACTCTATCCGGAGCACGATACTGTCCTCACTGATGCTCTCGATTTGCCCGTAGATACCACCGGTGGTAATGACCCGGTCGCCGCTCCGCAAGTTGGTCATCAGGTTCTGATGGTCTTTCATCCGCTTGCGCTGCGGCCGGATCATGAAGAAGTAGAAAAGCAGCCCGATAACCACCAGAAACACGATGATATAGATTGTTGTCGTATCCATCAAACACTCCTTATGATATTAAGATTAAGGTTAAGGTATCACCAGCTTTCCCTGTAATGCCCAGGGACTGGTCTTGCTTATTTCAATATTCACGATTTGCCCTCGGTAATTGGCGGGGGCACTGAAAAAGGTCAACTTGCCGCTGCGGGTACGGCCCTGCCAGCGGCCATCTTTTTGGCCTTCCACCAGTATCGCCACTTGTTTACCCTCCAGCCGGGCGTTGATGGCGCCCGCCGTCGTCTTTTGCAATGCCTCGACCCGGCGGCGGCGCTCCTGTTTCACGGGGCCGGGCACGCTGTCGGTGAGCTGACGAGCGGCCAGCGTCTCCGGCCGTGGTGAATAGGCGGCTACATGGACTTTATCAAACCCGACCGAGGAGAGCAAGTTGAAGGTCGCCTCGAACTGGGCGTCGGTCTCGCCGGGGAAGCCGACGATGACATCGGTGCTCAGTCCCGCCTCCGGGATGCGGCGGCGTATCTCGCCTACCAGATTCAGGTAGTCCCCGGCGGTATAGCCCCGACCCATGGCGCGCAGGATTTCGTCGCTGCCCGACTGTACCGGCAGGCTTATCTCCTCGCAGACCTTGTCTAGCCGGGCCACCCGATCAATCAGCTTGAGGCTCATGTCCTTGGGGTGATTGGTCAAGAAACGAAGGCGCATCAGCCCCGGTATCCTGTTCAGCCGTTCCAGGAGATCGGCCAGGTCGCTGGCCGGACTTAAATCATGGCCGTAGGAGTCCACGTTCTGGCCGAGCAAGGTAATCTCCTTAATACCCTGGTTGACCAGCGCCGTTACTTCACTCGTGATATCATCCGGCGGGCGGCTTTTTTCGCGACCGCGACGATAAGGAACGATGCAGTAAGTACAGAAATTATCGCAGCCCTCAATCACAGTGACGAAGGCGGTTGGGCCGTCGGGGGCTGGCGATGCGGTTGGGGTGGTTACCGGCGACCCGATGAAATCCGGGAGGGCCCCGGCCGGAAAGAAGAAATCGACGTCCGGGTAGCGTTTTCGAAGACGGTCAAGCGACGGCGTGACCAAGCACCCGGTCAAAGCAATAATCAGGCCAGGACGAACGCGCTTCAGGTTCTTAAGGGCATTCAGCCTGCCGACAACCCGGTTTTCGGCGCTCTGCCGTACCACGCAGCTATTTAGCACAATCAAGTCGGCGCTTTCGGCGCTGGCGACAACCCGGTAACCCCGTTGCTCCAAATAATGGCCGATGCGCCGTGAGTCTGCCTTGTTCATTTGGCAGCCGATGGTCCAGATATTGTAACTTGGCATGAGTCGAGTCAGGTCTCTCGCCCCCCGTCCGATACGACGGCGTTTTTATTAATAGTATAGAGGTATTGGCGGCGGTAATCCAGATTTAGCGGTGCGGACCCCTCAAGCCCGGCTGGCGACCAGCTTCAGCAGCCCGATGATGCGCGGCTCGTCGATATCTTCGAGGCGGGCGATGGCGAGGTGCTTGGTAGTCTTGCCCCCGCCGTCGAAGAGGGCAATCTCGTCCTGGCTCAGGCCCTTGGTGGCAAAACCCAGGTTAACGTGGTCTTTCAGGGCGACGAGGTAAAAGCGGCCGCCGTCGAAGGCGGGCACGCCCCACTTCATCTCTTCACTGATACCAGGGATGGTCCGGGAAATCAGTTGGCGCAGGTGCTGGCAGATCTCCCGCTGGGGCGAGGCTTGCCGGTCAATATAATCGTCAACCTGGTTGCTCATTTTCAATAATGGCGGAGGGAGTGGGATTCGAACCCACGACCCCGGTTACCCAGGGTAAGCGCTTAGCAGGCGCCCGCACTAGGCCACTATGCGATCCCTCCGGCTGCCAAGTAGTCAGGTGGCCAATCTGGTAAACAATTTTACCATATTTGAGGCCATTCGATAAATGTGGTTTGCCGGATGGGGATTAAGATTATGGTTCGTTAAAGAGGTGGAGGGCAGAGTGCCGGCTCTACCCTCCTGTTAGATGAAGTAAATATGCATCGACCTAACGGTCACTTTAAAGTAAACCACACAAATATTAAGCAATTATTAATTAAGTTTTCTGGGGATAATTATGGTGAGGAGCTCGTAGCTATATGAAACCCCGGCGCAGGGCCAGGGCAACCGAATGGGCCCGGTCGCTGGCATGGAGCTTGCGTAAGACAGCACTGATGTGGCACTTCACCGTCTGCTCACTGATGCTACAGATAACCGAAATCTGTTTGTTGGATTTGCCGCAGGCCACCAGTGTCAGGATTTCCCTCTCCCGCTTGGTGAGAGGTGGCTCCTCCGCTTCCGCAGTGAAGTAGTCAGGCAGGGCTTTGTTCCCGCTCGCCATCGGCTGTAATTGGTGCCTAGTTGACGAATCAGGAGGTATGACGATGATTACCGTTTGGCGGTCCGGATAGTAGTGTCTTAGCAGGCGGTACAGCCCTTTTATCCGCGTGGCTTCCGGACTCTTCGGATGATCTTCGTGATGGGGTGGGTTGAGGACATATTCGGTGGTGTTCCTTGCCGTAATCATTGGCTACCTCCGTTTAACGAACCGCCTTCCCACTATTAAACGGCAACCGCCTTCGCCAATCTCACCTTTAATTATAAAAAGTATCAATAACTTATATTAAATAACTACAATATACTTTATATTACAATATATACACGGAAGGGAAGGTTTTGTGTTCTAGAATAGTCGTCCAGGTCACCACTGGATATCGTTCAGGACTGATTTAACTCTCGTTGCTGCCTTGCTAGTTCCTGGAGATTTGTGGCTTCAAGAATACGGTCGATGGCCGCTTTCATGTCACACCAGACATTACGGATAACGCACGTTGTGCTACGGTGGCATATCTCTGGATTGATAACGCAATCCGTCGGTGCAATCGGACCGTCCAGAAGCCGGAGTACCTCACTGAGGTAAACATCATCGGGGGATCGGAAAAGAGATACCCCGCCCCCTGTCCCTCGTGCCGTCAGTATGATACCGCCGTTTATCAAGGGTGTTATCAGGTGCTGTAGATAGTACAGTGAAATCTCCTGCCGCTGCGAGATTTCTTTCAGGGTAATCGGCTGATCTTCATAGTGGATGGTCAGGTCAACGAGCATCCTGAGCGCGTAGCGAGATCGGGTTGATATCTTCACTGGAGGTTCATCCCTGTGAAATATATGACTAACATTATCAATTATATTTACTATTATCTGGAATTATTTGTCAAGTTTCCTGAGCGCGTGCTTGATTTATAGCGATAGTGCGGCTACGTTTGCCGAGCCGATTATGAGTGCATACAGGGTGTTAATACGGAGGCAGGCAACTTTTACCCCGTATCCTCAATGTAAACAGCGGCGTTGGTGGCAGATAATACCTTTGATACCCCGTTAAATAATCCGGAAATACGATGCACCGAGCTACCTGCTTAACATACCACTTTGCTTTTTGGGGAGCGAGATAAGCCATATCTAGAACATCTTTGAAATCAAAGCCTCAAGGCGGCCTGAACCAGCTGACTTTTCGATACTTTTGGTGTGTTACATACCCTATTCAAGGTACGGTTGACACTGGTCCGTCATTTTGCGCAAAATTGGGGTTGGTGAAATCCTTGAGGAGAAAGGAGAATTAGCATGGCGGTCGATATATTACAACTGGCAGAAAAGATGAACCAGGCTGGTGTCCCAGCAGACTACGGTCCTGACCTGTCACGGCTTTTGGTGCGTGTCTGGAAAGAGCTGGCCAAGGGGAAACCAATCAATACCGCACGTCAAAATGAGATGGTGGCTGAGCTTGGTGTCCCGGAGGATGAGGTGGAGGATTTCCTGAAAAGAATGGCGGAGCGGGATGATGGTGGTAAGATCATTGGTATCCTGGGGCTGTCGCAGAACGAAAAGTGGGCGCATCATTATTACGTAGATGGACAGGAGCTCCGTACTTGGTGCGCCTGGGACACTCTTTTTTTAGCCCAGGTCCTCCATAAACAGGTCCGCGTGGAATCTGCATCGCCCGTCTCGGGAACGAAGATAGACGTGGCCATCGGTCCGGAGAAGGTGGAGTCTTACAGTCCGCCGAGCAGCGTACTCTCGATAGTTACCATTGACCCGGATTTGCAAGATAAACGTGCTCTGGAAGAATTATGGAGTGGTCTCTGAGGCAAGATATTCTTTTTTGCCTCTCGTGAAGAGGCTGCGAAGTGGGCGCAGGCCCAAGAGAATATCACCATCTTGACCATCGAAGAGGGCTACGAACTGGGCCGGCTGGCTTTCTCGAAGCTGATTAACATCTAGGAGTCCCAGCCGTCAGGGTAAAATTAAAGTCACGAAAAATCTGAATTGGAGAAACCGAAAGGTGAGATATTTAATCCCACCTTTCGGTTTTTTTAATGCCACCTCGTTATGAATTCCACAAACGACGTGCCAGCGTCTTTTTAACCAGACACTACCAGATTATATTTAAAACTAATGTGTTTCGGTAAATAAAGGGTCTAAAACGGACTGTAATTGGTGCCCTGCTATTGACAACTGCCAAAGTTTGATATATAATCTCGCCAGTATACATGAATACATGTATACAATAAGGTAGGTTGAGATAATGGCACAAGAACTTCGTGAAGAGCTGGAATACACTAACTTCAGTGACGCTGTATTCAAAAAGATAAAGCAGGCCATATTACATGGTAGTCTGAAGCCGGGGGAGCGCCTTCACCAGGCAGAAATTAGTCGTACCTACGGCGTCAGCCGAGCACCCGTGAGAGATGCCATCAGAAGACTAGCCGGTGAAGTACTCGTCACCATTAGCGGACAGAGCGCCCGGGTCTCCGCCGTCAGTTTGGATGAATTTCTGGAGATATATCGTATCCGAGAAGCGCTCGAGACCATGGCGGCGCGTCTGTACGTACCCAAAGTAAACGACGAAACTTTGATCCATTTGGAGCGCATTCTGGAAGAGATGGAGAAGGTCTCTAAGGATGGCCACTTTACAAAGTGGCTGGAATTGAATCGTATATTTCACTTTGATTCATTCG
>Ga0272441_10011895_pt1 | contig 12827 bp, 9 predicted proteins | sample SSMProp6N_FD_193582 | JGI IMG/M metagenome (GOLD analysis project Ga0272441, IMG submission 193582) | Marine sediment archaeal communities from Little Sippewissett salt marsh, Falmouth, MA, United States - SSM-Prop-6N | ecosystem: Environmental > Aquatic > Marine > Wetlands > Sediment ...
TAGCGGGACGGACGCAAACCGTTACGATCAAGGATGGCGCCAATCTGGGTTCCGTCGGTAAAAGTGACGCATGCAGGGCCGTCCCATGGTTCCATCAGGCAGCTATGGTATTCGTAGAAGGCGCGTTTATCTGCAGGCATATCCCTCGTTCCGGTCCATGGTTCGGGAATCATCATCATTGCCGCATGAGCCATAGAACGGCCACTGAGAACAAGAAACTCAAAACTGTTGTCAAGAATTGCAGCATCACTGCCATCCTCCATGATAACCGGCTTGATATCCTCTATCTCACTCCCGTAAAGTTTGGACGAGAACATCTTTTCCCTGGCTTTCATCCAGTTGATATTGCCCCGAAGCGTATTGATCTCTCCGTTATGGCTGAGAAAACGGTAGGGGTGGGCACGATCCCAGCTCGGAAACGTATTGGTGCTGAAACGGGAGTGCACCATTGAAATAGCACTTTCGGTATCAGCATCATTGAGTTCAGGATAATAGAGAGAAACCTGCTCAGGCAGCAGCATGCCCTTGTAGACAATCGTGCGTGACGAAAGACTGCAGATATAGAAGTAATTGCTCCCCAGAAGACCAGCGGTATACTTAACCCGTTTCGTGATACGACGACGGATAACATAGAGTTTGCGTTCAAACTCAAGATCAGAGGCAACTTCCTTGCCTTTTGCCACAAAAAACTGCTTGACAACAGGCTCCTGGGCTTTGGCGGTATTGCCAAGAGACTCGTTGATAGTCGGCACCTTTCTGAAACCAAGAAATTTCTGGCCCTCGGCCTGAACCATCTGGCGGCAGATATCCTCAATCGCCCTCCGCTGGGAAATATCAGGCGGCATAAACACCATACCGACAGCATACTCTCCCTCTGCAGGCAGTTCTATACTTCTTTCAGCGCACACTTTTCTCAGATACTTGTCAGGGATCTGGATCAGAATACCCGATCCATCACCGGTATTCTTTTCCCATCCACAAGCGCCCCGATGCTTCATTTTCTCAAGAACTTCCAATCCCTGAAGAACTATTTCGTGCGACTTTTTCCCCTTGATATTGGCAACAAATCCTACGCCACAAGCATCATGCTCGTACTGCGGATCGTAAAGCCCCGTTGCTTGCATTGCTTTCATATTTTCCAGGTACATCTTTTCTAAAAATTTCGAAAAAGGGCGCTCTATAATCTGAAGTGCTGAATATAAGCTTTTTCATAAAATTTTCCCGCCCCGTAGAGCCGCAAGGCTTACCCTTTGGCCTGATTGGCGACGGCTGCCGCGGCTTTGGCCGCAGCCTCCTGATCGCCAAGATAATAATGGCGGATCGGCTTCAGATCATCATCGAGTTCATACACGAGAGGAATCCCCGTCGGGATGTTGATACCAACGATATCCTCCTCGGAAATATTGTCGAGATACTTTACCAGCGCACGAAGTGAATTGCCGTGAGCAACGATGAGCACCTTCTTTCCCTTCTTGATCTGCGGGGCAATCGTCTCATGCCAGTAGGGAAGAAAACGGGCAACCGTATCCTTCAGGCATTCCGCAACAGGAATCTCTTCAGAAGAGAGGGACGCATAGCGGGGATCGTTGCCGGGATAGCGTTCATCAGTTTTTTCGAGCGGCGGCGGCGGCGTATCATAGCTTCTTCTCCAGACCAGCACCTGCTCTTCGCCATGAAGCTGAGCGGTTTCTGTTTTATTGAGCCCCTGAAGCGAACCGTAATGTCGCTCGTTAAGGCGCCAGGTTTTCTCTACCGGAACCCACAGAAGGTCCATTGTGTCAAGCGCGTTCCACAGGGTCCGAATAGCTCGTTTGAGTACAGAAGTATAAGCGATATCAAATGTCAGCCCCTCTTCTTTCATCAGCACGCCGGCATTAGCGGCCTCAGCCAGCCCTTTTTCGCTTAAATCAATATCTCTCCATCCGGTAAAACGGTTTTCCCTGTTCCACTGGCTTTCTCCGTGTCGTAACAGTACCAGTTTTATCATAACATCCTCCTTGTTGTGCGATGAATGGATAGGCAGAGGCCCCGCCTGATTATATTCTTATACGTTCGGCCAATTTAATAATCTTCGTTACTTTTCTCAAACATCAGCTTCATCAGGTCTTAAAAGCGACAATTAGACCGATCTGAACGAAAAAGGCTTTAAAACTGTACCTTGCATATAGATTTATAAATTCAAATATGATATCTTAAGTGTTTTTGGGTGCGGGGCAAATTTTTTCTTTTTTCAGCATCATACGTCCGGGATGCACAAGTCTGTAACAGATTCTGCAATAACATGAAGGTAGACAATTTCAGATTCCAACTGGGTAACAAAGAGTATGTCCCGATTATCATCGGGGGAATGGGGGTCAATATCTCTACAACAGAGCTTGCGATCTCGGCGGAAAAACTGGGCGGAATAGGCCATATTTCGGACGCGGAAGTCTGCTACGTGTGCGACAGCATATTCAGCACATCGTACACAACCCGCAAGAGAAAAAAATACAGTTACAACGTCAACAATATTGACAAATCAGACCTGTATTTTGATCTCGAAGAGGTAGCCGAAGCACAGAAAAAGTATGTCGAGCACACCATGTCGCAAAAAAGCGGCAACGGAGCGATTTTCATGAACTGCATGGAGAAACTCACCATGCGGAACTCGTCAGACACCCTGCGAACACGCCTCTGCGCTGCCATGGATGCAGGCATTGACGGTCTGACGCTTGCCGCGGGTCTGAACCTTCGCACACTTGATTTGATGAAAGACCACCCGCGCTTTCACGACGTCAAGATAGGTATTATCATCTCGTCGCTCAGGGCCCTGACAATCTTTTTGAAAAGGGCTGTAAAACTCGAACGACTCCCTGACTACATTATCGTCGAAGGTCCTCTTGCAGGCGGACATCTCGGTTTTGGTCCTGATGACTGGCAGGCATATGACCTGCAGACCATTGTCAGCGACGTGCTGAACTTCGTCAAACAGGAAGAACTCAACATCCCGGTCATTGCTGCCGGAGGTATTTTCACCGGAACAGACGCAACAGAGTTCCTCAAAACCGGCGTTGCTGCAGTCCAGGTCGCGACAAGATTCACCATTTCCCGGGAAGCGGGTCTGCCATCAGCGGTCAAACAGCACTATATCAACGCTGAAAAACAGGATATCGTCATCAATACCGTTTCCCCGACAGGCTATCCGATGCGGATGCTCAAGCAATCTCCAACCCTGCGCTACAGCATGAAACCGAACTGTGAAGGCCTGGGATACCTGCTCGACAACCACGGCAAATGCGGCTACATTGACGCTTATTACAAAGCACTCGAGACAAAAGAAGAGGGCAAGCACCTTGAAATCACCGGACAGACATGCCTCTGCACCGGGATGGCGAAATACGACTGCTGGACTTGCGGCGACACGACCTATCGTCTGAAAGACACCACAAACCGCCTCGATGACGGGACATGGCAGCTGCCATCAGCAGAAGATATATTCAAGGACTATCAATTCAGCACAGACCACGCTATCGCCAAACCTGAAAGAGTCTCCTGAATACAGTTTATTAGCTGAAAAATCGGTAAATTGAGGCGATTAAAGGCTTTTAGATCGGCATTTGATCCTGAAGAACATCACGACTGGCAATGCAAAAAAAGCTGACATCCCTCATACGAACCGGCGGCTTGCTCGCTCTGGTTTTCCTGCTGATCGTGCTCATCAATCAGCTCTATGGATTCTCATCAATCATAGGAACCCTGCACCCCTTTGCAGGCTACGCTGTTTTTGCCATCGGCATGACTGCGCTGCTCATGTTCGGGGTAAAAACCTACAGAGTCTGGCAGCCGCCCTCGATGCCCTGTCTGCCAGACACAGAACAATCCCCCGGCTTCAACGCATACGTCACCGCTTTCGGCAACGCCATGCCGAACCACCCAAAACACCCTGAAGCACAAAAGGGCGCTCAAGATCTTCGTTGGGTAAAAGCAAATCTCAAGCTGCTGGAAATCGATGCCCTCAACCAGACAAAGGCAATAGCCACAAAAAACTTCTTTATCGGCGCCTTTGCTCAGAACACCTCCTACGGTACGACGACATCGACGATGAACAATCTGAAGCTGGTGTGGAGGATCTACAAAATCCATCACCGTCACCATCACATCAGAGACTATATCGACCTCTGCCGCTTCACCTATGAGTCGCTTCCCCTGTCAGACTTCAGCAAAGAGGAGCTGCCGTCACATATCAAACCGGTTATTCAGTCCTCGTTCAGCAACACGCTGGCATCACTGCTTCCCGGCGGCAACCTTCTGACGCCGTTTTTCATGAACCTGTTTCTTGCCGGGGCAACAAACACCTATCTCACCTGTCTGAGCGGCATTATCAGCCTTCGCTACAGCCAGGCGCTTACAGCCGAAGAGAAGGCTGAAATCATCCGCCAAAGCAAGTTCGAAGCATCGTTCATGCTCAAGGAAATCGTCAAGGAGTGCAACCCGATTCTCTCGGTCACGGTCAGCAAAGCGGTAAAAAACGCAGGAGTCGACAGTCTCGACAGCGTCCAGGCCAATGCAGAAAAAGGGAATCTGGCCCAGGATATCGTCTCCCATCTGGCCCAGTCAATCAAGCACATTCTACGGGAAAACGTTACCGTCGAAAAGGGGGAGTAACCCGTTAACGCCCTTCCCTGTTTCTCAGTCCCCTGAAAAAATCCTGCAGGAGGCTTTGGGCCTTGTGTTCGAGAATACCTCCGTAGACTTCCGGCTGATGATTCAGTTGCCTGTTGCCTGTAATGTTCATCACCGTACCGCAAGCACCCATTTTCGGATCATAGGCGCCAAAAATCAACCGACCCACCTTGGCGTTGACAATTGCTCCGGCACACATAGGACAGGGCTCAAGAGTGACAGCGAGCGTACAATCCGACAGGTATTTACTGCCAAGCGTCGCCATAGCTGACGTCAATGCGATAATCTCAGCGTGAGCTGTTGCATCTGAGAGCGCTTCGACCTGATTATATCCGCGCCCGACGATAGAGCCATTACTGTCGAAAACGACAGCGCCCACAGGAATCTCCTTTTTCTCATACGCCTTGATCGCCTCCCGGAATGCCTGCTCCATGAAATAGGTTAGCTCCATATACCGCACCTTGATAAATAATTGTAGTGGACGAACCGATAGATTTTAATGAAAGGGCTTTTTTTGCTATAATAAAGCTTTTGTTTCCCACTTTTGCGAACAGTTATCTGTTCTAGAGTTTTAACCAATACCAGAGCACCATGAATATCCATGAGTATCAGGGCAAGGATATACTACGCAAATTCGGAGTATCCGTCCCCAAAGGCATTGTGGCATTTACCGCCGAAGAGGCTCGCCAGGCTGCAGAACAGCTTTTTGAAGAACAGGAAAATCCTGTTGTCGTCGTCAAGGCACAGATCCATGCCGGAGGCAGAGGAAAAGCCGGAGGAGTCAAGCTTGCAAAATCACCTGACGAGGTCTTCGACATTGCACGTCAGATGATTGGCTGCACCCTTGTGACCCATCAGACCGGACCGGAAGGCAAAGAGGTTCGTCGCCTGCTCGTCGAAGAGGGCATGAATATCGAAAAAGAGTTTTATGTCGGCATTACGCTCGACCGCGCCACATCCCAGAATGTGCTGATGGTCTCGACCGAAGGTGGCATGGAAATCGAAACAGTCGCAGAAGAAACCCCTGAAAAACTGCTTAAAATCCAGATCCATCCGCTTCAGGGTCTTCAGGGATTCCAGGCACGACAGGCGGCTTTTTTCCTCGGTCTCGAGGGAGACAAGTTCAAAAACACCGTCAAATTCATCACAGCGCTCTACAAGGCCTACACCGCAATCGATGCTTCGATTGCTGAAATCAACCCGCTGGTCATCACCAAAGAGGGAAAGGTTATGGCTCTTGACGCCAAAATCAATTTCGACTCCAACGCACTCTTCCGCCACAAGGACTTTCTTGAACTGCGTGATATCAGTGAAGAGGACCCGTTTGAAGTCGAAGCATCGAAATCAAATCTGAACTACGTCCGGCTTGACGGCAATGTCGGCTGCATGGTCAACGGTGCAGGTCTTGCAATGGCAACGATGGACATGATCCAGCTTGCCGGAGGCAAACCGGCCAACTTCCTTGACGTCGGAGGCAGCGCGAGCCCCGAAACCGTTGAAGAAGGCTTCAAGATCATCATGAGTGACAAAAACGTCAAAGCCATCCTTATCAATATCTTCGGAGGCATCGTCCGTTGCGACCGCGTAGCCGGAGGAGTTATCGAAGCCGCCAAAAAGGTTGGGCTCGACATGCCGGTCATCGTCCGGCTCGAAGGCACCAATGCCGAAATTGCCCAGAAAATGCTTGATGAATCAGGGCTCAACCTGATCGCAGCAAATGGTCTGCGCGAAGCCGCACAGAAAGTCAACGAAGCACTTTCCTGACCAGTTCATGCTCACCAGAAAAAAAGCCCTCAAAACGAGGGCTTTTTTCGTAACACTCCAGCACTCAACACTCACGTCTCAGCACTCGCTTCTCTGAACATCCACTACAAGGTATTCATTTCGATATTGTCGAAGTTCTTCCGGTAATACCTCATATAATCAACCTTGCGTTCAAGCGCATGAATCACCGTATGGGCAAAGTTGACCTTCTCAAATGTCTGCGCACTGCCCAGACCGCCGGGACTGAACACGTTGATCTCCATCAGTTTATCCCCGACAATATCCAGACCGACAAGGAACATACCATCCTGAACCAGTCTCGGCCTGACAATCTCTGCAATATGAAGGTGTTCTTCCCTGATCTCGGCAGGAGCGATCTTTCCGCCGGCATGAACGTTACTGCGCATATCATCACCACGCCGAATCCTGCGGAAAGCCGCATAATGACCATTCTGGCGAAGCGGCTGGCCGTTCATTAAAAACAACCGGGTATCACCGGCCTCGGCTTCCGGAAGATATTCCTGAGCTATAACATAGCCGTCACGGCTGACAGCCTCGACTATCTGGTTCAGGTTCGATAAATCATCTTTTCTGACAAGAAAAACGCCCTGTCCCCCTGAACCCTGCAACGGCTTAAGGACAATATTACCGCCATGCTCACGAGCGAACGCCCTGATTTCATCCCGATCCATCGTTATCAATGTCGTTGGCCGGACCTCCTCCGGAAAAAACTGAAAGTACATTTTGTTCAACGAGTTGGCAAGACTGTTGGGATGGTTCAGCACAATGACGCCGTGGCGCATGGCTATACGACCGAAAATAAAACCGGCTGACTGAGCCCATGGACGTCGCACAATATCTGCCGAAGGGTCGTTGCGCAGCATGAGCACATCGAGATCATCAACGGTAACCCTTTCCGTTTTAGCTTTTTTGCCCTGAAGTTCCTTGAGAAAAACATCGGTAAGTTTGTACTTTTTGCCAGAAACAGAACGTGCATTTGCCTTGATTTTCTCATCAGTATCATATGCCAGATCCCCAACCCCCATCAACCAGGCCTGATGGCCCATATTCACTGCAGCCATAGCAAGCCTGATCGTCGTATAACCGGCCTGCTCCGTCATAACATCGTTAACTACAAATCCGATATGCATATTATCTCCTTTCAACAAGTTCTATTGGTGACAAACCCTTTTTTAACATATTCATTTTTGGAATAAAATCAGACCGATCCAAATAACCCGGCGTCAGCGGCGGCATCCTGAGAACTTCACGATATTGCAGTTCCCGGATAAGCGGAACATGTTCGATCGCTATTTTTCCCACAAAAAGAGGAAAAAGATCTCCTCCATTTTTCAGATAATCAAGAAGCTCAATAAGACCTCGCAAATATACCGCATCCTTGGTCAGGCCACCAGCTCTAAAAATGCGAATGGCAATGGTATACGCCGTTCTCTGGTTAAAGCCGTACTCACGGTTGAGGCTTCGATAGGTATCGACAAACGTCGCCCCGTCAATCAGCTGCCATGCGGCGATAACTCTCCCCGCTAACAGCCTCATTCTTGTCCCGCTCAGACCACCAGTAAAATACTCAGCCAGTACAGCCAGACCCTCCTGAAGCTCTTCATATCCTGCAAGACCGCAATAGAGCTGATGAAACGGCTGGGAAGTCCCGTTTATATAGGTCAGAATATGGGTACCTACCTCATGTTCTATCAGTGCATTCATTCTTGAACGCGACACACGACTGTTTCTGCCGATAAACAGGTTGCCCTTTGAAACCATCAAACCGATAATGTCATCGCGAATCTGGACCGTGCTTGAAATATCGGGGTAGACTCTCCTGTAGAGTTCAACCTCCTCATGAGCCCTTTGAGCAAAATCGGCTGCACTCACTATATCGGTAACCGACTCATCCTGACGATGCGGCGCAAGGCGTTCCAGCAGCTGCCGTGCACTGTAATACAATGGCTCATCCACACGACCGTACAACTGAAGGCTTCCGTAAAGAAAATCCTCCTTTCCGCGATCAAGCAGCATTGATAACTGCCGATCGAGTTCCTTGCGTTTCTGACGAAACAGGAATGCAAGGGTAGGATCTTCTATGCGATCGATATGTATCCCGAAAAGCTCCCGTTTGAGTATTTCGGGATCAACCGATAACGGACGGTAGTAGAGAACAGGCATCACATCGAAGCGAGAACTCTTGAAGCGTGACCACGATTTTTCAATATTGATCGGTGTCGCCTGAAGAATAAGATCAAATGCACGACTGATAGCGGCAAGTTTCCTGTCCACCTCCCAGACCGACCGAACAACAGCTCTTCGACCAAGAACATGATAATGGAGAGGGCGATAGGTTGTCTGGGTATGAGAAAACTCAAAAAAAGCACGTTTCAGAGCCCTGGCAAATCCACGGTGAAGAGCCCGTAAAACAATCGGGTAGAGCTCTCCGCTCACAGGATCGCGAAAACACGGGCTGACCTCAAGTCCGATAAAATAGCCGTTCAGCTTTCTGGTTTCGGCTATCGTCAGAAGAGGGGAAAGTCCACGGGGCGTTCGTCCCTGATCAAGGTCAACGCTGACAACCGGCTTTTTCTTGTGAACACTGACCGACTTGAGCGCTTTTGCAAGAGCATCGACCGTATAGGTCGGAGGACGGCTGCCGGAAGTCATAACTCTGAAACGAGGCTCTTCCGGTTCGCTGTCACAGCAGTCCGCTGTACTTTTTCCGGAAGACCAGATTTCAATAATGAGAAATGCATTGTACTTCTCGCTCTGAGTGCTCATGATCTGCCTGACCAGACTCGCAAGCCCCTGGCGCTGCTTCGGGCTGTCGGATGCAAGCAGATAGGAGGCTTCTCCCCTTACCAGGAGCTCCGTCCCGGCATCGTTGCGCTTCACAGGTTTCCTGTAGAGCACCATAAACGGCAAAGGACGGTCGATATGAAGTACGCCTCCCAGCGGCAAATCAAGGTGTACCTTCCTTCCCTGCTGCAATCGAGCGATAACCGATGCAATATCGACATCATCGATGGTGTGACCTGTCGCTTCCCTCACTCTTTGTTGCATCTGCGCTTAAATGATAGAAAGCTTCTGAAGTTCTTCAAAGGCACCGTCTGCCGCCTTTTGAAGAGCGGCTTTCAAGGAGCCAAACTCATCCGGATAGAGTTCGCCACTCCATTCGTCCATAAAAATTTTTTTACATTCAACGGCTATTGCGCAGCCAGTACGAGGATAACGGTTATGGACCCATGCAGAAAAATGCCCTCCCCGGAATTTCACGTTTTCCCGCACATCAAGCCGGCGACCCATCCATTCTGCACCTTTCAGTTCACCAATAACACGATCAATCAGAGGTCCCCAGAGCGCGCGCTCCATCGTCCCTGTACCGATATTGACATCAGGGTTCAAGAGAGGGTCTGAGGGACTTCCTTGCGGACCATTACGACGAAAATTATAGGAATGAATATCAAAAACGACAAAATGACCAAACCGCGATTCCGCATCCGTCAGTATCGCCTCTGCCTGCTCGTAAAATGCAGCGTACTCGTTCATCGAATCGACGAGAACGTCATCCGGCAACCTGTCGTTCCAGACGGCAAGCCCCCATGCGTCCTCTGGAGTGCGATACACTGCACGATCAGGAGGCCGGTTGAGATCAACTTCAAAGCGGGAAACATTGCTGATGATTCTTGAGGGAGCTATTGCGGTCAACAAGCCGGTATAAGGGTCCTCTTCACGTAGCCTCTCATCTCCGGAAATCAGAAAATAAGGAGCAAGTTCACGACGAACGCCATGGCCATTGTGCAATGCAACTGCAATCAGGGGTGAGTTCCCCTGTACAACATCAAAAAGCTGCCCGCTCATGCAGCAAATAATCTGACAACACCATGAGCACTACCTCAAAAGTTGAGCAATACAGATGAAACAACCGAACCAGTTGCAGAGCAGTCAATACAAAGCATTCTGCATCCGGAAAGTTAATGGAAAAAAGAAATAAAGGGGATAAGAAAAGTGGGATCGGACAATAAAAAAACCGGCGGAAGGCTCCTTACATCCTCCCGCCGGGTTCAACTACAGATCGGCAAAAACCAGAAAACATGAAATCAGCACATAACTACATTTGCCAAGATTTGCTTACCTATCACTCACTTCATGCCAACCTGAAATCAAACATATAAAGCAGCAACACTAACCTTTCGGATTAGGAAGGAACTTGTACCTTAAGCAAGCGCCTTCATAATATTTGACGCCCTTCATTATTTTCTCTTGCACACTTTTTTAAAAAAAACTTTTTTTTTCTTCCCTCGCTCCCCGGCAAGCCGAAAAAACGCGTGCCTGGCACAACATCAGCATCAACAGCCAAAAGCATACACGCTCTTTTTTTATATTTCAAGCATTGCGCCTTCTGCTGAAATCCAGGCAATCTCCATCACAAGAAGATCATGAAAGAGAGCGACAACACATCAACCTCCGTCAAAAAAGGAATCTGCAGTTCATGTGGCCTCTGTTCAAGCACCCAATGGCCGATGCATGAAAGTATCCAGAGCTGCGTCTTCAAAAACGGATGGCTTGGGGAATCCGAAAAAAAGCTGTTCGGGAGACAACGCGATCTTCACGATCCGGTTGAAATGCGTTTCGGTATTACGCTTGAACGATTTAGCGCAACCCTGCAACATCCGCTTCCCGGCGCACAGTGGGGCGGCATCATCACAAGAATGGCTCTCAAGGCCTTTGAAAACAACACCATCGAAGCGGTCGTCACGCTTCACCGCACCAGAGAGAATCAATTTTTCTCACAACCGGTCCTTGCTGAAACCGCTCAGGAAATCTATGACTCAAGAGGCAATAAACCGGTGCTCTCGCCTGTACTCCGCTCGCTGGAAACCGCCTACAGAAAAGGCATTAAAAAGCTTCTTGTCATCGGTGCCGCATGCCACCTGCATGTTCTGAGGGACTTTCAGGAACGCTTCACCTATCTTCAGGATATGGAGATTTTTACGATAGGTATCCCCTGCGTGGATAATATTGATCGTCAACGCTGGCCGTGGGTTCTCAAAAGAATGTCGCGCTCTCCCCTGAGTGCAATGCACATGGAATTCATGCAGGATTTCCGGATTCACATCCGACACACGAACGGCATGGTTGAAAAAGTTCCTTTTTTCAGCCTTCCACAGGAACTCTCCGATCCATCAATCTTTCCGGTAGCCTGCATGAGCTGCTTCGATTATCTCAACAGTCTTGCCGATGTAACGGTCGGCTACCTCGCGGCAGAACTGCGGCCCGACGAGAAACGTCAGTGGGTTCTTGTCCGCACCCAAAAAGGAAAAACCCTTATCGACGCGATACGCAACGAGCTGACCTGTTACCCGGAAGAGGGGAAGTGGGATTGCAAAAAATTTGTCATGAATACTGCAGAGGCAACCATCGCGAGCATGAAAGTTCAGAGCAGGACCTATTCGCCGGACAGAAAAATTCCTCTCTGGCTCGGCCATATCCTCTCCGGGGTGCTCTCTCTTGCAGGTCCGAAAGGCATAGGCTTCGCGCACTACTCAACCGATTTTCATCTGATCCGTCACTACTATTACGTCCGTGAACGCTTTCCCGAGCAACTGGAGCGTCTCGTCCCTCGACATGTCAGAAGCATTCTCGAGGAGTACGATCTTCCGTTATAAGATGTCCGGGAGAGCATCCTGAAAAAAAATTTCTTCTTTTGAAAGGAGCGACCAGCATTCTCAGAAAAATTTTGCGCTTTGTCAACCATTGGATCTTCTGAAACTCTTTTCCTGAAGCAGCAAGCATATGGGAACACAAAAACGAGGCTACGGTTTCAACATCGTCAGCCATACTCTTGTAAAATCTCTGCCTCTTCAGGCTTTCGGGTAATCCATCGCAAACAGTCCGGCGCAGCATATCGGTCACCGCCATCCCTGGACTCAACGTACCAACCATAACCCCCGATCCCTGAATCTCATGAGCAAAGGAGCGGGTGAAATTGGAAACTGCCCTTTTTGTCGTCCCGTATAGTATCATACCGTCCATCATAAATCCTTCACTGCCAAGACCCTCCATAGTGAAAATCTTACCGCTACCCTGCGGGTGGACGATACCAGCATTATTGACCCAGTTATCGGCAGAACCAAACTGTTGTGCTGCAGAAGCGCAAAGATGCTCAACAGCATCTCTCATGCGGACATCACCCGCAACACCATAGACCTTCGTGCCGAAACGGATAAGCTTTTTCAGCGCCTCTGCGGTCCCCTCCTGTGTCGTAGCGTTGATGACAACCCGATGCCCCCTTTCAAGAAAGGCCTCTGCAAGGCCATAAACCAGTCCACGGGACTGCCAGTAATAACAACCGTCTGCTCCATAGCAAATGATCCGGGAAGTTCCTGTAAGAC
>Ga0272441_10011896_pt1 | contig 12827 bp, 11 predicted proteins | sample SSMProp6N_FD_193582 | JGI IMG/M metagenome (GOLD analysis project Ga0272441, IMG submission 193582) | Marine sediment archaeal communities from Little Sippewissett salt marsh, Falmouth, MA, United States - SSM-Prop-6N | ecosystem: Environmental > Aquatic > Marine > Wetlands > Sediment ...
AGCTATGGCTACGCTTTTCGCTCCAGAGCGGCGCTTACGAACACCAGCCCGCCTGTCTCACCAGGGGGCGAGATGATCACGCCGAGATTTGGATGCACAAAGGATTTTGCGAAGGAGTGGAATAACCTAGTGTATTGCCGACTGAGCAAAATTCTTTGTGCATTCAAAGATCAAGTGAGGGCTCGTCCATCTGGTGGGACAGGCGGGCTCCGTCCTGCGCCTGCTCCCGTGATCCTGGTGAGAAATGCGGGCTAGCCGTCGCGTGATCACTGCGCTGCAACCTAACGGGAGAAAAACGCATACGAAAAAAATCTCGCTTCAGGTGTAGTAATTCAGGCCCAATTGGCATAATTTATTAGCACAGCATATTTAAGGCTCGTCCTGACAGCCTACGGTGGAGCTTTCGTCGCGCGCGACCCAGCGAGATGGCGGCGGATCCTGAACGCGCCACGAGCTCGCAGCGGCATAGCAAGGATGCCAGGTAGGCTCCCGATCCTCCAGCGACAACCAGGGTGATTGCCTTTTGTCGCTGTGCCGCAACGCGTATCTAGCGCCTCTTTGCAGATCAACGCAAGCGGCTCGATGCCAAAAGCGTTCAATAATCGCGCTGTCAGACCTGGGCCCGACACTGAATTTGAGGCTTTATCCATGATGAAAAACCTGTTGCGACTCACGATTATCTCCTTTTGCTTTTACCAGTTTCCGCTAATCGCTTCATCTTCCCCCGGCTATGATCTGTACACGGTCAGAACGGAACAGGTTTCTATTCATATTGCCATCGCGGGTACCGTGTCGGCGCGAAAGGCCGTGCAGCTCGCAGCCCAGATCCCCGGGCGTATCGCCTACATCGCCGGTAATGAAGGTGACCGCTTTCAACAAGGCGCGGTTCTGGTCCAGATCGATGACAGCGCGCTCCGGGCGAAACTGGATGCCGCGGTAGCCAGTCGCGATGCCGCGCTGGCTGCGATCCGCAACGCCAACATGCAGCTGACACGCGAACTGCAGTCACCGCAATCACGCGCCAGTGGTGCTGCCCCAGGCGGCATGGGCATGCCGGCGATGATGGACCAGATGTTCACCGGGCCGATGCAGGATTCTATGGGTTTTCGCGACAGAGGCGCGGAACGGGGATCCGACCTGGTTCAGCGCGAGACCCAGGTCAGTCAGGCGACCGCCCAGCAGCGCCAGGCCGAGGCCCAAATCAAGGAAATCCAGGCCTCGCTGCGGGATGCCCGCAGCATCGCACCATTCAGCGGAGTGGTTGAAAGGGTGCATGTCGAGGTCGGTGACACAGTGCAGCCTGGTCAGGCGCTTCTGAACTACAGCGAGACCAGCGGCTACCGCGTCGAGGCAGACATACCCGCGCGGCTGCGCCACAGCCTCAGGCTTGGGGATGTATTGGCAGTCAACCTTGACGGTATGGGGCCTGCGATCATGGCAACGATCAGCCGTATCTGGCCAGTCGCCGATCCCCGACAGCACACCGTCAGGGTGGAGATGGACCTGCCGGCGGGGACGCTGGCCACGGTCGGACAATATGCGGAAGTCAGTGTTCCAGACATGACCAACCAGCAGGCTCCAAAGCTGCTGCTCCCGCGAACCGCGGTACTCTACAAAGGCGGGCTACCGCTGGTCTATATGGTCGGACCCGATGGCCGTACCCGATTGCGCGTGGTCAGGCTGGGTGAAGATCTGGGCGGCAGTCAATTCGTTTTGCTTTCCGGCCTCCGAGAAGGTGATCTGATCGTGAATAATCCGCCACCCGGACTCAGAGCCGGCACGCAAGTCGCGACCCCATCTGCAGAGTCAGCACCCGGTGCTCAGCCATAGGAACCAATGCGATGACCGAAAACGAAAAACCGGCGCAGGAAGTCAATCTCGGCCTCGCAGGCAGTATTGCCCGCACTTTTGTCCATTCACCACTTTCCCCGCTGCTGTTCATTGCGATGCTGGCAATGGGTCTGCTGGGTCTGATGGCGACACCCCGTCAGGAGGACCCGCAGATATCGGTGCCAATGATGGACATTTTCCTGCCCTATCCTGGCGCCTCGGCCGAGCAAGTCGCTGCGATGGCGGTCGAGCCATTGGAGCGTTTGATGAGCGAGATCCCGGGTGTCAAGCATATCTACTCGGCCAGCACACGCGGTATGGGCATCGTAACGGTTCGCTTCAAAGTCGGTGAGCAAACCGGCCCGTCATTGGTCAAGGTGCACGACAAACTGTCCTCCAATCTAGACAAGGTTCCGCCCGGTGTCACGATGCCGCCCCTGGTCAAGGCCAAGGGTATCGACGACGTCCCGGTGGTCACGCTGACGCTGTGGTCCGAGGAACTCGATGGCGCCAGTCTGCGCCGTCTGGGTTTGAATCTGCAGCAGCAATTGAACCAGTTGCCGAACACCGGGCAAAGCTTCGTTGTCGGTGGCCAGAGCGAAGAAATCCGGGTCGAGATTCTGCCAAACAAACTGCGTGGTTCCGGCGTGACCACGCGCCAGGTCGCGGATGTGATTCGAGGTGCGAATGCGGAGAATATCGCCGGGCGCGCCGAGGCCGATAATCTGGCGTTACGTGTTTATGCCGGCGGCTATCTGCGCAGCGCCCGCGATGTCGGCGAACTGGTCGTCGGCGTAAACGAGGGCCGCCCTGTGTACGTTCGCGATGTCGCCAGAGTTTACCGTGCGGTCGAAGATGCCGATAACTACGTCAACTATTACACGGGTGCAGCCTACCCGCAACAGGAAGGTGACAACGTGGTCGCCGATGGCACCCAGGCCGTGACGATTGCGATCGCCAAGAAGAAGGGCAGTAACGGCGTCACGGTCGCTAACGACATTCTCGATTTGGTCGAATCGCTCAAAGGACGCTTGATACCCGAGCAAGTAAACGTCGAAGTTACGCGCAACTACGGTGATACCGCCCAGGACAAGGTCAATGAACTGTTATTCAAACTGGTGGTCGCCACCGGTATCGTGACGATCCTGGTATGGTGGGCACTCGGTCTGAAACCAGCGGTCGTCGTCACTCTGGTCATACCCGTCGTGATCCTGATGACTGTTTTCGCGGCTTTCGTGATGGGTTTTACGATCGACCGCGTTTCCCTGTTCGCGTTGATCTTCTCGATCGGCATCCTGGTGGACGACGCGATTGTCGTCGTCGAAAACATCTACCGGCGCTGGCTGATGGCTGGCAGCAGCAGCACAGAGATCGCAGTTGATGCGGTCAGAGAAGTCGGCAACCCCACCATCATCGCAACCTTCACCGTGGTCGCGGCACTGCTGCCGATGGCCTTCGTCAGCGGAATGATGGGGCCTTACATGGCGCCGATCCCGGTCCTGGGCTCGGTAGCGATGATCATATCGCTGTTCGCTGCGTTTGCTTTCACCACCTACCTGGCGATGCGGATCAAACCGTCGATGAAAGCCCTGCAAAAGGCCGAGGAGAAAGAGCACGCGGCCAATGAACGGCTCAACCGGCTGTTCCGCAAACTGTTGCCAATGTTGCTGGACAACCGCCTGGCCGGCTCTGGTTTCCTGCTCGCACTGGTCGTGGCCTTTTTTGCGGTGATTGCGATGTTCTACACCACTGCGGTGACCGTGAAAATGCTGCCGTATGACAACAAGGCCGAATTCGCCGTTGTGGTCGACATGCCCGAGGGCACCGCATTACCACTGACTTCCAACCTCGCACGCGAACTGGCCGAAGAACTGCGTGATATTCCCGAGGTGGTCGCGCTGCAAACCTATGCCGGCACGGCCCGGCCGTTTGACTTCAACGGCATGGTGCGTCACTACTATCTGCGCCAGGAGCCCTGGCAAGGCGAAATCCAGGTACAGCTGACGCACAAAAAAGACCGCGAGCGCAGCAGTCATGATATCGCTGAGGACGCAAGGGCGCGGTTGACACCGATCGCAAACGCAGCAGGGGCCAGGATAACCGTCGCGGAGATGCCACCCGGACCACCGGTGATGCAGGCCGTTGTCGCCGAGATCTATGGTCCGGACGCCGATACCCGGCGCGAGGTGGCCACCAAAATGACCGAGATCTTTGAATCGGTCGAGGGCATGGCCGACGTCGACAACTACATGACCCAACCCTACGACGCCTGGCGCTTCATCATCAATACCCAAAAGGCTTCGATGGCCGGCATTTCGACCAGTACGATCATCGATACCTTGTCGGCCGCGATGGGGGGCTACCAGGTCACCGACGTGCGCGAAGGCTCGGCGCTGGAACCGACCTGGATAGTGATGCAGGCGCCGTTGTCGTTGCGCGCGAACCCCCAGGCCCTTTCCGACTTACCGGTTCCCGACGCACAGGGCAACAGCGTACCGCTGGCCGAACTCGGCCAATTCACCCGTATGCCGGAAGAATATATGATCTACCACAAAGATTTGCGTCCGCTCGAGTACGTGGTCGGTGATGCGGTCGGGCGCCTTGGTGCACCGATCTATCCGATGCTCAAGGTCGATCAGATTTTGCAGGACTATACGACACCCGACGGTGTGATCATGTCTGGCACGCTGACCGGGCCGCCGCCGGACGACGGTCGATCTGCGTTTGAATGGGCCGGTGAATGGACGGTCACCTACGAGACTTTCCGTGACATGGGCGTTGCTTTTGGAGTCGCTTTGGTATTGATCTACATGCTGGTGGTCGGTATGTTCGGCAATTTCCTGGTACCCGCAATCATCATGGCACCGATTCCACTGACTTTGCTCGGCATCGTGCCGGGTCATTACCTACTGGATGCGCAGTTTACAGCAACATCGATGATTGGATTTATTGCTCTGGCCGGAATCATCGTGCGTAACTCGATCCTGCTCGTGGACTTCGCGGTCGAGGAGTTACGCACCGGCGTTGAGGTCCGTGAAGCGGTGCTGCGTTCCTGCAAGGCACGTACTCGACCGATCATGATCACTGCATTCGCACTGATGGGTGGCGCTTCGGTCATACTGACCGATCCGATCTTCCAGGGTATGGCGGTCTCGCTGCTGTTCGGGGTCTTTGTGTCGACGGTGCTGACGCTGGTCGTGATTCCGCTCGGCTGTGTCAGCGCCGGCGCCAGTTTGCAGCAGGTCGCGAATGCACGAGGTCGTTATACCAGTCAGGATATCACCGATGAGCAGAGCGCTGACATTGGCGCGCCTGGCGAACCGCTACCGGAGCAAGGCCGGTAGCGGTGCAGCCAATCCAGCAAAGCGGAAGCACTCTGGCCCGAAGTTTATCTACACTTCTCGGTTTGTAATCGGCACATAGCCAGTCTGCGTGTGGCCCACGTAGACCTGCCTCGGTCTGATGATGCGACTGCCCGGGTCTTCGTTCTGTTCTTTCCATTGGGCGATCCAGCCCGGTAGACGGCCGATAGCAAAACAGACTGTGAACATGTTCGTCGGTATGCCGATCGCGCGGAGTAGAATTCCGCTGTAGAAATCCACGTTCGGATAGAGGTTGCGTTCGACAAAATAGTCATCATTCAAGGCCAGGCTCTCGAGCTCACGCGCAATGTCCAGCAATGGATCCTGCCGGTCGATATTCGGCAGCACCCTGTCGCACGCTTCCCTGAGCACTTTAGCCCGCGGGTCGAAATTTCGGTAAACACGATGACCGAAGCCAAACAGGCGAAACGGGTTGTCTTTATCCTTTGCATTGTTGATACACTGTTGCGGCGTCATGCCGCCTGCGTAGATGCGCTCCAGCATTTCAACAACCTTGACATTGGCACCGCCGTGTAAAGGACCCCATAGCGCTGAGACACCGGCCGCGCATGATGAAAACAGGTTCGCCTTCGCCGACCCGACGGTGCGTACCGTTGATGTGCTGCAGTTCTGCTCGTGGTCGGCGTGCAATATGAACAAAAGATTCAGCGCATCTTCCACCTCCGGTCTTATTTCGTACTGCTGATAGGGAGACGAAAACATCATGTGAAGAAAATTCGCACAGTACCGCAGTCGCGGGTCCGGATACATGTGCGGCAAACCCTTGGATCGTCGGAAAGAGAATGCGGCTATGGTTCTGACCTGGCTGATGATACTGGCGGTCACCTCAAGAAAACGCTCGGGATCATCAACGTTGAGGTAATTTTTGTGCACACAGGCGAGGTGATTCAAGGCTGCGGACAATATCGCCATCGGCGGTGCATCAGCAGGTATATGCTGGTAAACATCCCTAACGTCCTCGTGCAGCAACTCGTGCGTGGTCAATTGATCGCGAAAATGGTCCAGCTCGCTGGATGTTGGCAAGTGGCCAAATATCAGCAACCAGGCCACTTCAACAAAATTTGGTGTGGGCTGGGCGGTGAATTCTTCAACCGCAATTCCACGATAACGCAGAATGCCTTTGTCACCATCGATATAAGTGATGGCGCTCTTGCAAATAGCCGTATTGGCGAGCGCCGGATCGTAACTGGTAAGACCGGTTTTCGCCAGCAGCCGTGAAATATCGATCGACTTGCCGCCTTCACTTCCATGGATCACTGGCAATTCGATGCGTTGATCGCCAATCTGCAATATCGCGCTTTCTTTCATACGAATGACTCCTCAGTCTTAACCTGGGAAAATGAGAATTTCTGTCCTGTGTTGATACTCATGTTACACGATTTGTCGATACGCATTGCCGCGGTCTGAACAATGCGCCACTGCCTATGCGATGATTCGCCGTTGCGTCGGTGTATAATCGATTCGACATTATGCCAATCAACAGATCCATTAGGAAACCTGCGATGCTTACGGTTATTTTCAGATCCACTGTTGTTGCGCTGTTGTTGCTGGCATCGCCACACGCTTACGCAGAGACGAACATCAAGCTCAGCGTTGTCTCGAGCCCCTGGTCCCCCTACGTCAGCCGTGATCTGCCGGGTAACGGACTGGCTATCAGCATTGTTATGACAGCATTGCAGCGCGCTGGTTACGAGCCAACGTTCTCACTGCTGGCCTGGCCCGAGGACCTCGAGGGCACGCAGCAGGGCCGCTACGACGTGATCGGAAGCCTCTGGTATACCGAGGACCGTAACCGTGATCTGATCTTCAGCCAGCCGATGGTCGAAAACCAGGTCAAACTCATGGTGCGCGCAGACAGCGACATACGCATTCCCGAGCTTTCCGCGATCTCGAAATACAAGGTTGGCGTGGTCGAGGATTATGCCTACACGCAAGGCGCCTACGAGGGGTTGGCGATCGACTTCATCAAGGCCAACTCAGTGGAGGAAAATCTGCAGCGTTTGCTGGCGGGGGACATCGATGTGGCGGTCGCCGACGAGCGCGTCGCGCTTTATGTATTAAACAACCAGATTCCTGGCGGTATCAAAGAAATCCGCTTTGTCGAACAGGAGATTGCAAGCCGGGGACTCCGAATCGCGGTGTCGCGTGAGCGTTCGGACGCTGAGCAGATCGTGGCCCGATTCGATGCTGAAATCCAGACTATGAAAGACGATGGTACCTACCTGGATATTTTGCATCAATATCATGTCAGTCCATGAAGGTGCCGGAACCAAAGAGCGCATCCAGCCCGCAGCAACAGCCATCCGTCCGATCCGTACCTGCTGCTTCATTACACGTAATGCGCTCATGGAAATTCCCGTCAGTTGCTGAATCATGTGATGCGCCAGGGCGAGGCTGCTTGCCCGGTTTTTGAGATGTTATACTATTACACTTTGTTGATGACCCGCGATGAAGGGCGGGTCGCTGCTCTACCCGCCCAATAGCTCGGGAGAAACATGATGCGCCGTGCGTTGATCTTTTTGTTGTGGATACCCGTGGCAGCGATGGCGGAGCCAATGCACGTTTTCGTCAGCGTGCTACCGCTCCAGACCTTCGTCGAAAAAGTCGGCGGCCCGCATGTCGTAGTGCAGGCTCTGGTGCGACCCGGCTACAACCCACAAACCTATAACCCGACGTCACAGCAGATCAGCGCACTGGCCAAGGCTGATCTCTACATCCGTGCCGGCGTCCCCTTCGAGAATGCCTGGATGGATCGAATACGTTCGGCCAATCCCGATATGCCGATTCTCGACGCCCGCGCCGGCATCGCGCTGCGCGAGATGGATAAGCACCGACACGACCCGGCGCAGACGCATCACGACCACTGGCATGAACACGATCCACACGTATGGACCAGTCCGTTGCTGGTCAAGCAGATGATCGGCACGATCCGCGACATATTTTCGGAACTTGATCCGTCCCACAGCGCGGACTATTCGAGCAACCATGATGCTTTCGTGCTCGAACTGGACCAGCTGGATCGCGATATTCGTGCCCTGCTCGAACCACTTGGTCAGCGTCAGTTCATGGTATTTCATCCAGCCTGGGGCTATTTTGCCGACACCTACGGACTGGTGCAGGTGCCCATCGAACATGAGGGTAAGGAACCGGGTGGTCGTTCGCTGGCAAGACTGATCGATCAGGCAAAAGCAGAAAAGATCAGGGTGATCTTTGTGCAGCCGCAGTTCGACGAGCGCCAGGCCAGACAAGTAGCTCGCGCCATCGGTGGTGGCGTCATCGCTGTGGATCCGCTGGCCCAGGACTATTTCAACAACCTGCGACAGGTTGCGCAGCAATTCGCCGAGGTACTTCAGCCATGAACAACGTGATTGATATCCGGAACGTCGACTTTGCCTACGGTGATGTGGCAATCCTGTCCGGCATCAATCTGCAAGTGGCCGAGGGCGAGTTTCTTGGTATTGTCGGGCCCAACGCCGGTGGCAAGAGCACATTGCTGAAGTTGATACTGGCGCTGCTCCAGCCGCAGGCTGGGCAGATACGCGTACTCGATCAACCCACCCGGTTGGCGACCCGAATGCTGGGCTACGTCCCGCAGCACCCGAGCTTTCCGCGTGACTTCCCGATCACCGTCGAGCAGGTGGTTCAGCTGGGTCGTCTGGGCGTGAAAAAGCACGAAGGCTGGCTGAGTGCGCTCTGGCCGGGGCGCGTCGCTCGTGCCGACAGGGAATCAGCGCGCAAGGCCCTGGCTGAAGTCGAAGCCGATGACATTGCGGCACGCCAGATCAGCAGCCTGTCGGGTGGCCAGTTGCAACGCGTACTGCTGGCCAGGGCGCTGGTTGGCGAACCCCGGATCTTGTTACTGGACGAGCCGACGGCCAACATCGACCAGCGGCTCGAGAGCGAGATCTTCGATCTGCTTCGAACGTTGAACGAGCGCATGACAATCCTGGTCGTCTCGCACGATGTGGCTTTCATCTCCCGCTACGTGAATCGAGTGGCCTGTATCAACCGAACCCTGGTCTGCCATCACACTGACGCGATCGACGGTCAGATGATCCAGGAACTTTATGGCGAGCATGTCCGCATGATCGCACACGGACATTGACCGATGGATGGCTTTTTCACGGCGCTCGCACAACATGCCTTTCTGCAAACTGCGGTCGCTGCGGCATTACTCGCGAGTATCGGCTGCGGAGTCATGGGCACTTACGTCGTGGTCAAGCGAATCGCATTCATTGCCGGCGGCATCGCTCATTCTGTACTCGGCGGCATGGGCGCCGCAGTCTACTTCGGTTTCAACCCCTTGCACGGCGCACTGCTGGCAGCCATTGCCGCGGCGCTGCTGATTGGCTGGGTTCGGCTGCACTGGCAGGCCCAGGAGGATACGCTGATTGGCGCCCTTTGGGCGATCGGCATGGCGATCGGGGTCATTTTCATTTCTAAGACACCAGGCTATCAATCTGACCTGATGAGCTACCTGTTCGGAAATATCCTGCTGGTCCCGCGCGAAAGCCTCTGGTTCATGCTCGCAATGGACATCGTACTGCTCGTCGTCGTCGCGGTTTATCACCGTCAACTCCTCGCGGTCGTTTTCGATGAAGAGTTCGCGCGCCTGCGCGGCATACCCGTTGGCTTCTTCTACCTGCTGTTACTCAACCTGGTCGCTGTGACGGTTGTGCTGCTGATCCAGGTCGTCGGCTTGATACTGGTGCTGGCCTTGTTGACCCTGCCAGCCGCTGTGGCCGGCCACTACGTGCACTCGCTCGGACGAATGATGCTGATCGCGAGCTTGCTCGGCAGTGTACTCAGCGTCGTTGGCTTGGCGCTATCCTACGGACCCGACTTGCCTGCAGGGCCGACCATCATTCTGCTCGCTGGGTGCGTTTACGTCGGATCGGCTTTGCTGGTCCAATTTATCAATCGCCGCAAAGCGCAACTTTCAGCCCGACGTCGGGCTGATGCGAGAGGCAAAGATGGATAGAAAGCATCTGTCACTTATCCTGGACCGCGCCGAGAACCTGTGTCGTCGACGCGGCGTCAGGCTGACCGATCAACGCAAGGCCGTACTGCGCCTGCTTTGTGAATCAGACAAACCGCTGAGCGCCTACGAGCTACTGGGCCGAATGCGCGACTCGGTCAGGAATCCGGCGCCACCGACGGTGTACCGCGCTTTGGATTTTTTGCTGGAGCAGGGCCTGGTGCACAAGTTGGAGAGCCTGCACGCCTTTGTCGGCTGCACTCACCCCGAACATCCGCATGTTAGCCAGTTTCTGATCTGCGATGATTGCGGCGACGTGACCGAAGTTGAAGACCCGAGTATTGTCAACAGTCTGTTGGCTGCCGGCAAGACGGCGGGATTCCATACCAAGCGGCCAGTGGTCGAGCTGCGCGGAACCTGTGCGCAATGCTCCGAGAAAAAGATTTCATGAACACGCGAATCCCTTTACGTATTTTTCTTGGCACTCTCTTGAAATTCACTTCAGAGTAACAATCTATAGGATTTGGGCGCGTTGCCGCTTGCACGCCAATTTCGAAGTGCAGGTCAGCACGCTATTTGCAATAATATGCAAACTTTTCAGTACTCAACAGATCAATCAGACTGCAATCGAGCAAAATATCATCAAACAACAAGGCAGAATATCATGACACAACATACACTCCCAGATCTTCCGTATCCTGAAAACGCTCTAGAACCACATATTTCCGCAGAAACGCTGCAGTTTCATTACAAGAAACATCATGCAACATATGTGGACAAACTGAACGGTCTGATACCGGGCACCGAATTCGAGTCGGCTTCACTCGAGGACATCATCAAGAAGGCCTCGGGCGGCATCTTCAACAACGGGGCTCAGGTCTGGAACCACACCTTTTACTGGAACTGCCTGAGCCCAAACGGTGGCGGCGCACCCACCGGCGAGCTGGCCACGGCGATCGATCAGACATTCGGAAGTTATGATGACTTCAAGACGCGTTTCTCGGAATCCGCGGTCAACAACTTCGGCTCCGGCTGGACCTGGCTGGTGAAGAATGCTGAAGGCGCTCTGGAAATTGTCAATACCAGTAATGCCGCCAACCCGATGACCGACGCTATGCAACCCTTACTCACCTGCGACGTCTGGGAGCATGCCTATTACATTGATTATCGTAATGCACGTCCGAAGTACGTCGAAGCTTTCTGGAACCTGGTCAACTGGGATTTCGTCTCGCAGAATTTTGGCAGCTGAGGCCTTTACGCAGTCCATTCAGCAACGGCCCAGGGATGACAGCACTGATAGTGATAGCGGACACGGATAGTCCGCAGCCCCGAGGGGATTAGCCGACTGCGGCCCTCAGAACGCGTCCTTGTTCACTCGCGATTCATCTGACTGCACAGTGCCGAATGTGTACGCGGCCTGATTCCGTTACAATCGCCAAAACAGGCTCATCTCAACACCAACGAAGTTTACGGTCCGCAGATGAACGCCGATAAACCCCGATGAGGAACGGGCTGCTTGATCACGAAAGACGCAATGGACGCGATGTCCGCCAACCAATTGGTTTTTCTGGTGTTTGCCGCTGCGACATTCCACTCAGCCCTGATGGCTGATCAACACGGTGTTCAGGCACCGTTTCAGGCATCAGACAAGCCGGCATCTGTGTTTATCGGCGTTCATCGGCGGAGCGGTTTTAGATATAGCGGCTAGCCCGCATTGCTCACCAGGCGGCGTCTCTTACTGATAATGCATTGGCCCGATTGAGAAAGTTCGGATGATCGCAAATACAATGTGTTCTTCAAGCATGCCTATCACGGTTCAGGCTGGTCCTCGCCTGCCCAAGATCGTAGGGTGCGCCGTGCGCACCAGAACCGGCCACCGAACTGAAGATGCGCGGTGCGCATGGCGCACCCTACGGTCTCCTCACTCAAACCATAGCGATCGCTACGCTTTTCGCTCCAGAGCAGCGCTTACGAACACGAATCCTGCGCCTGCTCCCGTGATCCTGGTGAGAAATGCGGGCTAGGTCTCAGCATTCGCCGTGCAGACGACTGAAATATTCTTCCAGCTCCGCCATGACATGGTCGAGCTCACCTGATCCAATCGGTTGACTCAGCTCATTCTGCGCAAAAAAGCTATCCCGCTCGCGATCACGGTGGACGCGCGCAGCGAGTGATTCATCTGCGCCTCCGCGGTAGATTTCGAATACATCGTCGCCATTGTCATTTTTTCCCCAGCGCCACCGCGTAGCGCGGCCGTGTGCGATGGTATGCCCGCCAAAGCTTTCGAGCCGCTCCCGGTCCTCTTTACCGATGAAATTGTCTGGCAATTTATAGGTCTTGCTCATATCGATCTAACACGGATATTGCCGGCCAAAGCGGAATCGCTCAGTCAATCCACGTCGAATCTGCGTGGGCAAGCTACAGCATGCCGCCTTGAATCGATCCTGTCGGAGACCGGTCAAAGCAAGCGACGGCTAGCCCGCATTTCTCACCAGGATCACGGGAGCAGGCGCAGGACGGAGCCCGCATTTCCCGCCAGATGGGCGAGCGCTCACTTGATCTTTGAATGCACAAAGAATTTTGCTCAGTCGGAAATACACTCGGTTATTCCACTCCTTCGCAAAATCCTTTGTGAC
>Ga0272441_10011897_pt1 | contig 12826 bp, 7 predicted proteins | sample SSMProp6N_FD_193582 | JGI IMG/M metagenome (GOLD analysis project Ga0272441, IMG submission 193582) | Marine sediment archaeal communities from Little Sippewissett salt marsh, Falmouth, MA, United States - SSM-Prop-6N | ecosystem: Environmental > Aquatic > Marine > Wetlands > Sediment ...
ACGTGGCACTCCCCGGCGCCGACGAAGGCGAAGTCCAGGGAGCTCAGATCGAAAACGACCACGGGACGACCACCCAGGTGCTCGGTGAGTTTCTGCTCGGCCTCGGCCGGCTCCCGCCAGGGCGTCTCTTCCGCCAGCATTTCCGGATCGGCCGCACACTTGCCGTGCACCCACTTGACGAACTGGACGGTCTGGACGGCCAGGTCGCTCCTCTCGCCGATGTTCCGGCTGAAGATGCTCACGAGGACGACCGTGAGAATCAGGGCCAGGGCGGCGGCCATGGCCAGAAGGTTGGCCCGCGGCCCCTGCCAGAAGCGACGCCGACCGCTTCGAATGGTGGCTCCGCGTCGATCGACGCGGCCTACGACGATTTCCGCCTCCGGCTCGTGTGCCACCTTGTCAAGGGCCTCGCGAATGCGCTCGGCCAGGCCCTCCGGGGCGGCGCCCGCCCGGCCGCGCATGACAACGTCGATGCGCTGGCGCAGAAGGTGCTCGAAGCGCACCTGGACTTGAAGCCGTTTGTCCGATTCGATTCGCCGTTCCATGTCGGCGGCCTCAGCACCCTCGAGCTCGCCGTCGACGTAACTCCGAATCAGATTAGAATCGTTCTGCTCGCTCATTCCGTTTCCGTGGCCGGTGCGGGGCGTGGCGAGTCGCAACCGGCAGATCATTCAAAAGCAGCGTTTATTCGCCCTTTTTCGACCCTCCACCACCATCGTCACAACTCCCGAGGAAGCCGCTTTCTTCGGCCAATTCGGACAATTGTTCGGCCAAGATGCTCCGGGCGCGATGCAGGCGGCTCATCACTGTCCCTATCGGAATATCCTGGATTTCCGAGATTTCACGGTATTTCAACCCTTCCACACCCCACAGCAGCAGCACGCTGCGGTATTCGGGTCGAAGCTGCTCAATCGAAGCCTTCAGCCGCTCATCGACGTGCTCCCACTGGAGGCTCTCCAGATCCCAGGCCGGCGGGGGCTCATCCGGCCCCGGCTCCGTCGACGTGGCCGTGGGGAACTCCTCGACTGCGACCGGCTGGCGCTTGGCCTTTCCCACCCGCGTATAAAAGACGTTGTGGAGGATCTTGAAGAGCCACGGCCGGATGCCCCCGCCCTTTTCCTCGTATTTCTCGGCCACCCGCAGGGCGCGCAAGTAGGTTTCCTGCACCAGATCCGAGGCCTCGTCGGGGTGCCGGGCCAATTGCATCGCCATGCGGTAGACCGCATCCAGATGCTCCAGGGCAAGCTGTTCAAACGCAGGGCGTTCCAAAACCTCCACCCATCTTCACAGGGCTCCGGCCGAATTCCCGGCCGGAACGGGCATTATCATCCGGGATAGTCCCTATTGCCGCAACCGAGGCGGCAACCGGAGCATCCGCTCCCCTCGCCGGCGGGCCGCCGGGCCCGATTCAGGGCTGCCGGCCGAGACACGGGGCAACTTCCGATAACCGGGCCCGAACCCTGCGAACCACCCTGCCCACTTGCATAAGAGATGGTCTTTGATGACCATGACCGGATCATGTGTCCTTCGGGGGGACTTACCGGGGCCGAGGCACGCGACCGGGAGTCGTCACGGTCGCGGGCTGCGCCGGCCGGCGTGACTTTTCTCGCCCTCTCCTTTGCCGCGGGCATCACCATCGGCTGGCATCAGCCTCAGCCGTGGGCCTGGCCGTGGCTGATCGCGGCCGCGGCGGCGCTGCTCGCCTCGATCCTTCTCCCGCGTCGGCTGAGCGGTCTCTGGCGCGTATGCCTGTTGAACGTGGCGATGATCGCCTTCGGCACCGGCTGGCTGGCCGTGCGGCAGCATCATCTCTCCCGGCATGATCTGGCGGCGGGGACCGGCAGCGAGCCGGTGCTGATTCACGCGCACGGCGTGGCGCTGGCGGCCCCGGAGATGCGCCCGCGCACCTCCGGCTCGATGGCGACCTTTGATTACCGCAAGCCCGCGACGTATTTTCCGATGCGCCTCAGCGCCCTGATCGGGCGCGACGGCCGGCCCACTCCGGTCCGCGGCAAAGTGCTCGTCTGCGTGGCAGAGACGGTGGCGCCATTCCAGGCGGGCGATGAGATTGACGTGACAGGTTTTCTCAGCCGACCCGCGGCGCCGCGCAACCCCGGGGGGTTCGACTACCAGCGTTACGCTCTCTCGCTCGGCCAGGCGGGCGTCCTGCACGTGCGCAATCGCGAGGTGCTCAAGGTGGCGCTGGCGAAGCGTCCGGCGATCACCACCACGCTGCTCAAGTGGCGCCAGAAGCTGCGCCGCCGAGCCGGGGCCTGGCTGCTCTCGGACCTGCCCGACACGACGGGCAACGAGCGCGATGTGCTCCTGGCGACGCTCCTGCTGGGCCGGCGGGAGCGCGGCCTGTCGGGCATCGATGAGCCATTTCGGCGCGTGGGTCTGGCGCACCTCCTGGCGATCAGCGGCCTGCACCTGGGCATCATGGTCGGCTTCGTGCTGTTGCTGGTCACCTGGCGCGGGCGAGTGCGGCGCTGGCACGGGCTGCTGGTCATCGCCGTCGTGCTTGGCTACCTGCTGCTGGTGGAGGTGCGGATGCCCGTGCTGCGCGCGGGGGTGATGACGATCGCCGCCGGCGTGGCCCTGGCCGCCGGGCGCCGGTGGCGAGTGGGAAGCCTGGTAGGCCTCAGCGCGATCCTTCTACTGTTGTGGCGGCCCGATCAGCTCTTCAACGCCGGTTTCCAGCTCAGCTTCGGCGTGGTTCTGGGGCTGATTCACTTCGCCTCGCCGGTGCGCCGGCGCTGGTTCGGGCCGGCGGACCCTTCGCCTGCCTCTTCCGGCCAGATGCTCCGGGAATGGCTGAAGAGCGCCCTGGCCACGGCGGTCGTGGCCTGGGCGGTGGCCAGCCCGATCACCGTCTACCACTTCGGCATGATCTCGCCCTGGGCGGTCCCCCTCGCCGTCATCGCCCTGCCGATCGTCGCCCTGCTGCTTGCGATCGGCTACAGCAAGATGGTGCTGGCCGTCATCGCGCCCAGCGCGGCGCTCCTGCTGGGAGCGATCCTTTCCTTCGCAGCCGATGTGCTCATCTCGCTGGTGACGGTGATCGACGAGTTGCCGGGCTCGATCATCCGCGTGCCGCACCCGCCGGCGGTCTGGTCGATCATCGCGCTGGTCTGGGTGGTCATCTGGGCGAGCGGCCTGGCGGCGCGGCGGCGGCGGCTGCGATGGTGGTGGTTCGGCGGCGCTCTTCTCGCTCTCTGGCTGTTCCGGCCCGTCCTCCCTCTGCGCGCCGATCCTCCGCTGCGCATCGACATGCTCGCCGTCGGTGACGGGTCGTGCTATGTCCTGCGCAGCGGAGGGCAGGCATTCGTGTTCGACGCCGGCTCGAGCACCGATCTGAATGCCGGGCGCGATGTGCTTGTGCCCGCCATGCGCCGGCTGGGCGTGCGCTCGATCGACGCCATCGCCATCAGCCATTCGGATATCGATCATTACTCGGCGGTGCTGGAGCTCGTCGATGCGTTCAGGGTCCACCGCGTGCTTGTGACGGTTCATTTCACGGAGGCGGCGCGGGCCGATCCGTTCGGACCGGCGGCTCACCTGCTGGACGGCCTGGCCCGCCGGCGCGTCTCCACATCGCAACATGCGGCGGGAAGCGAGCTCGCACTCGGGCAGTTGCGCCTCCGCTGGCTCCATCCGCGCCCTGACGATCACTACCTCCGCGCCAATGACCGGTCGATGGTGATCGCCGTCCGCGCCCCGACGAGGACGGTCCTGCTCACGGGCGACATCGAGCAGAATGCGATCGACTCGCTGCGGGCGCGCCATCCGGATCTGGCGGCGGACATCATCGAGCTGCCTCACCACGGCCGGTTCACTGAGGCCTCGTTGGCTCTGGTCGGCCAACTCGATCCGAAGGTGGTGATGCAATCGACCGGGCAGGCCCGCTGGGCCCGCGATCAATGGGAAGGGGCCCTTGTCGGCGTCCAGCGCCTCGTGACGGCGCGTGACGGGGCGTGCTGGGTGGAGATCGATGAGAGCGGCGAGATAACAACCGGCCGCTTCCTCGACCCTCATAAATAGCGTGACGGGCGCGATGGCCGGCGCCGCCGGCCGGCCAGCTATTCGGAGGCGCCTTCGGCCCGCGCTGCCTCGATCATGCGCTGAAGGACGGGCTGGCCCTCCAGGCGCGTGCGCGGCACCCGGCGCTCATTGATAAACAGAAACGGAATGGAGCGCAATCCCATTCGCTTGCCCGCCAGGCAGTCTTCTTCGATCGCCTCGGCCACCTCGGGCGTGTCCATTTCGGCCAGCAGCGCATCGGCATCCAGGTTCATCTCCGCCGCCGCGGCGCGCAGCGTCTCGTCGCTGAACCGATCCATGTTCGCAAACAGCCACTCGTGCATCCGCCAGTAGGCCTCGGCGCCGCCGAGGCGACCGGCGGCCTCCGCCGCCTGCGAAGCCCGGCAGGCCAGCGGGTGGAGCGTTCGCGTCGTGCTGGCGTTGCACGACTCGTCGATCGGGTAATGCCGGAACGAGTAGCGCACATCGCTCTGATCGGCGAGGATTCGGCGGAGGCGCTGATCGAGCTCGGCGGTATAGGGCTCCTGGTAATCGCCCCAGACGACGATGCGCACCGGCGCGTTCGCGGGTCCGCGCGAGAAGTCGTGCCCGTCGGGCTGCATGCGGCGCTTCGGCCCTTCCCGCCAGTCGGAGATGTACTTCTCGAGGGCCGGGGGAGGGTGATCGCTCGCCGCGGTCAGGGCCGGCGGGTTCGTCGCCGCCACCGCCTCGACGGTGCGCTCCACGGCGTTGCGGGCGTTCCATCCCTTCAGCTCCACGCCGTTGATGAACACCATGGGCGTGTAGTGAATACCCAGGCCGATGGCTTCGTCGATGTCAGCGTGCACGAGCGGCAGGGTCTGCGTCTCGTCCGTCATGACGCGAATGAACTCGGCGCGATCGAAACCCAGTTCGGCCAGCCCTTCGCCGAGCTCGCGATCGGTGAAGCTGCCGCGGTGCTCGAACAGCCAGCGGTGCATCTTCCAGAAGCCTTCCTCGCCATAGAGGATGCCCGCCGCCTCCGCCGCCCGCGCCGCCCAGCAGCCGTTGGGATGCTGGTTGATGTTGCGCTCAGCCGCGTACACGTTGCACTCGCTGCACAGGGGGAAGTGCTTGAAGGAGAACGACACATCATCGCGCGCGGCGAGAATTCCCTCGATCTCCGCATCAATCCGCAGGCAGTCGGGGCACTGGTAGCTGGAGATCGTCACGATGCGGATCGGCGCCGCTTCCGGACCAAGCCGATAGCGCCCGGTGAACGGCAACTCGTCAGGCTCTGCCGGATCGATCGGATCGACAACCTGCCCGTCGCCGTTGTTCTGCGCCAGCGCCTCGATCATCTGCTGCTGGGATTCCTGGCGATCCGCTTCGGCCCGCCGCTCGATCGCGGCCCCGTGCTGCGCCTTGATCGGCCAGAGCACGACGGAGGTGATGATGAAGAGCACGGCCACGGTGGCCAGCGCCGTCGCCGTGCCCGTCTCCGCCCGTTCGCTGCGCTCGAGTACGATGAGGAACGCGAGGTTGGCGAGGTGCACCGTCAGGCAGTAGGGGCAGATATAATCTCCCGCGAACATGATGATGATGAACGCGACCGACGCCAGGGCGCCCAGGCGCACGAGCCAGCGCAGTCCCTCGGGCGCACCGCGCCGCGCCCACAGCCAGGCGACGAACAGGCCGAGGAAATACGCCAGACCGATGAACGACGTGGGCCAGTCAAGCCCGGGCACGCTGCCCCAGACGCTGCTGGCGGCGCGGTCGCAACCGCTCTCCGGCCCGCAGCCGGGCAGATGCACCTCGAAGTGTTCCAGCACCAGCATCAACGCGCTGACGATGCACACCACCAGGAGAAGCGCTCCCAGCGCAAACGGCAGCGGCGAAACGCCCCTGCGCTCCGCGCCGATCTCGTCCCGCGACGCAGATCTCGCTTGCGTCTTCGCCTTCACCTTCGGCTTCGAAGCGCCTTTCGACTTCACCTGCCCGCGCTGCCTGGCGCTCCGATTGGATTTGTTCTTTCTCGCCATGGAGATCCTCTGCCGACAGTATAGTCGCGACCCGCGGCGAAACACGCATCGCGCATGATGTTTGACGCTCACATTCGCCGCGGCCCCTCGATGCCCAGCAGATTCAGACCATCCGCCAGCACGCGACGAACCAGATCGCACAGCCGCAGGCGCGAATTGCGGATCGTTACATCCGGCGCTTTCAGCACGGGACAGTTCTGATAAAACGTGCTGTACGCGTTCGCCAGGTCGTAGAGATACTGGCAGAGCCGGTGCGGCTCGAGATACCGCGCGACGTCCGCGACCGCCCCGCCGTATTGCAGCAGCGAAAGCGAAAGCGCCTTCTCCGCCGGATCGGTGATGATGAATGGCGCATCAGCGATGGCCGCCGGCTCGATTCCCGCCCGGGCGAAGATCGAACAGATCCGCGCGTGCGCGTACTGAAGGTACGGCCCCGTGTCGCCCTCGAAGGCGATCATCCGATTCATGTCGAACACGTAATCGCGGAGCAGATCGCTGGACAGGTCGGCGTACTTGATGGCCCCGATTCCGACGGCCCGGCCGGTCTCGTTCAGCTCCTCGTCCGGCAGGCCGTGCGTGGGGGCGCCCGGGTCGGCGGCGCGCGTCCACACCGCCTCGGCGCCGCGCTCGCACGCCTCGTCCAGCAGCGACTGGAGGGTGACGTTCTCGCCGCTGCGCGTCTTCAGAGGCCGGCGATCCGGCCCGAGCACGGAGCCGAAGGCGATGTGAATGAGCTTCACCGGCGCGCCGTCGGCCGTCCGGTCCCAGCCGATCATGTGCGCCGCATCGAACAGATCGCGGAAATGATCCCGCTGCCGCGCATCGACGACGTAGACCACCAGGTCCGAGCCGAGCTCGTGCGCGCGGAAGCGAACCGCCGCCAGATCCGTCGTCGCGTAGAGATACCCGCCATCCGACTTGCGGATGAGCATCGGCCGATCGCGATCGGCGAACGGCACGATCAGCGCGCCCTCATCCTCCTTCGCGAGCCCGCTCTTGATGAAGGCATCGGTCACATCGGCCAGGCGGTCGCGATAGAACGACTCGCCGCGGTTGTTCTCCGGCCCGAGCTTCACATCGAGGATGTCCATCGCCTCGTACATCGCCCGCAATGTGCAGTCGATGAGCTTGTGCCAGTCGCGCACGAGTTCTGCATCGCCCTGCTGAAGCTGCACGAGCATGGTCTTGGCCGCCTCGAGTGCCTCGGCCGCACCGGCGTTCTGCTCCTCCAGTTCGATGAAGCGATGCGGTCCCGCGCCGAGGCGCCTGGCCGCCTCCAGCCCGCGCTCGTCGGCTTTCGCCGCAAACTGGGCCTCGCGGTACGCCCGGTCCAAATCGGGCAGCTCCAGCGTATCGAGATCGCGGCCCGCCTCCCGCAACTCTCGCAGGACCATCGCGATCGGAACGCCCCAGTCGCCGAGATGATTCTCGCGGTAGACCTTCCGCCCCAGCCGCTCGAAGACCCGGGCCAGCGCCTCGCCGATGATCGAAGACCGCAGATGGCCCACATGCATCTGCTTGGCGACGTTCACCGAGCACATGTCGATGACGACGGGATGCGCATCGGTGCTGGGCGCAACACCCAGCGCTGCGTCATCCATCATCTTCAGCAGGTCCGGCAGGGCATCGGGCTTGAGGCGGATGTTGATGAAGCCCGGCCCGGCCACCTCCGGCGCCTCGGCGATCGCGCCGAGGTCGGCCGCGGCGACGATCTTCTCCGCCAACTCGCGCGGGTTCATCTTCACCTGCTTGGCCAGGGCCATCACGCCGTTGGCCTGGAAGTCGCCGAACTCCGGCTTCTGGCTGGGCCGGATGAGCGGATCGGCCCCGGCGTGCTCTGCCCCGAGCACGGCCGCGATCGCCCGCCGCAGGGCGGCGTCCAGAATCGCCGTCAGATCGCTACTCATGATGGTCTGCTCGCTTGCTCGGCTCATCAGGCCAGAGTATAGCCGCCCCGGACCCCCGGACCGCGATCGGCAGAAGAGCAAGAACGATCAAGCCGCGGCCCCGGGAAGGCGGTAGGCTTCGCATCGGAAAGGCGGGCCATGAAGGAAGACACCCGACAGGACTACGCCGAGCGGATCATTCGCGTGCTCGTGCACATCCAGCAGAACCTGGACGATGCTCTGCCGCTGGAGGATCTGGCCGCGATCGCCCACTTCTCGCCCTTCCATTTTCATCGCGTGTTCACGGGCATGGTCGGCGAGTCGGTGATGCAGTACGTCAGGCGGCTGCGCCTGGAGCGGGCGGCGATGCGCCTCAAGCACGGCGAGCGCCCGGTCACTTCCATCGCCTTCGAGGCCGGCTACGAGACGCACGAGGCGTTCACCCGCGCCTTCCGCAGCGCCTTCGGCCGCTCGCCGAGCGAGTTTCGCGCTGCGGGCGGAGCGGCGGAGAAGATCGACTCCCCGGCGGGCGTGCACTTCATCGCCGCCGATGACGAGATGACGTTCCATCCCATCACGCTGGAGGACAGACCCTTGGACGTTCAGGTGAAGACAATCGAGCCGTTGCGCGCTGCGTTCATCCGGCACGTCGGCCCGTACAATCAGGTCGGCGCCGCCTGGGAGCGCCTCTGCGACTGGGCCGGCGCTCGCGCCCTGTTCGGATCGAATATGCGTTTCTTCGGCGCCTGCTATGACGATCCGGAAGTCACGCCCGCGGAGAAGATCCGTTACGATGCATGCCTGACCGTCGATGACAGCGTGCAGGGCGAGGGTGAGGTCGGCGTGCAGATGCTGGGCGGCGGGCGCTACGCCGTCACGCTGCACGAGGGGCCGTATGAGAGATTGAACGAGACGTATGCCGCCCTGTACGGCCGATGGTTTGCCGCCAGCAGATACGAGCCCGGCCCCGGGCCGTGCCTGGAGTTCTATCTCAACGATCCGAACTCGACGGAGCCGGAGGATCTGCTCACCGAAATCTGCGTGCCGATTCAGGAGTGAGCGGTTGAAACGTGAGATTGAAACGCGGAGGGCCGCAGAGGACCGCGGAGGAGCAGATTGGTGATGTCCGTTCCGACGTGGCGAGACACATCGGGTATCAGCCTGTCGTCCGGCTCGCCTCAGCTCATTCTGTTTCTTTCTCCGCGGCTCTCCGCGGCCCTCCGTGTTTCAAAAAGGGATCACACATGCCAGCTTCAGATACTGACAAGATCGACCTGTACAAGCTGCGCAAGGCGGAGTACGCCGCGCCGAAGAAGCCGAAGATCATCGAGACGAAGCCCGCGAAGTACATGGCCGTCGAGGGTCGGGGCGCGCCGGGCGATGCAACCTTCCAGCGGAAGATCGAGGCCCTGTACGGCATGGCGTACACCGCCAAGTTCCAGAGCAAGTTCGCCGGACGCGATTACACCGTCTGCAAGCTCGAAGGCATCTACGGCATCGGTGGTCAGACGGCCGCGGACTTCGAGAAGCTCCCGCCCGAGCAGTGGAAATGGAAGCTGCTCATCCGCGTGCCGGATTTCATCACCGACAAGCAGCTTGACGAGGCGCGGAAGACCCTGCGCGAGCGCGGCAAGGAAGGCGATTTCGACGATGTGTACTTGGAGAACATCGATGAGGGCCCGTGCGTGCAGATGCTTCACATCGGGCCTTATGAGGAGGAGAAGCGCACGATCGAGGCGATGAAGGCGCTGGCCGACGAGGAGGGCTGCAGGCTGCACATGTGGCATCACGAGATCTATCTCAGCGATCCCCGCCGCGTGCCGCCGGAGAGGCTCAAGACGATCCTGCGCCACCCGGTGAAGAGGAAGCGATGAGTGATGAGTGATGAGTGATGAGCGATGAGTGATGAGTGATGAGTGATGAGTGATGAGCGATGAGCGATGAGTGATGAGTGATGAGCGAGCCCGCTCGTCCTCGAGCCGGGCTGCGTCGGCATTCACGTTCGCCTTCATCGCACCTGGGAAGCGAGCCGGCTGGTCCTCGAGCCGGGCCGCGCGGGATGTTCGCTTGCTCTGTCTGCGCGATCGAAAGCGTTGTGTCGTCCGAGAGCAGCCCGTGGCGGGGACGCCCGGGCTCGCAGGGCTCGCAGGGGCGCTGTATAATGCACGTGGAGACCGGGAGGGCTTCACATGAAGCGCGCGATTCTCGCCTTCATCATCTTCCTGCTCCTCGGCGCGGCCACGAGCATCGCCATCGCCTGGGCGGCGGTGCTGTCCGTTCCGCTGGAGGGGTTGGATGATTGGTTCGCATCGTACGACGAAGATCAGCACGACTGGGTTGCCCTCGTGCAGCGCTCGCCCTGGTGCACGATGATCGCCGCCGATAGGACGACAGCCCCTGGCGCCGCGTCCCTCACGCTGCGCGACATGGGATGGCCTGATCCGGTCCGCACGCCTTCGTGGAGCATCCTGAACCGAAGTGACTCGACGAGATATCTCAGAATCCAGGAGGCGGCCTCGGGCTGGCCCATGCCGTGCCTGCGTTACATGAGGGTGGCCGAGGAACTGAAATGGCTGGAAGAGTGGGATCTGGAGAATCGTGGTGCCCTGGTGGGTCTGGCCCCGTGGCATGCGGAATCGATGGATCCCGTGGATGCCCGCTGCCTGCCGCTGATGCCGATGTTCCCGGGGATGGCCGTTGACACGCTTCTCTTTGCGATGGCGTGGCTGAGCGCGTGCGCGATGGTCTATGCATGCATGCGGTGGTGCGCGGCCGCCCGCCGCCGCGCACACCTGTGTCCGCGTTGCGGATACACGCTTGAGCCATCGAGCAGCGATCGGTGTCCCGAATGCGGAGTGGAAGCGTCGTATCGTCCGCCGTTCATCGGTGGAGGCCGGCTCACCGTCGCCGCGATTGTGATCCTCTTGCTGGTTCTTGCACTGGCGGCCTTCGCGATGGTCTTTCATTCACGCCGTCCGTACCCGCCGCTGCATCACGCCGCGTACAGGGGCGATGTGCAGGCGGTCGAGAGGCTTCTTGCTCAGGGAGCCGATATCGAGGGGAGGATGGAACACACGCTCTTCTCCGCCACCGTGTTCTCGCCGTTCACGGGCGATTTCAAGTCCACCGGTGTGCGGCCGCTCATGTTCGCTGCCAGCGCCGGGGACGTCCCGACTGTCCAACGCCTCCTCGATGCCGGAGCGTTCATCGATGCAATGGATGACATGGGACAGACCGCCCTGCACTATGCGTGCGGCGCCTCGAATCATGCGGTGATCGAAGAGTTGATCGCGCGCGGGGCGGATGTGAACGCCAACGCTCCGCGCACGACGCCGCTCTGTCGGGCGGCGATGAACGGTGATATCGCGGTGCTTGAACAGCTCGCCGAGGCCGGCGCCGATGTGGTCCATGATGAACAGGCGTTCATGCTGGCCGTCCGAATGGGGCATCGCCCATTCGTCGAAGAACTCCTGGCGCGTGACGCCGAGATCACCGGCCTCGTGATGGGGTGGGCGGTCCGCAGCACGCGAATGGACACGATCGACCTGCTCATCGAGCACGGCGGCGATCTGCGGCAGCGAACCGAAAACGGCTCGACGATGCTCTTCTACATTCCCTGCGACAAGGTGCGGCGTCCGCTCTGGGACCGCATCATCAATGTCGGAGTTGATGTCAACGCGGTGAACAACACCGGCGAGACAGCGCTCATCTACCAGGCAGCCTGCCTGCCGGAACTGGTCGAGTTCCTCCTTGAACACGGCGCGGATCCAACAGTGAAGAACGCGGCGGGAGAAACCGCCCTTGACTGGGCGGTCAGCGAGGAGGTGCGCGAGCTGCTGCGCCGCGCGATGGAGGAATCAGGAGAGAGCAGTGATGAGCGATGAGCGAGCCCGCTCGTCCTCGAGCCGGGGCGCCCACGATCCGCACTTGCCTCCATGGCGCGATCGAGCTGTTGTCTGATTCGAAGGTACCCCGGGCCGGGGACGGCCGGGCTCGCTGAGATCGAGTCGATGCGAGTGAAACGCGTACAATGCATCGCGTCTCTCGGAGCCGCGACTCCACGCCATGCGCGCGATTCTCATCGTCATCCTCTTTTTCCTCCTGGGAATCGCCACCAGCATCGCCATCGCGTGGTCGGCGACGCTCTTCAACACCGGCGCGGGGCGGTATTACACGATCGCATCCCACGGCTGGGTGGGGCGCCTGCATCGCGGCTCCGCCGTGATCATGATCGGCGCGGCCGGCGACATCAATGAGCTCACCGCAACGCTGCGGATGCGCGATGACCTGACGGCGATCCCCCGCTGGAGCCGATTCCAGGATCCGCCGGCCGGCATCGAGGTCCGCGCGGAGGAGTACGCCTGCGGCTGGCCGCTCGTCTGCCTTCGTTACGTGCGTCATACGGAAGGCGAGATCCTCGTTCCGGACCTGGATTTCACAAACCGCGGCGCGCTGGAGGGCGAGAATCCACTGACGGCGATCGGCATCGGGCGGCGGGACGTGCGCCTGCTGCCGGCCGGCCCGATGTGGCTGCATCTTCTCGCCGACGCCCTGCTGCTGGGGGCGGCGTGGTTCGTCCTGCTGCGCATTCACTATCCCTGGCGCTTCGTCCAGGCCGTGGGCCGGATTCAGCGGGGCCTGTGCCCCACGTGCAAGTATGACTTGCGTTACATCGAGAGCGCCCGCTGCCCGGAGTGCGGGCGCGCGCGGCATCACCGGCCCGCGGTCGTGACGCGCGACCTCGTCAACGCCTCCCTGGCCTTGCTGTTGCTTCTGGCGCTGATCGAGTTCGCGTTCGGCATCACTTTCAGCACGCATCCGCTCTATGAGCCGATCCATCGTGCCGCCTACGGCGGCGATCTGGCGACGGTGCGGGCCGAGATCGAAGGCGGCGTGGAC
>Ga0272441_10011898_pt1 | contig 12826 bp, 9 predicted proteins | sample SSMProp6N_FD_193582 | JGI IMG/M metagenome (GOLD analysis project Ga0272441, IMG submission 193582) | Marine sediment archaeal communities from Little Sippewissett salt marsh, Falmouth, MA, United States - SSM-Prop-6N | ecosystem: Environmental > Aquatic > Marine > Wetlands > Sediment ...
CGGCGTATGCCAGCAACCCCAGAGTCGGTATATCCCTGAGGAGGGGAAGGATCACCGGGAAGGAGGCTCCCACGAAACCGATGGCGATCCCGGTCACCAGCCCGGAGACGAGGGGCAGGATGGCGACGATGAGGAGGGTGGGAATCCGGTAAGCGACGAGTTCCTCCTTGATGGTCCCGACAATCCCGCTCGCTTCCAGAATACCCTTGAAGATCATCACCGCCAGCACCAGGAAAACGAACTTCAATAACCGGCGGTCGAAGAAGCGCCTCGCCGCCGCCGCGGCGGTGATTTTATTCACCTTGATCACCCAGATGATTCCCAGAATGAGTCCCAGAAGGACCGGGATTTCCCGGGGAAGTTTTACCGCTATGCCGGAGCCTTGAAGCTGACGCAGGGAGAGTGTGGAGACCGCAATCACACCCACCACCAGGAGAATGGGGACGATCTCCCAGAGAAGGGTGGTGAAGCTCTCGAAAGCCAGCGGGGGGCCTTCTCTTTTTCCACCCTCTTTCACGGGCCGGAGGAGAAAAACGGTTCCGGCGACGACGCAGAAAACGGCGAGGGGAAACTGGACCAGCATCACCCGCCAGACCGGCACGCCGAGAAGACTCACCGCCAGTATCAGTCCGGGATAGAGCGGCCACCAGTATTCCCAGACGTGGCGGAACCAGTAGTTGATAACCGCCTTCCGTTCCCCCGGAAGTTCGAGCTCTCCCACCGCTTTCTGAACCAGGGGAGCGGAGAAGAGTGCTCCCCCGGGAACGGGGAAAACGCCGATCAGGGCCGGTACCAGGGCGCTCACCGCGCGGCGATCCTTCACCACCAGCACAAAAGCATAGACGATCCGCTGGAGATGGCCGGAAGTCTCCATCAGACGGCTGAGAACAAGAATTAAAATGATGACTATCAGAAGGTACACCGTCTCCCACTGACTGACGCTCCGGAGGACCGAAGATACAACCGCGGCCGTGGCCATCCCGCTCCAGAAGCCGAGGGCGAGGCCCCCGAGGAAAAGGGAAAGGCTGAGGGGAAGGCGAATCCGGTTGAGGATGAGGACCGCGGCGAAACAAACGAGTATTATGAGTGAGGCCGGCATGGCCATTTAGCATTTGGCATTTAGCAGTTAGCAATTAGCATTTAACAATTTGCAATGTGCAATATATTGCATTGTCCGGGAGCTGTATTTACGCAATATAAATATTTCTTACGGGCAACCTATTCCCCTAAAATAAGAAGCCCCCGGGCAGAGACAGATTATGCCGCAACTCGGGGGCTTAATCAGACCCGCGAAAAGAGAAATCATCCGCTGGCCGGGGAAATAATCGGGGCGGTGAACTGGGACGCCACCCACCCGTAACCCCCCGACGGCAGCAGGACATAATACCACCCTTTCGACTTGCCTTTGATCCTGAGAATATCGCCCTGGTTTAATTTGCCGGTTATGGCGTAGCCGTAACCGGGTCCAGCGCGGACATTCAGCGCCGCCACGGTCACCGAAACTTTTCCGGCCGCTATCACCGGCGGTTCGATAATGACAACCGGAGCCGGCTCAACCACCAATGGTGCCGGTACCACCGGGGCCGGGTAAATGCGAGGCGCCGGGATCGGCAATGGGACGGGCGGAACCCGCCATACCGGTCCGGGGGGCCGGGGAGGCCGCCAGCCCGGACCGCGGGGCCCGGGAGGAGGAGGCGGCGGGCGACCCGAACTCGAGGGCACCAGGTAGATGAAACCGGCCAAATAAACGATCGCAAAACCGAGCACTATTTTCTTCATCTCAACCTCCTATAATTAATCGATGCTCTCAGTTTGTTTTCGATAATACATTACCGCAAAAAATTATTTTTAGCAAGCGGTAATGAGATTCTATATGAGATTCTATAAGATTCTATTTTAAGGTTCTCTTCCATTTTAATAACGACCAGGAAAGGTATCAGGTTTAATTTTTTTCATGGTCTAATGCAAATTTTTGAGCAATAATGGCCGCTCATATCGTTTAAAAAGTTAGCGCTCCGCACTAACTTTTTGGTGTAAGGTTTTAGGTGTAAAGTTTAAGGAAATAAGCTTCGCCTGAAATTGACACGAAATCTATCGAGCTCCCGGTACAGGAAACCGGCGACGCAGAATAAATTGCAGGCGGGGAAAAACATCATGCTGACCGCACAGGAATACTACCAGGATCCCGAAGTTCAGGAGCGCATCGCCGAATACTGCGGCGGCAGCGCGCAGGAACCGGAGCTCTGCACCGCAGAGTATCTGGTCGGCTACGGTGAGGCGCTTCTGGGGATAAACGCGCCGGAACCCTACATTTCGACTCCCAAGTCCGGTTTCCAATACATCCTGGAAAACGGGCTCGATATCTTCCGTTCCCTCTGGGACCGGGTTCATCTCCTTGCCCTTCTGGATATCGAATATTTCAATCTTGATTATCCGGGGGAGATCTACCTCGACCAGTCGGGGACCTTCGCCAAACTGGAACCGGTTTATGATACCGTGCTTGAGATATTCCGCGGCTACCGGATCGAGCCCTTGGTTCTGGTCACCGGGCAGGGTTACCATTTCTCGTTTCAGATACAATCCGGCACCAAAGCCGACCTGATGCTGGAAGAGCTGGGAAGCCTGAACGAATCCCTGGTGAAAAAATACGCCCAGACCAGGAGCAAAAGACACCGGACGCTCTCCGCCCGGCTGGGAAGATCCTACGACGGCCTGGGACGGGTGATGGAATTCGTTGCTCACCGGATAATCAAGAGCGCAGCCGGACAGACGGAGCTTCCCCTGGTCATCACCGACGTCGCCGTCGGCCGGGGAAAAAAAGGCCGGGAGGCCATCTCCCTCGACCTTTCCTGCTTCGGGGACCCGCTTTACATGCGGGATATCCGCTGTGCTTTTTCCACCCATCAGAAGCATAAAATCCAGCGCTACAAGGTCGGGGACGCGATCGCGGAAGCGACCCCGATCCAGATCGCGCTGCCCCGGGGCAGACTTTCCCTGGAAGAAGTCCTCGCCCGAAGGCGCCATTTTCGCCAGAGCTCCGAATACGCCCGACGGGTTCACTGCTTCATCCCGGAATTTTCAGTCAACATAAAAAAAATGATAGAGGATTACAAGGCTTCCCGGCTTTTTCAATTCCATCAATGGTTTGACGGCGGCGAGCAACACCCGCCGGAGGATTGGGATAATACCTACCGGGCCTTCGATCTCGAACAGGTTCCGCCCTGCGTCCGCAAACCGCTGACGACTCCCAACGATCTCCTCCTCAAACCGACCAACCTGCAGACTCTGACCCGGGTTCTCCTCTCCATGGGCTGGCACCCCCAGCATATCGCGGGACTCATACATTCCCGCTGGGTGGGGCCTTACGGCTGGCCGCCTGAGCAGTGGGCCGGTTTCGACGCCGGGTCCCGCTCGGCTTTTTACGTCCGGGTATTCGCCGGTCTGATAGCGGATGGCCTGGATCAATTGAGCGACCACAACTGCATTTCCCATCAGGAAAAAGGGGTTTGTCCGGAACCGTTCTGCGGTCACAATCTGGCCGACTTTCGCTGGGACGGAAAGTTCTGATTTATTAAATAACTGTAATAAACACCCAGATAATATCGAAAAAAAGTTTACGGAAATCGGTTGTTGGAAAACCGAAAACTGTAGTGAAAACAGAGAACAGAAAACGGGAGCGCTCTCCAAAGCCGAACTCTGTTTTTCCGTTTTCGCTACCGTCTTCCGATTTCTTCCAACTGTTTTCTGATTTCAATATTTTTTTGCCCCAAAGATGAGAGCTCTTTTATTTTGTATTCTAATGAGACGGAGGGCGAGGTAGAGTGAATACTATGCTCAGTGAAGTATTTTCGGAGACAGAGTTCGAAGCCATCCGAAGCTACTACCGTGACCCGGACGTCCGGGCGCGGATCAACGAGTTCTGCGGAGGAAAGGTTTTCAGCTGCGAATACATGATCGGCTTCGGAGAACAGCTGCGCCGGCGGGGATACCGGAAGCTGCTGATACTCGCCGAGCAGGCGGAGCTGCCCGAGCTGATGGAGAACGGCCTGGATATTTTCCGCTCGGTCTGGGACAAAAAAGCGACCCTGGCGGTCTGGGACGTGGAATACTTCAATCTCGACACCTGGAGCGATCTCTATCGCCATCAACTCGATTACTTCGAGATGATGGAACCGACTTACACCGCCATTGAAAATGTGCTCCGGCAGTACGCCATCCCCCATATCAACGATTGCACCTCTTCCGGCTACCACTTCATATCCGAAATCCCTTTCAGCTCGCCTGTCCATAAGAGATTGGAGGGGATCGGGCATCTGGAAAAAAGTTTGAGAGAGAAATACGCCCTCGTCCCCGGCGGCGACAACAAACGGAAAAGGCCGGTCCCCGATCGGGACGGAAAGGCTTACAGCGGGATCGGAAGACTGATCGAATTCCTCTGCCACCGGGTGATCCGCCAGGCCCGGGGAGAGAGCCCCCTGGAAATAACCATATCCGACGCGGCCACCGGGCGGAGCCCAAGGGGCAGGGAGGGGATGAGCCTTGATATCACCCAGTACGGCGATCCTCTTTACATGCGGGACATACGAACTTCCTTTTCAACCCATCAGAAGCACAAAGTTCACGTTAAAAAAGTGGGCTTAGAAAACGGGCGGGCGCTGCCGGTGCAGGCCACCGTTCCGCGGAACGAACTGTCCTTTTTCGAGCTTTTTGAAATCCGGAAAGACCTGGAAAGGGCGGCGGAGTACGCGGCGCAAAACCGCACGGCGATACCGGACGCCGGAGAGGGATGGGAAAGAGTGCTCGAAGATTACCTTGCTTCTCCCCTTTACTCCTTTCACCGCGAGTTCGACGCGGTGGAGCAGGAGCCTCCTTCCCGCTGGCCCGAAACCTACTGGAAACTTAACCTCGATTCCCTCCCCCCCTGCGCCGCCAAAGCGCTCCGCAACGCCAAACAGGAACTGATTATCCCCACCAATCTTCAGAACATCTGCCGGATCTTTTTCGCCCTCGGCTGGCACCCGAAACACATCGCGGGTTTGATCCGCTCCTATTACAAGCGCGACCTGGGCTGGTACACCGACTGGACGAAATACGATCCGCAGACCCGGGCCAATTTCTGGGCCCGGGTCTACTGCGGTCTCCTGATCGACGGACTCGACAGCCTGAAAGACTTCAACTGCGCTTCCCAGGCGGAGAAGGGTATCTGCCCCCATCCCGGTTGCGGATACGATCTCGACCGCCTCCGCGACGCTGTTTACCGGAGGCTGTAAAGGCCATATTATCAATTTCCTGGTTTAATCTGATTGATACAATAATCAGCAATGTCCGAAAAATTACTCTCTGAAGAGAAAAAAGAGGCTTTTTTTGACAGGATATACCCCGATAAATCGGGGCAGGCAGGATTAACGGGATGAGAGCTCAATATTCAGCTCCGGGCCAGCGGGCACGAAAGTATCTTTTCGTGCCTCACGTCAGAAGGTGGCGCAGAGAAAATCAAATCTATTTTCATCTGCGTCCACTTCTGACGTGAGGGTGGAGGCTTTCCGCCTCCACCGCTGGCCCGGAGCTGATATCCTGTTCATCCTGTTAATCCCGTCTAAAATTATTCAAGGCGGCGGTTCTTGTTTTTCGATTTCCTGAATAAGCTTCCAGGTGAAACGATGGAGAACCCGTTATCCTAAGCATGAGAGAAAAAATTCTGGATAAATTTTCTGACGGCAATAAGCGGAATCTTTCCCGGCGGCTTTTTTTAAAAATTCTGGGATCGGCCGCGCTGGCGCTGGGCTTCCCTTCTCTGCTCCGGGGCGGTATCGGCTTACCGTCCCCTTCCCCGAGGGGCAAGTTCGATCTCCTGGTGATCAAAGGAGAGGACTACCCCCGCCTGATTCGCGAAGGTTTAAAATTGCTGGGCTTTCCGGGCCGCTTTCTGAGAAAAGGGGCCAACGTTGTCATCAAACCCAACGCCGCCTGGTCACGAACCCCCGCGCAGGCCGCCTGCACCCATCCCCTCCTGGTGGCCGAAACGATCAAAATGTCCCAACGGTTCGGAGCGGGAAAAGTGGAGGTGGTGGAGCACAGCTGCGACAACCACCGGAGCGCCTTCAGAATCAGCGGGATCAAGGAAGCGGTGGAAAAGGCCGGGGCGCCGATGTATTCCCTTTCGGAGACGGACGATTACGTGCCCGTCGCGATTCCGGAGGCCCGAACACTGAAAAAAGCCGAGATCTCCCGCAAAATTCTTCAGGCCGACCTCTTCGTCAACATGCCGATCGCCAAGGTCCACGGCGCCGGCCGCCTGACCATGGCGATGAAGAACCACATGGGAACGGTGAAAGACCGCTGGACATTTCACGCCACCGGTCTTCACCAATGCATCGCCGATATCAGCAGCTACCTCCGCCCCCAGATCACCATCCTTGATTGCACCCGTATCCTGACCTCCCACGGTCCCAAGGGACCGGGTGACGTGAAAATTCTCAACCAAATCATCCTGGGAACCGACCAGGTGGCGGTAGATTCCTACGGGAGCACCCTCTTCGGAATGAAACCGGAGGATATCGGCTACCTGAAGGCGGCGCGGGAGATGGGACTGGGAGAAACCGACCTCGGCAAGATCAGAGTAAAAGAATACAGTCTGTCGTAATCCTGATAGCAGTCCCCGTTGAAAAATGACGAAATCCGAATGACGAATGACGAATAAATTTCAAATGCATAATGCCTAATGTCAAAACCCCGCGTAACTTATGATTCTTGATAGCGTTTGGACATTAGAACATTTGTTATTCATTCGGATTTCGGGTTTCGGATTTCGTCATTAATAATCTTCTCTAATAGCAGCCGTGAATAAAGTTCTCAAAGTCATAATAAAGCTACTGATTATCCTGCTCTGGGTAGCGTTATTCTATCTTCAGTTTGAACGCCCCTACATTTCTTCCCTGGCTCAGAATCTCAGCCCCACGCTCCTGCCCTCCGTCTTTCTCCATAACTTTTTCTGGCTCGCCTGGCTCGCTTTTCCCCTTCTGGTCCTGGCATTTCTTAAAGGTCGTTTTTTCTGCTGGAATATTTGTCCTCTCGGCCTGCTCCAGGACCTCCTCCCCTCCGGGGCCGATACCAGAATCCGCCGGACCAACCGGCTGATATTCCTCTTCCTCTTCGGCTTCGCTTTCTTCAGCCTGAACCTGCTGGCATTCTTCGATCCACTGGTAACTCTGAACCGCACCGTTGCCTCTATGAAGATCAGGTTCGCCGCCGCGATTGTATTCCTGGCGCCGCTTATCCTCATCCTCCTTTTGAGTCTGATCCGGAGGCGGTGGTGGTGTTTCAAGCTCTGTCCTCTGGGCGCGCTTTTCGATTGGATTTTTCGGCTGAAATCATCGCTCAGAGAGAAAGGGACCCCGGTGGATACCGGCCGCCGCAAAGCCCTGATCGTGCTGGGGAGCGGCCTCCTGGGAGGATGGCTCTGGAGGAGGTTCAACCTGAGAAAATCGGAGCTTCACCGCCGTCTCATCCGGCCGCCGGGGGCGATCAACGAAAACGACTTCACCGACCGCTGCATCCGCTGCGGGAGCTGCATCTCGGTTTGCCTCACCGGGGGCCTGCAACCCGCTCTTCTGGAAGGAGGAATCGAGGGGCTTTTCACTCCCCGCCTGGTCCCGGAGATCGGCGAGTGCGACGAATTCTGCAACAAGTGCGGGCAGGCCTGCCCCACCCAGGCCATCCGCTACCTGCCGCTCGAGGAGAAACGGAACTTCAAGATGGGAACGGCCCGGGTCGACCGGAACCTCTGTATCGCCTGGGACCGGGACAGACTGTGCCTGGTCTGCCAGGAGTACTGCCCCTATCTGGCCATCCGCACCGTGAAAAATGAAAACGGCACTCCCTGCCCGGTGGTGATCGAAGAGCTGTGCCGGGGCTGCGGACTCTGCGAGAAGAACTGCTTCGCCCATCCGATCCACGCCATCATGGTTTACAACCGTGGAGCGGGCCGTTTTATCGATTAATTTATTTAACGCCCGGACCTTTCAATCGCCGGTAGTAGTCATCCTCGGTGGTGAGGATGAGCGTGGTCTGGTCATCGATGGTCCGGCGGTAGGTTTCCAGCGTTTTCAAGAATGAGTAAAAATCCGGATCCCGGTTGTAGGCTTCGGCGTAAATCCTGGTCACCTCGGCGTCGGCGTTTCCCTTGAGCCCCTGGGCCTCCCGGTAGGCCTGCGAAGTTATCTTCTTCAGCTCTTTTTCCCGCTGGCCCTCGATCTCTGCCCTCCTCCCCTGCCCTTCCGAACGATAGCGCTCGGCCGCGCGCTTCCTTTCCGCGATCATCCGGTTATACACCTCGTTGCGCACTTCCTCCACGTAATTCAATCTCTTTATCCTCACGTCTTTAACCTCGATGCCGTATTGGGGAGCGAGCTCCCGGGCCGTTTTAAGGATCGCCGCTTCCAGCTTCTCCCTCCCGGTTTTGATGGTTTCCAGGGCCTCGTCGGTGACGATTATTTCTTCGCCCTCCTCCCCGGCACCGAGGATCCGGTTGGAGTCCCTCACCGCCTCCACCAGGGGATGGCCGGTGATGGCGTCCCGGGTGGCGGAGTTTATGATATCGTCGAGTTTGGAATGGGCGCCTCTTTCATCTCCCACCGTCTGGAGAAATTTCAGGGCGTCGGCGATCTTCCATCGGGCGGTGGAGTCCACCCAGATGTATTTCTTATCCTTGGTGGGGATCTGGTTCGGATCTCCATCCCAGGCGAGCAGCCGCTTTTCGAAGTAACGGGCTTTCTGAATGAACGGTTTCTTGAAGTGGAGGCCGGCCGCAGTAAGGGGTCGGCCGACGGGTTCTCCGAACTGGGTGATCACCACCTGATGGGTCTCGGGAAGCACGTAGGCCCAACCCACCAGAAACAGCGCGAACACCGCGGCGAAGAGACCGATCAAAATAAATAACGCTATCTTCATTTTTGACCTCCTTCCTGGCGATCCAGGTTGAGAAGGGGCAATATCGAGGACTGGGCGGGATCCATTATGTACTTTTGCCGGGCCCGGGGAATGACTTCCGCCATCGTTTCCAGGTACAATCTCTTCTCGGTTATACCCGGCGCTTTCCGGTATTCGGCCAGGACAGACATGAATCTTTCGGTGTCACCCTGAGCCCGGTTCACTTTATCCACCGCGTACCCTTCTGCTTCCCGGATCGTTTTCTCCGCTTCTCCCCGGGCCCGGGGAATAACCTTGTTGTAGGCTTCCCAGGCCTGGTTGACCAGCCTCTCTTTCTCCTGCTTGGCCTGGTTGACCTCATTGAAAGCCGGTTTTACCTTATCGGGTGGATTGACATCCTGAAGTTTCACGGTAACAACCTGAATCCCGGTATTATAGCTGTCCAGGATCTTCTGGATCATGATCTGAGCCCGGCCGTTTATCTCCACCCTTTTGGTTGTCAGGACTTCATCCACGCTGTAATCTCCCACCAGCCTCCTCATCACCACTTCGGAGACGTCGCGTATGTTGCTGATCGGATTTCTGGTGTAAAAAAGATACTTTACCGGATCCGCTATCCGGTACTGGACGACCCAGCGCACGTCGAGGATGTTGAGATCCCCGGTGAGCATCAGGGATTCATCGAGGTAGGAGCGCTCCGAATATCGGGTCTTCCGGCCCGCCCGCAGCGTTCTCACTCCGAACTCCTCCTTGAGAATCCGCCTCACTTTCACCGGGGTCACCTTATCTATGCCGAAAGGAAACTTGAAATGAAGCCCGGGAGAGGTGGAAGCGATATATTTACCGAAGCGCTGGACCACCCCCACTTCATCGGCATCGATGGAGTAAAAGGTTCCGAACAAGCCGATCAGAACCAACAGGACCAGCACTCCCGCCGGGAGCAGCTTTGCTCTTCCCCTGGTAAGCTGCTTTTTCACCTGCCGCATCAATTCTTCCGATTGATCATTATCCATATCACACTCCTTCGTCCTTCTGGTTTGTCATCCTTTTTAAGGTGTTCATCCGCCACTATAAAGGTAATCCTCTCTGTTTGAGCTCCGCCGAAAAAACATCGTAAAGGAGCAGCATGACCTCCGCGTCCAGGGCGGCATAGTGCAGCTGTCCCGGTGAGAGCGGGCGTCGCATCCAGTTGGATTTCTGATAACGTTTGTCCAGAGGGCGGCCCAGCTCGCGCCGGCAGACCCGGGCCAGGCTGTGCTGGTATCGGCTCCTTTTTCCCCTGAGCTTGCGGGAAATCCGGAAGGTATCGAAGATATTTCGTATCGGGACTCCCAGATTACCGAAAACGCTCTCTTCAAAACGGGAGTAATGGATGATCTTGATTATGCCATCATCTTCGAGGATCCGGAAAACCGGAGAAAGGTCGCAAAGCGCCAGGGCGTCGAAGACGTAGTTTGTCCTCCCGGTGGCGATCTGCACGGTGCAGAGAAGGGGAGGATCCTGGAGGGTGGTTTCAACGTCCAGTCCCACTTTTTTTTCTTGCCCCAGCTGCCGGGCGGCCCGAATCATGTCCGCCTCTTCGTCGATCCAGATTATGGGATTTTCCGGGGCCAGGGGCTGGAGAAGCCGGCGGGGTCGAAACACGATGTCTTTTTCCTGTTCCCGCATATATTATTCTTCCGATTTTATTTTCGAGGAAGAGAGGCGGATTGACTCTTTCTCTTCGTAGAACAATTTTAAACTGTCCGCCAGGGCGGACGGGAGGATCCCCTCCCGCAGCGCTTTCTCCAATTTGTTCAGATTCAGCATTGAGAGCTCATTCCATTGACCCGCCCGCCGGATCAGTTCCTCCAGCTCTTTCCGGCGCGCCGCCCCGGCGGGAGGGAATTGGAGGGTAGTCGATCTCTTAACGCTGATCTTGTGATCTGTCCCGTAAACCACCCGGTAGCCGAAAGCGGCGCAGAAATCGGCAAGGGATTCTTTGAGGGTATTCTTCTCCTTCTCGAGCCGTTTTTCCTCTTTTTGAATCGCCTGGTACCGGTCCACCAGCCGGACACCGTCATCTTTTTTGAATCCCTCCGGCGAAAGCTCCTTCAGGGCGAACTCATGCTTCCAGACCGGACAGATGTTCTTGTACTCGCACCAGTCGCAGAGGGCGCTCGGCTTCGGCTCGAACTCCTCTGCGCTTTCGATGGTATCGATGAGGGCGTTTATCCCTTCGGTCAGCTTCACCAGCTGTTCGGGTTTACGATTCGACCGCAGCTCCTTGTCGAAAACCAGATAGTGCCAGACGAGCTCGACCTTCCTGGCATCATCCCACATGGACTGAACCGCGATCTGATAGAGCGCGAGCTGCCGGTCCCCATCGATCTTCTTCTGGGTGGGAAGGTAACCCGAGGTTTTATAATCGTGAATCTCATAAAATCCTTCTTCCCGGGCTACCAGGCGGTCGATGACTCCCCGCAGTATCCTCCCGGGTCCGAGTTCGATCTGAACATTCCGTTCCACACCGAGGGTTCTCCCCTGATCGAAGGGCTGGTAGGAACGGTAATAATCATTGAGGCATTTCCGCCCCAGCTTCCGGTAATCTTCGGGTGAAAAGCCCCGTTTGATCACCCGGATGTTATCCTTCCAGTGTTTTTCCCAGAGAGACTCGTAGTAATTCAGCAGCTCCTCCAGCGTCAGCAGGCGGGTTACTTTCAGATCGTTATAGAGTTTCTCCAGTGACTCATGGACGCGGCGGCCGAGGTAGGCTTCGATGGTGTCGCCCAGAGTCGCGCTGAGCCGGTCCCGGTACTGATATTTATATTTAAGGGGGCAATCTTCGAAGGTCGATATTTTGCTGTGGGAATAATTCATTAAAATTTTTTCTCCGCCCCGCCTCCGTCCCGAAGCCTTAATCGGGATAAAAACGGAGCTCCGCGAAAATTTAAATTTGCAACCTCTCGTAACCTTTAGCAACTTCTTCGTAACCCTTCGTAACCTCTAACGGGTTACAGGAATATCCCCCCGAGTCCCGTAGTACATCCGGCTGATCCCCCGGATCGCCCAGAGGCCGCGGCTCGGACGGAAGATCAGCGGATCGTCGATCGAATTGTTGTCGAAGTCACCGATCAGGGGAGTATCGGCGCTTGATCCGTAGTAAAACCGGGTGAGATCCCGTATCGCCCACAATCCACTGGAAGGCCGGAAAATGGCGATCCGGCTGGCAAACGGCCCAACTTTTTCATCACCGGTTCCGGGACCGCCATATTGATCATTGCCAACTGCTAATTGATAACTGCTAACTGCTAAATGATCACTGCTAAATCCGTTCGTCAGAACGGCTCCGTACCACTGGTAAGCCCCCGGAAGCGGCTTATCCCCGCTCTGGCCGTAATATATCCGCGTGATTCCCCGCACCGCCCACAGGCCCGTGGAAGGACGGAAAATCGCGATTTCGGCGCAACCTGTCCCTTCATAGTCGCCGGGAACCGGAAGATCCCCGCTTTCCCCGAAGTAAACCGCGGTGATGCCCCTCAGGCTCCAGAGGCCTCTGGCTTCATCGAAGACCCCGGAGTCGCAGCAGCCGTCTCCGTCGTAGTCCCCGGGAACCGGAAGATCGTCGCCGCCCCCGAAATAGAGGCGGGTGACATCCTTGACCGCCCACAGTCCCGTGAAGGGACGGAAGACGGAAACATCGGCTATCCCGTCGCCGTCGTAATCACCGCTCACCGGGACGTCGCCGGCGGCTCCGAAGTAGATCCTCCCCAGTCCCCGCACCGCCCAGAGTCCGATGTCCTGGCGGAAAACGGCGATATCCGCCATCCCGTCACCGTTGTAGTCTCCGGACTCAAGAACCAGGTACTCCGGCGTCGGCGGGATTGCGGGCGTGGTCGCCGGCGATACACTGGGAGAC
>Ga0272441_10011899_pt1 | contig 12826 bp, 2 predicted proteins | sample SSMProp6N_FD_193582 | JGI IMG/M metagenome (GOLD analysis project Ga0272441, IMG submission 193582) | Marine sediment archaeal communities from Little Sippewissett salt marsh, Falmouth, MA, United States - SSM-Prop-6N | ecosystem: Environmental > Aquatic > Marine > Wetlands > Sediment ...
ATCGTCGGCGATACCATCGGTAATGAGTTGCCAGTTTCGCCCAAAGTCGGTGGTTTTGAAGATGTAAGGTTTGAAGTCGTCGAGTTTGTATCGATTGACGGCTATATAAGCGGAGGCGGCGTCATGGGGAGAGGGTTCGATGATACTGACCATACTCCATGGGGGCATATTAGACGGTGTGACATTGGTCCATTGTCTGCCGCCGTTGTGGGTAATATGGACCAGGCCGTCATCGGAGCCGGCCCAAATCACACCTGCCTGCAGCGGCGACTCGGCGACGGCGAAGATTGTGCAGTAATATTCCACACTGGTGTTGTCGTGGGTGATGGGTCCGCCGGAAGGTCCCTGCATGGATTTCTCGTTGGCGGTCAAATCGCCGCTGATCGCTTCCCAACTTTGACCGTCGTCAAGGGACTGGAAAAGCACATTCGCCGCGGCATATAATTTATCCGAATCGTGAGGCGAGATGACGATGGGGAAAGTCCATTGAAAACGATATTTCAATTGAGCCGCTCCCCAGCCCATGGGATTGTCGGGCCAGACGTGGACATTGCGGGCGAATCCGGTAAAGTGATCGTAACGGGTGAGGTGTCCGCCATAACTGCCGGCGTAAACAATATCCGGGTTGATCGGATGGGGTGCGATATAGCCGCTTTCACCGCCGCCGACCGAATAGAAATCCATCGACGAGGCATTACCCCGGCTGGAAATCGAAACTGTGCTGTTATCCTGCTGGGCGCCATAAACACGATAGGGGAACTGATTATCGGTAATAACATGATAGAACTGGGCGGTAGGCTGGTTGTCCTGCTTGGTCCAACCTGCTCCGCCATTGAAGCTGACATTGGCGCCGCCGTCGTTGCCATTGATCATGCGCTGATTGTCTTCGGGCGCCATCCAAAGATCATGATTGTCACCATGCGGCACACGGATCGACGTAAAGGTTACACCGCCGTCAATGGATTTTCCCAGGGCGGTATTAAGCACATAAATCGTATCGGGATCCTGGGTATCGGTATAAATTCGGCTGTAATACCACGCTCGCTGCCGCCAGGATCGATCCTCATTCACCCGGCGGAAACTGCCCCCGGCATTATCTGACCGAAAGATTCCGCCGTCCTCGGCTTCGACGATCGTCCAGATACGATCGGGTAGAACCGGCGAAACCGCCACGCCTATTTTACCTTTGATGCCGCGGGGCAAGCCATCGGTCAACTCCTGCCAGGTGTCGCCGCTGTCGGTTGATTTATACAGGCCGCTGCCCGCGCCGCCGCTTTCCAGGCTGTAGGGGGTGCGTTTAACTTGCCAAAAACCGGCATAAAGCACCCGGGGATTAACCGCGTCCATCGCCAGATCGACACAACCGGTTTGATCATCGACAAACAGAACGTTTTCCCAGTTCTCACCGCCATCGACCGAACGGAACACGCCGCGCTGGCGGTTGGGACCGAACAAATGCCCCATCGCCGCCACATACACCACATCGGCGTCCTGCGGATGAACACGAATCCGGCTGATATGACGCGAATCACCCAGCCCGATATGCTTCCAGGTCTTGCCGGCGTCGGTCGATTTATAAACGCCGTCGCCGTGTGACACATTACCCCGTACCGGCGCTTCACCCATGCCGACATAAATCACGTTATGATCACTGGGAGCAACCGCTATCGCCCCGACCGAACCGGTCTGGAAGAAACCATCGGAGATCGGCCGCCAGGAAATCCCGGCATCGACGGACTTCCAGACACCCCCGCCGGTGGCGCCCATATAATAGATCAGCGGTTCATCCGGCACACCCACCACCGCCGTTACGCGTCCGCCGCGCGCCGGACCGATATTGCGCCATTGAATCCCGCGATACATCGAATCGACATCGTCTTGAGCCAGGGCATTTTGAAACTGGCACGCCGTAAAAAACATTACTGCAATCAATACAAAAAACCATCTCACATTTTTTCCCTTGTAATACTTCATTACCAACACCTCCTGTGCCATAGAATTTTTAATCTTTAGTTATTTGTTAATTTTAATTTGTAATCCGGCATAATAATCCTGCGGCTTCAGCTTAATATGCAGCACGCCTTCATTCGATTCCAGATAACACCATCCTTCATCGCTGTTTTCCAACTCGGCGCGGCCGTTCACTTCACCGAGCGGATTGGTGACATCAGCATCGGAAGTCCAGGACAATGCCTGCGGTTTTTCCGCGACATGTACGGTGAAGTGATAATTCCTCTTTGCCGGCATACCGTCATAACCTTCGCCTTCGAGGCATCCTTTGACCGAAATTTGAATCACATCTTTATTGGTCACCGCATCACAGTTAAAGAGTGTTTTGTTGAACTTGTTTTCTCTGAATTTATAGGTCAGACCGTCATCTTCAAACATGGTAAAACTGGTTGCCTCGGTTGCATGGGGGTAAATATCCACTTGCAGGGGATCCCGGGGGCGGACCTGTTTTCGGTTTTGATAATGCGCCTCCGGGTACATCGGTATAATCGCCCCGGCGCGGACCAGAACCGGCAGTTTAAAATCAGACACGTCATAATCGGTGATGGTTCGCCCGCCCTGATAAACTTTACCACTGGCAAAATCGGTCCACTTGCCATCGGGCAGATAAACACTCCAGGTTTCGGTGTCTTGGTAAACCGGCGCCACCAGGAAGGATTCGCCGGACATGAACTGATATTTGGTCTTGGCGTTAGCGCCCACTTCTTCCCAGGTGTTCGAATCTTCCGGAAATTCAAATACCATAGCCCGTTGCACCGGAACGCCGGTTTGATGACATTCATAACTATAGGTATATAAATAGGGCGTCAGGCGGGATTTGAGTTTCAGGGCTTTTCGGTTGGCCGTGGTATAAGGTTCTCCATAACTAAAGGGTTTTTTCTCATGATCGGACCAGTTATCGATAATCATCATAAAAGGCGTATAACATTTCCACTGCAAATCCCTGACATAGGTAAGTTTATCGCCCCCGAAGATTCCTTCGACATCGCCGGTCGCCCCGTTTTGCGCCGACAGCCCGGACCCCGAAACCGTCGGAATATGCCACCGCAGCCAATCCAGACTGCCCGAGTTATCCCCGGTCCACATAATGGTGTATCGTTGGGAACCGGCCCAACCCAACGTCACCCAAAGCACCCCGCGGGCGTCGGAATTGTCTTCGATATGTCCATAGCACTGCCGGCAGGCGTTCAGGGAAAATTTATATCCGCGACCCACCCAGGCGATATCCAGCTTGAAAAGTCGCACACCCCATTCCTTGACAATCTTTTCAAATTCCCGCCCTTCATCGGTCCACATTCCGGTATAGATGTTTCTCTTTTCCAGTTCATCCTGTACTTCCGGAAATCGCTCAAAATTCATTCGATAGCCGTCATTGGGCAAAAACCAGCCTACCGGCATATCGTTGTCAATATATTTATCCGCATAAGAGACACATTCATAAGTGCCGTCTTCATACCGGTCGGCGTCCCCAAATTCCAAAGCCCATATGGGCGTCATGAACGGCCTGCCGGTGATCAGCGTATAGCCGTCTATAATCTTTTTCAAAGACGGACCGAAAAAATAGTAGCAGTCAAATCGATTTTCATTATGGGTTGCTGTAACCGGATCCTTAAAAGAGTATGTGCCCCGGGCGTAGGTGTTTCTAAAAGCGCCATACCCTTTAAGTGACATATAAAACGGCACGGCATTAGGATGTCCTTCTTCCTTCCAGCTTCCCGTTGAAGAGATATTGACGTCTCTGTCGTTATGACAAAAATGACCGTTTTGCATCCCACACCCATAAAAATAATCGTCTTGGTTTCGTTTGAGCGTTTGATAAGATCTTATCGTATCGGTCTGCCTTCTTCTTCTGGCTCTCTGGTCCCCGGTGGGTTCCGGCTGGGGAATAGCCTCGCCGTAGGTAATCGGGACGGCCTCTTCAAACACTACCGTGGCATTACCCTTTTGATAAAGGGCGAATCTGCAGGGTGTTTTATATACCCGCAAAACACAGGCGTCGGTGGCTATTTTATAATACCCGGCTTCTTCACTCAGCGCCACTTTAAGGGGATTGCCGTCATACACGATGATGGGGGTCTCCTCTTGGCCGGCGGGATCGGTCATATTTCCTTCGGGTCCCATCCAGATCCGGAAAATATCCGCCCGGTAAAAAATGATGTTGGTTGTCGCGCCATCACTGGTGGTGACGAAAAATTGGTTGTCTTTCTCGGTAAAACTGGTGATATTTCCCAACTGCACGGCTTGAGAAACCGAAACCAATAAAAACGACAAAAAAACCGCACTGAAAAGAAAATAACGGCCGGCGGAGTCACATTTCAGGTTAAATACGAGCTTGGGTGTCATACGTTTTCTCCTGTGAAATTATTCTCGATTTTCCATTGAGACAGTAAAAATAACAAACGATCCTTTTCGACTGGATATTGTAAAACCATCGCCGCAGATTGCCTAGCAAAAACTAATAATTATGGACAGGTTCTTCGGGGCATTCATTCTCAAAGGGGACCTGAGACCAAAACACCCGGTAAAAACCCGTGTTCCGGGACGAGCACGCCGCAGGTGAATAGTTCCTAATAGTTTAATAGATAAGGAATTATGAGACAAGACGGCGATTGGGAAATTTTGGTTTTGAGATCGGCGCCGCTTGTGTTATAATCAGAATCTAAAGGAGGCTTAACCTGTTAAGTATGTATCCTCCAAATAATAAGCAGCCGAGAAAACCGGGTCGATCACAGATTACTGTTTATCCGGGAATGTACATGTTTAACTTGATAATCCAAAGTCACAGCAAACAGAAACGTAATGTTTTATATTTTTTTTATGGAAGGAGATGATCAGATGAATCGTACTAAAGAAAGAAATGCGTGTGTGATGAAGGTTTGCCTGGCATTGTTTATGGCCGGCATGTTTTTAAGTTTGGGATCGGTATGTTTGGGTCAAGTGATGACCAAAGCCGTTACCCCCAATTACAAACTAATGGACAAATACAGCAGCGGTTTCCTGAATAAGTTCATTGGCGATACCTCCGTAAGCGCCAAATGGATCGAGGAAACCGACAAGTTCTGGTACAAATACAAGGACAGCGAAGGCACCCATTATTATATTGTGGATCCGGCGCAAAAGTCCAAATCGCTGATTTTTAAGAACGATGAGATGGCCGCTCAATTATCGATTATAGGTCATAAATCCATCGATCCCCACCTGATTCCGAACCTGGATCTCAAATTTAACGAAAAATGCACCGAAGCGACTTTCTCCCTGGACGGCCGAGACTACAAATTTAACCTGCCCACCCAAATCCTGGAATTTGTCCGCATGACCCCCGAAAAAGAAGGAAGGGGACAGCGCGGACAAAGGGGGCAACGCGGTGGACAAAGAGGCGGCCGATCCATTCAAGAACGCCGCGGCGGTGAAGAAGAAAAAGAAGAAGAAAAAGAAAAAGAAAAGAAATGGCCCGAGTATGTCACCTTCTCCCCCGACAAATCTCACGTCGTTTACGCCCAGGACTACAACCTCTTCGTCATTGAAGTCGAAGATTTAGAAACCTTCGATCCGAATAACACCGAAGGCGTGCAACTAACCACCGAAGGGGTGCAAGGCTTCCAATTCGGTCCGGGTAGCGAATCCACTGATAAAGCCGAACGCGAGAAAAGACGAAAAGCCCGAGTCACCTGGATCAACGAAACAGACAAATTCTATCTGCAAAGACGCGACTCCAGAAATCCCCGCAGCCGAAGATATTTGATTAACGCGATCGCCGATCCCAAACCCACTCTTACCGATGGCTCCTATAGCTATCCCGGCGATTTCACCGGCGAAGACGCTGAGCTCTGGATTTTTGACGCCGACAAGCTGACTGGCGAAAAACTCGAAAATCCTTTCCACGGCCCCTCCTTCCGGAGTTTCCGCGTCAACGAAGAATACTTTCATTTCATTCGGACCAGTCGCGATTACAAACACGCCCAACTGTGCTCTCTGGATATCGAAACCAATGAAGTCAAGATCCTTATCGACGATCATGTCGAACCCTACATCATGCGTGCTCACGGCCACAGTATCGAAATCGAATATAATGACGACTCTAACGAATTCACCTGGTGGTCCGATCGCGACGGCTGGAGCCATTTTTATCTCTACGATCTGGACGGCACCCTCAAAAACACCATCACCAAAGGTCCCTATAGCGTCGGTCAAGGACCCGATACAGACTGGGAAAAAAGACTCATGTATTTCACCGGCCACGGCGGAATTGACGGCGAAAATCCCTACTTCGCTCACAATTACCGTGTCAATCTGGACGGCACCAACCTGATTCTACTCAATCCCGGTGACGCCAATCACCGCATGAACAAGTCACCCTCGGGCAACTACCTTGTCGATAACTGGAGCCGCGCCGATCAGGCGCCGCGCTCGGTCGTCTATGACAGCTTTGGCAACAAAATCATGGACCTCGAAGAAACCGACCTCTCCCGCCTACTGGCGACCGGCTGGAAATTCCCCGAAATCTTCAAGGTCAAAGCCGCCGATGGCGTCATCGACCTTTGGGGTGTCATGTATCGTCCCGTCGATTTCGATGAGACCAAACAATACGCCGTTGTCGATTATGTTTACCCCGGTCCGCAGCAGGAAGGGCCGCGCTTCACCTTCTCCACCTCCAGCAGCAACCAATCGATCGCCAACCTGGGCTTCATCGCTATGGCTGTCGGCAACCGCGGCGGCAGCCCCCAACGCAGCGCCTACTACCACTCTTATGGCTACAAAAACGCCCGTGATTACGGATTGGCCGATCAACAATACGCCATCGAACAACTAGGCGTCATGTATCCCCAGGTCGATACCGAGCGGGTCGGCATCCACGGCCATTCCGGCGGAGGCTTCATGTCCACCGCCGCCGTCCTGGCGCCTCCCTATTGCGATTTCTTTGATGTCGCCGTTTCATCGGCCGGCAACCACGACAACAACATCTACAATCAAACCTGGGGCGAGTACAATTACGGCGTCGAAGCCAAAGAAGTCAAAGTCGAAGAAGAAAAAGAAGAAGGTGAAACCGATAAAGAGACCGACCGTATTCCGCAAGTCTCCCCCGAAGAAAAGGTCATCATCGAATGGGTTGTCGACATCGCCACCAACGCCGAAGTCGCACACAACCTCAAAGGACACCTCCTTCTCGCTCACGGCGATATGGACAACAACGTCCAACCCGCCAACACCATCCGCGTCGTTAACGCCCTCATCAAAGCCGGCAAACGATTCGACATGATTATCTTACCCGGCAAAGCTCACGGCTTCGGCGACATGGGCGCCTATTTCAACCGCATGAAATACGATTACTTCTGCGAACACCTCCTCGGCGATTCCAACAAAGGCGTCGATATTATGAAAAACGACCCCCGGTTTATGATCGACAGATAATAACAACCATTAACCCTTTGCTGACAAAAAACGCCCCGGTACTTAAATGTATAGGGGCGTTTTCTTTAACCGGTTCCTGCTTTATTTCAAAGGCGCCACCGTACAGCCTGAAGACATAACTCCCGAATAATCTTCCATCAACCAACTCATTGACAACATCTGAACGTCAAAAAGATCCACTTTTTGGTCCCGGTTGAGGTCCATGATAATCGCCTGGGGATTGGGCATGGTATCGTATAAACCATAAGCCGCCCAATCGGAAAGGGTAGTGGGTTTCACATCAATATCGGTCTCGCCGGCGCCCTTTTCCAGCTCATCGGCCAGGTAGAACCACACAAGCTGACCCAACTCCGGGCTGTTGTACTTGGTGTCGCCGTCGGTATCAATAATAAATATTTCCGGAACTTTGCTTACCCGGTACTGATGAGCAATACGGGCGTTGGTGTCGATGAGAACCTCAAAATCAATCCCGTTGTCGGCGATATATTGTTTCGCCGATGATTCGGTGGCGTTCACCGCGACGAACAACACTTTATGGGCGCCGTCGGCATGAAGCTGATTCAAAAATGGAATTCTGGACCGGCAATGAGGACACTGGGTCGTGCCAAAAACCAATACGGCAGATTGCCCGCGAAAACTGCTCAAGGTAATTTGCGCGCCGTCAATCGTCGATAACGTGAAATCAGGAGCCGGCATCCCCAAATCAACCGTAGTGGTGACCGGCTCGACCAGTTGATAATCAACCGCCGCCATAGTCGCCGGCGCAGAAAAAACGCTGACGGTTTCGCTGCTGACGCCGGTGTCCGGGACACAATAAATGGTGTCGGTGGTGCTGTGGGAAATTTCGGCGCCGGTGGAACCAAAGGTGCAGTTAAAATTCACGGCAATACCCTTATAGTTCAACGTGCCGCCCCCGGAACCGGTCGGAGAGTGGAGCGTAAATTTAATCGGCGGTCCGCCGCCCGGTCCGCTGCCGGGACCCGAAGGACCGCTGCCGCCGTAACCGCCGTTGATGCCGCCGGGACCGCCGGCAAACGGACTAAAAGGAAGACTGAACGGCTGATTGGGATCGAACGGATCGCCGGGGAAGCACAACTGATAAGGCACGTTAATATAATCGTTTTCCGTATAACAACGAGTGATTTTCCGGGCCCCGCCGGCGACATTGTAGGCGTAATCGTTATACCATTTTGAATCAAAACGAGGTTGGAATGAATACCCTTCACCGCAGTCCCACGCCGATACCGGACAAAGCCCTCCGCATCCGGGATCGGTCACCCCGGCATACTTGACGCCGGCAAACAACGTCGGTTCCGGATGACACGGCAGCCACCCGTCGCCCCAGCCCAACGGCGCCTTAAGGGCGCCGGGCACGTCCGCAAGCGACGGACTCATACCCAACGTCATTATCGTTTCATAAGTACGGATAAAACCCGTGATGACTTCTTGCGCCACGCCAAATTCCTGACAATAACCGCTCCACGACGGCCAATAAAGCGTGGACCAATAGGACAACTCGTACCCCGTCACCGGACCGCAGACAATCTCGTCCTCACAAACCTGCACGGTCACGGGAATCAGCATATTAAGATCAAAACAGATTTCATTATCCCGGGCCTCAATGGGAGCGCCTGCGGGCGAACCTTCCGCCGCAACCGAGCAAGCACTAAATTGAGACGACATCAACTCGTTGGGTTCGTTCACGAAAAAGTCCAGCGTAGCGTAGTTGTTGCTCAACATATCCTCTTCCATCCCCAGCGGATAAGTTCCCGAAACCTCGACCCAAATGCGATGGGCGCCGCTTAAATCCCCCGGCACCCGCCAATCCAAATTCACCTGCTCGGCGAAAAACGGCAGATCCATATAAGTAGTCGATAAAATATCAAAGGTGTGCGATCCGATAGGCGTCGTTTGGGTGTCATCAAGGTAAAAATTAACCGCCACATCAAAAATATTGGTCGTGCCCGTGTTCGACACCACCGCGCCCAGACGCACCACCTGATTGGGATCGCAAAACGCATCGTCAATGGTGAGATCCTTATTGAGCACCCGCAGATCGACGCCCTGGTTGCTCAAACTGTAGGAACTGCGCGGTGCAAAACTCTCACACTGAAACAAAACGCAATCGTTAACGATGTTCGGATCGTCATCGGCGCAATCGTAGGCGGTCATGCAGGTGGCCGCATAAAGCGTAAACGGGTCGGAGACTGCCTCCTTCAGAGGATCGACCGTGCTGCGCGCCGTGATGATGACATCATAAGCGGTGTCGTCCGTGCTGGTCGGAGAGAAAGTGGCGCTGTTGTCGGTGATGACAACACCGGGATCGGATGAGAAATATTCGACGTTGTTGTAGTCCACTTCCACGAAAAAGTACTCATCCAAATCGACCTGCCAGGTGCTCTCCAGCATCACCGGCTGCGTGTCCAAACCGCCCAGGTAGCGCGGTTCGCCGGAAAAATAAAGCATAATACTGTCGGTGCTGCGATATTCGTTGTCAAAGTAACCAAACTTACCGATCTTGAGAGCCGTATTATAATCGAGACCGGCGGTGGCGAAATAATGACTGTAAGTATAATCCCCATTAGTTTCCGACATCGAACCGGTATGTTCCACATCTTCGGTGGATTGCATCATGGGAAAAATCACGCCGCCGCCCGGATTCAACGTAAGATAAAGCGGAAACCGACCCAAATTGCCAAACTTATTCCCGGTGTTGAATTCAAACTGCCCGGTGTAATCACGCGGAAAACTCCCCTGGTGAACCGTTTGATTGCGGATAGAGATAGCATCGGCCCAGCCGGTGTCGCATCGGTATTTAATATAGTTAATCGCAAAAACAACATTCGATGAACTGATTTCGTCGGAACAAATAAAATCAAGATAAACCTGTCTGTCGGCGCCGGAAAAGTTTTTATCCACACGAATATTCCAGGAATATACCCCGGCATTCTCCGTCAGTGTCGTAACGAAGAAGTCCTCAGCATTGACCGAACCCTCCCGGATCAAAATTTCACCAGGCACACCTGTTTTACCATCGGACCCGAAAACAGTAATATCAATTTCAGTATTAGCATAAATGCCGGACCAGCGCCCTGTAGTGTCGAAATAAAGCAGCAGCCGAACAACATTGTTGGGATCGGGCGTGGTGCTGACATCTTGTGTGACAATAGACAATTTACCGCGGTCTAAATCATATACCGGATCTTTCATCGTAAAACCGCTGATAGGATTACTATAACCGTCGATCACCGAAGCGGTCAGATGACGCGTATCACTGAGAGTATAGGCGCGGCTGTCAATGTCATAGTCATAAAGCGCCAACTCGCGCGCCATCCCCTCAAAACTCAAATCAACCGCCGACGCCACCGCCGAACGGTTATACCAGTAACTGTCAACATAAGGATGCACTTTCGCCGTGGTGACGATATAATCATTCCACTTGAAATCGTTCTGATATGCGCCGCCAGCTTCCGAGAGAATCCCATAATTAATATTGTTTTCTTCGATGTCCGCCGAATCAAGCCGGTAAAAAACAAAACCGCCGGGACTGGGATTAAGCGACAGCTTCAAAGGCAACCGCCCCAAACTGCCAAATCGACTGCCCGTGACAAACTCAAATCCACCGGTATAGTTCCTCGGAAAACTGGATTGCCCGACGCTGACTCCGGCAATATTAATGGAATCAGCATAGCCGGTGTTATAATTATATTTAATATAATCGACCGAAAAGACGACGTCGGAAACCGAAAAACCGCCGGGTATATCGAAATCAAGATAAGCGATTCTGTCATTGCCGCCAAAATTCTTATCGACATTCACCTGCCACATATTACCGACCAGCGTGGACGACAAATCATTAGGATCGTTGTTGATAAACCCGGTCGTTAAACCGATGCTGCCGTTTAGAGGTGTAATCCCATCTTTATCGTATAAAGTCATGGTGATTGTAGTACCGCTGTAAATATTAGAATAACTGCCGGTGGTGTCAAAGTAAAGGTAAAGTCGCGCCGTCGCCGAACCGTCCGTTGCAACATTTAATATTTTCCGGAGAATATACATGGCCCCGCTGTCGCTGTTAGGTACGGAGTCGGCGATTTTACCGGTAAAACCGCTCACCGGATTACTCAAACCGTCTTTCAAATCAAAAGAAAAGTTGATATTCTCGTCAGGAAAATAAGTGGCGCTGTCGGCGGCGAAGTTATCGACACTCAAACCGGTTTGATTGCAACCCGGATCGATCTCCAGTTGTATCATACTGGTAAAATCATGACTGTAGCCCCACTTATCGGCATAAACATACACCCGCGCCGTCGTGTCGATATAATCGCCCCACCGCCAGATATTGATGTAAGTGCCGTCATTTTCCGAAATAGCGCCCTTGTTGAGATGAGTTTCGCCGATTGTCTCGTCGGCATGAATGGCGTAATAAATCAACCCGTTTTCATTGGGCGTCAAGGGCAGAAAAATCGGGAACCGACCCAACGTCGAAAACTTACTCCCGGTGGTTCGCTCGTAACCGTTGCCGGTGGTGTCCACATATTTCTCGCCGATATAAATCCGATCGTTCCAGCCGGTGTTGTAATAATACTTGATATAATCGACCGAAAAAACCACGTCGGAAAGACTGCGCCCCGGGGGAATAATAATATCCAAATAACTGATACGGTCCGCCCCGTTGAAACTGGTGACAACCGTCGTATTGAATTTGTCAACGCCGGACTCTTCAACTACTTCGTTGGTTAAGTATCCAGAACCCTCCTGCAAACCATTGACCAGTATAATATCGGCCGGCAGCGCCCCATAGTCCTTGTAATACAGACTCATCTTAACCGTCGTGTTGGCATAGATGCCCGACCAATTGCTGCTGGTCGTATCAAAATAAAGTAAGATTCGCGCCGTGATCGTGCCGTCTTCGGCAACGTTCTGGATTTTACGCAAAATGGAAAGCCTCCCGTTGTCGGTATCATAACGCTTATCGGTGATCTCCGCCGAAAAACCGGTTAAGGGATTGCTGTTGGGATCCACCAAATCAACCGTAAATGTCAAATCCCGCTCGGGATAATAAGATACATCGTTAGCCTGAAAAGTTTGAATGGCAATATCCTCGGTCTCCAGCGCCGGAACGCTGAATGAATGCGCTTCGGTTTCACAACCGTCCACCACCGCCCAGATTTGATACGTTCCGTTTAAATACGATGGATTGTAGGTAGTAACGCACGTACCGTTTTCTGCCGCCGGACTAAAACTCTGAATCACTCCGGTCGGCATTTCAACTTTGATTGTGCATGTGGATTGAATATTGGAAACGGTAATGTTTAAGGTCCCCAGTGGCTCGACAACAGTCTGGTCCATCTGCAACGCTGCCACTCTCAACCAGCGATCCGCGAAAAGACTATAATCCAAACCA
>Ga0272441_10011900_pt1 | contig 12826 bp, 6 predicted proteins | sample SSMProp6N_FD_193582 | JGI IMG/M metagenome (GOLD analysis project Ga0272441, IMG submission 193582) | Marine sediment archaeal communities from Little Sippewissett salt marsh, Falmouth, MA, United States - SSM-Prop-6N | ecosystem: Environmental > Aquatic > Marine > Wetlands > Sediment ...
AACAACAGGCGCAGCGGCGGCGGGGCTTGCTTTTACCACAGGGTGCAACAGCGAACAGCTAAAGCCGGTGAAAAGCAAGACAGGCAAGCGGAGAAACGTTATATTTATCCTAAGCGACGACCACCGGTACGACTTTGTGGGTTTTCTTAATAAGCCCAAATTTCTGGAAACGCCGAATATGGACAAAATGGCAGCGGGCGGGGCACATCTTCCAAAGGCGTTTGTTACGACGGCCCTTTGCTCGCCCAGCCGTGCCTCGGTTTTGACCGGCCAATACTCGCATAAACACGGGGTGATTGATAATAATTCGCGCGTGCCCGAAGGCACTAAATATTTCCCTCAGTACCTGCAGAAGGCAGGCTATGAGACGGCCTTTATCGGTAAATGGCATATGGGGCGGGAAAGCAGCGACCCCCGGCCGGGATTCGATAAGTGGGTGAGCTTTCGAGGGCAGGGGGACTACTACGACCCGCTTTTGAATATTGACGGAAAGGAAGGGAAGGTAAAAGGGTATGTCAGCGACCTGCTGACAGATTACGCCCTCGAATGGCTGAAACAGGATCGGGACAAACCGTTCTTTTTGTATCTTTCACACAAGGCGGTGCACGGGATGTTCCAGCCGGCGAAAAGACATCTTGGCAGGTACGACAACGCAGAGTTGGAATATCCGGCGAGTATGGCGGACACGGAAGAGAACTACAAGGGCAAACCGAGGTGGGTTAAAGAGCAGCGGAACAGCTGGCACGGGGTGGATTATATGTATCACGGGCAAATGGACTACGATGTGTTCTACCGGAGATACTGCGAGGCACTGCTGGGGGTTGATGACAGTATCGGCAGGGTGCTGGATTATCTTGAGAAGGCGGGATTGGCTGAGTCGACGCTTGTTTTTTATATGGGAGACAACGGCTTTTCGTTCGGGGAGCACGGATTGATTGATAAACGACATATGTATGAAGAATCGATGCGGGTGCCGCTGTTGGCGTATTGTCCCGGTCTAATAAAGCCGGGCACCAGAATCGGGCAAATGGTGCAGAATATCGATATCGCCCCGACGATTTTGGAAGCGGCGGGTCTGAAGGCCCCCGGCTATATGGATGGGCGCTCGTTTTTGCCGCTTCTGGCGGGGAAAGAAATCAAGTGGCGGGACGCGGTGTTCTATGAATATTACTGGGAGTGGAACTATCCGCAGACTCCGACGGTGCACGGGGTTCGGACGGACCGCTATAAATATATGCACTATCACGGTGTCTGGGACATCGACGAACTTTACGATTTGCAGAAGGACCCCGACGAGATGCATAATCTTATAGACAGCGAGGAACATCAGGGGCTGGTGAAAAAATTGAACGGTATGGTGTTCGCGTGGCTCGAAGAAACAGACGGGATGACTATTCCCATGAGGCGGTATTCGGGATATCGGGGCGACAAGCGAAGGCCGGAAAAATAAAAATACGATGTTCAGATAAAAAAACGAAACAGAAAGGAATAAAAATGAAACGAAAATTAACTTTGGCAGTTCTCGCATTTGTTTTGTTATTGGCAATTCTTTCACCTGCTTTGTCTGCTGCATCTACGGTTTTAATAAAGGAAGCGACAATAGTGGACGGAACCGGACAGGCAGCTTATAAGGGCGATATTTTGATAGAGGACGAGAGAATCACAAAAATTGCCAAACCCGACGGCATAAAACCAACAGCGACTGCGACTATCCTAAAAGCTCCCGGTCATGTTGTTTGTCCCGGGTTTATTGACGTTCATTCTCACGATGACCTTTCGGTAATCAAGTACCCTGAGCAGATGCCGAAGATTATGATGGGCGTAACAACCGTAGTGGGGGGCAACTGCGGCGATGGAATAGCGCCGTTTGACGGTGACGCAAGAACAGCCTTTAAGGGACTGGATGTGGAGGGTTTGTTAGACTTCGAGGAACTTCGCTTTCCGACAATGGCCGAGTGGATGTCACATATAGAAAAACTCCGCCCTGGGAATAATATGGGCCTGCTGATTCCTCATATGATGGTTCGTGTGCAGGTTATGGGCGGCGAGCGGCGCAAGCCGACAGCGAGTGAGCTTGAGAAGATGCAGGAGATAGTTCGACAGGCGCTGGCCGACGGGGCATTGGGTTTTTCAACCGGTCTGGAATATACGCCCGGGGCCTGGGCCGATAAAGATGAGATAGTTGCACTGCTAAAACCGGTCAGAGAATACGGCGGAATTTACACCACTCATATGCGGGAAGAGAAAAGTAAAGTTCTCGATTCTGTGAAAGAAGCTATTACAACGGCTGGTGAGGCCGGCGTGCCACTGGAGATATCCCATTTGAAATCGGCCAGTCCGGGGTGGGGGAAGGTCAGAGAGGCACTTGCTTTGATAGATGAGGCTAAGCGCAAGGGACAGGTTGTGCATGCCGACCAGTATCCTTATACGGCTTCATCGACCTCGCTTAAGGCGTATCTCAGATGGGGCGATGTTAAAAGGTCGCCGGGGACGATTCTTATAGTTAATTCCGAACCTTATCCACAGACAGCCGGCCAACGGCTCGACAAAATCGCAGAAGATATGGGGCTAAGCGCCGAGGCGGCGGCGGAAGCTTTATTGCCGGCCAGCGCTGTGAATTTCTGTATGGACGAGGAGGATGTGCGTTTTGTTATGAGACATCCATCGGTTATGGTGATTACGGACGGCCTACTCGGAGGTGCAAAACCTCATCCAAGATTGTACGGTTCGTATCCGAGGGTGCTGGGCAGGTATGTCAGGGAACTGAAAGTTCTGGAGCTCGAAGAAGCAGTCAGAAAAATGACGTCACTGCCGGCAAAGACTTTCAAGCTGAAAGACAGGGGAGTTTTGAGGGTAGGAGCTATTGCCGATATTGTTATCTTTGACCCGGAGATAATCCGCGATACGGCGACATTTGACAATCCAAAGCAATATCCGGTCGGTATCAATGCGGTTATGGTTAACGGCGTGTTTGCGGTGCGCGATGGGAAATATACCGGCGAGCGGCCTGGGAAAGTTATTCGAAGACAATAAAATTTTGTAAATTCCTGAAGGGTTAGGAGGCAGCAATGTTTTTCAGGCGAGCGTTTAATTTATTATTAGCCGTAATATTTTTGACTGCTCCGGCTGGGTGTTCAACGCAGCCGATGAGCGAGGAGCAAATTATCGCCCGGGCGGCGGCGATTCATAAAAAGGCACTTACTATCGACACTCATGTTGATATTAAGCCTGTATACGCCACGAAAGAGCTTGACCCGGGGGTCGATAATCCCAGGCTAAAATGCGACCTTGTCAAAATGGAGAAAGGCGAGGTGGACGGTGTTTTTCTGGTTGTGTACGTTGCACAAACGCATCGCAGTGAGGAAGGATATAAGCAGGCGTACGACGAGGCGATGGTAAAGTTTGAAGCCATCCATCGACTTACCGGACAGATGTATCCCGGTCGCTGCCAACTGGCTACCAGGCCCGATGACGTGGAACGCATAGCAAAGAGCGGCAAAAGAGCTATTATGATTGGTATTGAAAACGGCTATCCAATCGGCAGGGACCTGTCGAATGTCGAGAAGTTTTACAAACTCGGCGCGCGGTATATTACGCTGAGCCACAACGGGCACAACGATATTTGCGACTCTGCAATTCCGAGAGGCGAGCTCGGGGACAGTAAAGCAGAACATAACGGGCTCAGCGATTTCGGCAGGGAATTTGTCGAGCGGATGAATCGGCTCGGGATTATGGCTGACGTTTCACATATCTCCGTCGAATCGTTCTGGGATGTTATTAAGGTATCAAAAGCGCCGATTATCGCCTCGCATTCGGGCTGCCGGGCGCTTACCGACCACCCGAGGAATTTGTATGACGAGCAGTTGAAAGCTCTTGCGAAAAAAGGCGGGGTCATTCAGATAGTAGCCTACAAGGGTTTCATAAAAGATTCATCCGGTAAGGCTGATATAAAAAATTATGTTGACCACATCGACCATGCGGTTAAGGTGGCGGGGATAGAGCACGTTGGCATCGGCAGTGACTTCGACGGGGGTGGTGGTGTTCCTGGCTTTAACGACCACTCCGAAGCGCCGAATGTTACAGCGGAACTTGTACGGCGGGGATACAGCGAGAAGGAGATAAGAAAAGTATGGGGGGGTAATTTTCTGCGGGTCTGGCGAGAGGCGGAAAGGGTCGCAAAAAAATTACAAAAACAAGCGGAATAAAAAACAACATCTGCTTTTTGTTTGAGCACTTTCACTGATATGACCTAAGCTTAGAATGGGGTTATTTTTGCGGCTCTTGCTGGCCTACTCTTCTTTTCAGGATGTCCATTTTTTCGCGGATTTCCTGTGCCATTTTGCTGTTCGGGAAATCCTGAACAATCTGGCGGCCTATGTCGAGGGCCTTGTCCCACTGTCTTTCGGAGACGGCGAATGAGAACTGGACGCCGAGATTGTGCAGCTTTGTTCTGAAGACATCTCTTGCAGCCTCCTGCAGGGCCAGCCCCTCGTTGGATGTCAGGTATAAGTCAAGCTCGTGCAGTATCTCAAGGCTGCGGTCGGTGTCCTGGCGTTTTATGGCGTCATCCCAGGCTGTGAGGAGGATTTTTTTGCGGTAGGACTTTTTATCGAAGAGCTTTTGACGCATCGCTTTTGCCTTTTCCGAATCCGGATATGCGGTGATTAGTCTTTCTATCAGTGAGCTTGCCTTTGTCCAGAGGTGATTTTCCAAAAGCTTTTCGATATGAGCTATTACCTGATTTTCCCTTTCTGCAACGGTTGCACTTCGATATCTTTCTGCTTCTGCGCGCAGCTGCCTGGCAAGTTCCTTGTATCCGGTCAAATGTGCGATTTCATCGATTATTTCATTCGTACTGTCAAAATCCTGTTGCTGTAGTTTGTCGAAAACGGCCTCTCTGAGGGTTTGTTTGTCGGCGTCGCGAAATGCAATTGATTTTGCCGACTCGCTCAGGCGGGTGTTCTGGTTCACCTGGGTAAGAGCGGCACGAATCTTTTCAAGGGAGCCGGCTACTTTTTCGAGCCTCTCGCTGTTTTCCCGGAGTTCTTCAGGTATGGTGAATACCTTGACGAGTATCAAAATGACCACAGCCAGCAGCAGTGAGCCACCGACAAAGCCTATCAAAGATGACATTACCCCCGATTCCGACTCGCCGGAACTAAGAAACGCCAATAGCAGCACGAGGGCGAGCAATACAACGTAGGTAATGATGATATGCCATTTGAATCGCCATAAGAATTTGTTTTTTCTTAGGTCCATAGCCGTCCCTTTTCAAAAAATCAGCAACCCATCGATTTATATTATAATAATCGGGTATTACCGCTGTCAATGATTGAATTTTTTTCGGGCCGAAATATTGTCCCGCCCCCAGACGCCGTCAAATCTATACTTAAGCCAAACAAAAACGGCCGATTCTATAAAAACCGGCCATCTTATGAAATGATTTACAGTTATTGACTAAACTTTTCTCAAGCCATATTTCCCAATTTCTTATTTGTTATCTTCTTCCTGGATATCAAGAATTCGCGGCCGATAGCCTACGATGTCATCGATTTTCCACTGGTTATCTTCTTTAATGAAAGTAATCTTCCAGGTTTCTTTTTTATAAGTAGCCGAAAGTGTTACTGAATCATTTATCTCTAACTGCTTTGGCTTGAGCTTTAAGAACTGGCTTTTCTCCCATGTAAAAGCAGAATCCATCGGATGCTTTGGTTCCATAGCTTTTTGAAATCTTTCGAAACCGCGAACCTGGTATTCTGACCTCTGATAATCCTGTGAAAAAAGTTCCCAGGCCTGCTCATACTTTTTGTCCTTTATAAACCTTTGGACTTTAGTGAAACTGCCAATAATAATTTCGGTAAAATCTTCTTTGCTTTTCGACACCGTCTTCTTCTCAGACCTACGTTTCAAATCGCTGCCCTTATATAAGTGAACCGCGAAAGGTTTGTCGTAGTTGTATTGCTCTTTGGTTGCGGGATTGTAAAATTTTACACGGATATAAGTGTTTTCAGTAACGGGGCCCTGAATCTTATAAGCGAACCTTGTCCGCTTAGTTTCGTTAGGTCTGATTTTTTCAAAGAACCTTGTCCCCCAACCAACACCGTGCGGGCCGTAATCCACTGACCGGGTGTAGATATGGATGGCAAAAAGCTGCTCTTTGCTGAAAGAGTTCTCAACGGTTGCATAAATAATGTTTTTCCCCTGTGCCACAGGCTCCAACTCTATGTTGAGGATTTGGAGATGACTTTGAGTTGCAGCGGTTTTTTCGGGACGGTAAAGGTAAACACCTTTGGTATCTACACCGTATAGAAGGCCGACCGACCCGAGCATATCAGCGATTGCCTGGCTGGCAATTTTATCTTGAATGTTCACCGGTTCAATATATTGCCTTCGCTGAGGCTCAGCCAGTTCTGCGGATTTATCCCAGTTGTAAGGGACACCCGCCGCTTTACAAATGGCCATCACGGCAAATTGTACGGAAAGTCTGTCATTTTCCGGGCTATGGGCAATATGAACCGTAACAGGTTCTTCCAGTTGTCGCTTAAATTTCTTAATCCGTCCGGCAAAGCTTTCGGTTTTTATACCGAGTTTTTTTAGCGTTTCGGGCTTTTCGAACTTAACGCGGCAGTCGTTGTACAGAACATTTGTACTTTCGCCTTTTTCCAGAAGAGTTTTGTCATAGGCAAGAACAGTAGCGGGGCGGGAAGTTGGTTTTTCTCTGTGGCCGAGGTATTCGATGTTTTCCTTCAACCAATCCAATTCGGTCTTACCAAACCAATCGGCCTTTGATAATTCATCCAGACTTTGGGGATATCTATCATCATGGTTACAGGCGAAAATCAGCATCGCCTTACCCAAATCAGAGAGGTTCTGTGCTGAGTTCCAGCGGTTTTCAAAATCCAGGAGACTACTACCTTGGGATTTAGTATCTTTAACTCTTTTCTTTTCACAAAACTCCACGTGGCTATCGTTGAATAACAGATTGGTGCAGCCTTTCTCGAGAAGCATTGTCTTATCATAGGCAATAAGCGCCTGAGGCTCAACTGCAGCACTTCTGCCCCGGCCGAGATAACCGACATTTTCTAAAGCCCAGCTTACTACTTCGTCTTTGTCATCATAACGCTTTATTAGCTCCAGACCATAAGGATATCTTTCATCGTGGTCGTCAGCGTACATAATAAGCAGCAGCCCAAGACTTCTAAGTTTTTTAAGGGACTCGGAGCGTTGACGCAATTCTTCATCCTGCAACCGGGCGGTTGACTCATTTTTCTTTTTTTCAACCTGCATTCCGTGTTTTCCAATTTCGATTTGGACATCGGTTTTGAAATTCGGTTTGAGAGAGACGTTTTTGAATTCAACCCACTCATAAGGCCTGAATTCAATAATTATGTCCTCGATGTCTTCGATTTTCGTATTTTGTCTTTTCGGTGTTGATTGAAAAAACAAGACATCTTTACCGATGCCTCCGCCATGCCAAGGTTCAGTTTCGCCGTTTTTAAGTTTTGCAAATACTCTGAATTCGATCTCTTTGTTTTCTTGTTTGCATGTCAAATCCACGCATGGTGTCCCAACCTGACCTATTCTAACAGGATGTAAAATTATCAGGTCGCTATTCTTTTCCAGCCAATGTATCTGATGCTGTTTGGGGGTATATTTACCAAGTCGTTTTGCCTGAACAAACTCCTCACTGCCAACAGCCAAACGCATGTCCGTTTTATCAGGAACCGTTCCTATAGATGGATTATATGCGATATATGTCATTTTATATCCATCCGTTGTAAAATTGGTTCCCCATACACGCGTCAACATCTCTTCGTTCGAAAATTTAACCTCCGGCACGCTTATTTCTTTACCTGTGTAGTTTGAAAATTTGCAAAGGGCTGTACATGTAAATCGCCATCCATTTGGCTGATCTGGCCATTGAAAAAGATGAGGATACTTTAATGTGGGCTGGTTCAAATTTGTTCCATCAGGTTTCCACCATTGTTGTTCAGTTTTCCATGGCGCCGTCCCCAATCCTACCAATTCAACGGTCACGCCATTGGATAGAGTCTTTTTGAATTCAGACAATTCTTTTTGTGCGGTGGTTTCAGATTCTGTCTTTAGCCGGCCGCTCATTGCAAAACTAACCGGTATCAGTAAAGAGGCTATAAGCATTATGGCAATAGCAGATGGCAGCCAGCTTATTTTTGTCTGGTTTGCGTGGTCTTTTGCGAGTAATCTTCTTATGCGCTGAAATAAGCCGCCGCCGTCGGCGGCTACAGCCAGTGTGTATCCGGTACGGACTTGCTCCATTGAGGTCAAGGCCCTTGCATAAGCTACGCGGTCGCCGGATACAGCGACGGCCAAATCGTCGCAGCAGTTTTCGCGTTCTGCCCTGATTTTGTGTGAGACCCACCAGACGGCGGGGTGATAGAAGCCGAGGATTTCAACGGCTGTCTGGAGCATATTGACGAGGTAGTCGCATCTTTTAATGTGTGCCAGTTCGTGGGCAAGAATTGCCTCCAACTGCCAGGCGGTCAGGCCGGTCAATGCGGTTGCGGGCAGCAGGATTACCGGCCGCAGCCAGCCGACTACGGCTGGGACCTGCACCAGTGCGGATTCGGCTATCTCAACGGTTCTTTTGATACCGAGCTTTTCGGCCAGGTGTTTGAGGCGTTGATTGACCCTCTCGGCGACCTGTTTTACCATTTTTCTTCGAAGCCTCTGCAGCTGCGCCCAGCCGCCGAGATGCCAGATGCTAAGGCAGAATACGCCGAGAAGCCAGCCGACAACTATGAAAGGCAAAGCCGGCTCAACTGCCTCGATAAATCTATCTTTCAGAGGGACCGGCGGCGTGACGGCAGCTTGTGCCGGCGGCGATTGCATCTGCGGCATTTCCACGACCCCCTGAGTCTCTACACCAGCTTTCGACAAATCAGCCGAAACAAGCTTTACAGGCTCGATAGTTTCCACAGGCACATCGACCATCCTTATGGTAACTATTGGCATCAGGACTATCAGGGCCAGGGCCATACAGGCAATTATGTAGCGCAGATTGGCTGAGGATTTATGTAACAGCCTGAGTACTATCGCAAGGAGCAGGCCGATAGCCGCCGCCTGCCATATGAAATGCAGCAATGTCCAGCCGAGGTTTTGAATAATTTCCTGTGAGAGGATGTTTTTCAGTATGTCCATTTTTACTCTCCCTGCATTTTGTCAACCATTTTTCTTATTTTGTTTAGTTCTTCCGGTGAAACTTTTTTGGCTGAAAGCGCCCGCATCACCAGTTTTTCCGCAGAACCCGAAAACGCTCTTTCGAGCAGGTCGCCGACGAGCTGTTTCTGTGTTTTTTCCTCGTTGCCGGCAGGCTTATAGATATGTTTGAAATGCGAGTCGTCCCTGATGAGCAGTCCCTTTTCGGTCATAATCTGCATAAGCTTCAGGGTGGTAGTGTAGCCGGTGGCTTTTTCTTTGTTCATTGCCTCGTTGACGCGGCGGACGGTGCTGGGGCCGTTATCCCAGAGGATTCTTAGAATTGCAAGTTCCCTGTCCGTCGGCTGCGGCGTTTTTGGCTTTGCCATATTCAAGTCCCTTCCGAATTTTTAGTTTCTCTTTAGTATCTGAAAATTCATTATACGAACACTTTCGTAGATGTCAACAAAAAAATACGAAAATTTTCGTAGTTTTTTAAGATTTGTTCGTTTTTGGGCCCTGAGGGCGGTTTCAGGGGGGCAAATTATTTTATTTTTGTAGAGCCGCGGGGCGTTTAAAGCTTTTTTACTGGTTAGGGTCTGCCGGCTGGTCCGGCTGGGTAATAGATGGTGATTTTACTATTTTGTCGGCGGCCTTTTCTTTAAGCGACTCGAGGAGGTTGACAACTGCCTTGTTGCTCTCGCTTCTTCTGAGTCTTAACCTTATTTTATTCTTTGCCATAGCGGGTGAGAGGTTTTTCTGTTCTGTTATTCCATCGTGGCGGGCAATTTCATAGGCATTGTCGTCAGTTGCGATTGGGCCGATTAACTCATCCTGCTCGGTGGCCATGAGCGCCTGGAAAAAGTCATCTCCGAAAAGCTGGACAACCATCGGATGGGTATATTCCCTTACCTTGCCGCCGGCCTCTGCGTCACGATGAATAGACAACTCCTCGGCAAGCTCGCGAATGTCTTCGCCGGCTTTTATTCTTTCGAGAGCGGCGTTTGCCTCTTCGAGGGTATCGGTTTTTATGTGTGAGAAACTTATGCGCTCTTCGCGTTTCAAGAGGGGGTCGGTATCTTTGTTTTGCTCATAGTAAGCCATCACCTGCTCATCGGTGACATCGACAGAGATTCGCACCTCAGCTATTAACTCCTTTGCATATGCTTCCTTTTGCTTTATATCTGCAAGGAACCCAGGCCTTGGCAGGTCGGTGATGCCCCTTTTTTGTGCCTCGGCATAGAGCAGTTCGGTTTCGAGCCACCAGTTTGCGACTTTTGCAATCTGGGCCTGGCCGCTTGCGTTGGGCGATAGCCATGAGACCTGTGTTCTGGTCAGCTTTTTATCGCCAAGGCTTATGATTACACCCGAGGTGAAGTTTGAATCGGGAAGGGGCCGGCTTTCCAGGACGGCAGGGTCAATTTCACTTATACCCGCGGTCTCCGCAGGAGATGTCTCCGTGGGCGAACATGAAGCAATTGTCAATAACAACACGCACAAAACCGGTAATATTTTTGTTAAACACCTTTTTTCCATTCTTTCGGCTCCCTTAAAAAAATAATTTTCTTTTTTCGGGGATTATTATCGTCTTTTATAAGCGTTTTGCAAGTATTCTGCGGCGAATTTTAGAAAAAAATTGTTCTGCATTTAAGATACTTTGTTGCCTTCAATCTTTATGTTTTGGCTATAAGGTTTGAGAAGTTGTGTTCTTCTTGACTTTGGTGTTGATATGGCGCAAAATGTAAGGCTCAAAATGACAACCTGAAACCGCAATTAGAAACGGGAGGTAAAATGAAAAGTAGATTAATTTCAAGATTATTTGTAACAGCACTTATTTTAATCAATACGGCCTGTCTGCAGGCTGCGAATCCTGAGCTAAAGAGCGGGCAGGCCGACAGAGAAGGTCTCCGGCAACTATTGTCGAAGCTGGAAGGCAAGGTAAAAGAGGCCAAAGGCAAGGGGCTGCAAACGCTGTATGCGGAAATACCGCTGATTGTCGGGGAGAAATTTGTCGAGCAGGACTGGCAAGGTGAGAAGAATGCCGGTAAACAGGCGGACTGGGCGGCGTTTCTGGAATGGCAGGCGAAATACGAACTGGGGCAGTTAGAGGCGATGCTGGCCGGCAAGGGCAATCGGCGGCAAGTCCCGCCGATACCGGATTATGAAAAGCTGGAGAAGAGGGGAAATTACTTATATCTGGATGATAAGCCGGCGCTGCTGGTAACGACGGGTAATTCCGGCGGAGGAAGGGGCGCCGACCGGCGCTACTGCGGACGCGGCGAACTGTATGGGATAGTTTCCGGGGTGGGGGCGACGCGATATGATTATCATACGACGCCGATATGGGAGCTTTATCAAAAGGACCCGAAGTCTCACAGGGTTTATGACGGGGGGTGGTGCGGACATATCATAAAAGACAAGTGGAGTATAGGCGGTTACGGCGGCGAGAAAGGTATATGCGTTATCAGTCTTGATTATCCGCCGATGCTGGAGGCGGTGCGCAAGAGCATTATTACGAAGGCAAGGGAATTCAAAAACAGCCGACGGGCCCAGAAGGCCAGGATACTTTCGATGGACTGGGAGTTTACCTACCAGAATTACGACGAATACAGCGGCCAAAAGTGGCGTCGGTGGCTGGGGGAAAAATACAATGAGATTGGCAAACTAAACGAAGTGTGGAAGACCGATTTAAAAAGTTTCGAAGATGTAACGCTGCCGCCTGTCAGCTGGAACAGCGAACAGAACCCGGCCAAGTTTTATGACTTTGGGGAGTTTAATCTCTGGCGGCTTACGGATTATTTTCTCTGGGCGCGGAAGGTCATCGAGAAGGAGTGTCCGGGGTGGCCGATAACGGTTGGTGGGGGACAGCCGTTCGGGACGGAACTTGCGTTTCAGGGAATCGACGAGGAGTACCTGATGCGGCGAGGGGCGATAGACGTTTTTATCTCTGAGACGGGCAGCCGGTCATGGGGAACGGCGGTGTTTTTCGACCTGCAGCACAGTATGGCCCCGGAGGCTTTGATTCATGACCCGGAATACCACGCTACCGGCGGATTTATGCCGCTGATGTTTTTCCATGGGGCCGGCTTTGTGGATTTTTATGACTGGAGCAGGGGCGGGCTGGACAGGTCAATGGTGGATGGATACGCTACGCTCCGCGGGTGTCTGGATGTGCGTCGTTTGGGCGAATATATCGTGGAATTTCCGAAGGTTCGTCCGCAGGCTGCGATACTGTATTCGAGGGCGTCGCTGATTCAGCGATTTGCCGGCACGACCGGAAGACGGGGTGTTGAGACGCCTTATACACTTAGTCTGCAAAAAAGCTACCGGGCGGGGACGATGCTCGATACAGGGATGGGATTTATTACCTCGCGGCAGTTGATAGAAGAGCCTATCGGCAAGGATTTGAAGGTAATCATTGTTCCGGGGGCTTATTATGTAAAGTCGGAGGCAGTCGGGAAGATTATGGGGTTTGCAGAAAATGGCGGCACCGTGGTAATATTGCCAACATCTTTTATAGCCGATGAATACAACCGGCGGCGGAGCTATCTTGATAAAATCGGTATCGAGATTATCAAAGAGGAGGTGCCGAAGTACCTTGCCAAAAAAGCTAAGTCGGGTCTTGAGATGCCCGGCTCGGAATATGACTTTA
>Ga0272441_10011901_pt1 | contig 12825 bp, 13 predicted proteins | sample SSMProp6N_FD_193582 | JGI IMG/M metagenome (GOLD analysis project Ga0272441, IMG submission 193582) | Marine sediment archaeal communities from Little Sippewissett salt marsh, Falmouth, MA, United States - SSM-Prop-6N | ecosystem: Environmental > Aquatic > Marine > Wetlands > Sediment ...
TCAGCCCCGGCGGTGCAATACCTGCCGCTGGGTGCGGAAGTTCACCTGACTGCGGTGCCTGCATTTGGCTATCGCTTTGACGGTTGGAGCGGTGACATTGTCAGCAATGACCCTCAGCTTACTGCGACCCTGGGTCTGATGACCAGGCTCACCGCCCACTTCTCCCCGGTTATGCCTGTCTGGGCAATACCAATTGCCGCAACCGTCATTGCTACCCTCCTTGTGTTGCTCCGGCGGCGCAGGAAGGTTCGATGCGGATGAGCTAAGAAGCTTTGTTAAGGGTTTTTCCACACATAACTTAAGTAGTATAATCCGCATAAGTAATTAGGCTTATTTTAGGACTCAACAGGAGAAGTTACGAAGTGAGATACGGCGGGCTACTATTTGCTTTTATGCTGGCTTCTGTGGTAACTCTGCCACTTGCTGCCTGCAAATCGCCGGAATCTATTGCATCACCATTCAGTGACATCCTCCCCAATAGTGTGCCATCCGCACCAGACTTATGGTTTGAGGATACTCAAGTAAAAGGGAGTTTTTACACTGAGAACGAGATTATTGAGCACTATGAGCGGGCTTTCAAAGGGGAAGACGTAAAGTTCTGGGCTGACATTCTGGTGTTCGCTGATGTTACAAGTGCGCGCGAATTCATTGATGGTCAATTAGGCGAGGGTTATTTCACCGTAAGGCAATCTGGGGAACTTCCCTTGTCGGTAGTTGAATCCAAGCCAGACCAGTCGATATTCTGGGTGATTAGCCGTGAACCAACGTTCATAGAGGGAGATGAGGATGAGCACGGTGCCGAGACATATGGCGTTTTATTCCGAGTTGGTCGTTATGTGGGTGATTATTCAATCACCCGCTTTCCCCCCGATTCCCCTTCGCACGTCGACTATATTGAACATGATTCACCACGCTACTTCACATGCTTGACGGAACTGCTAACTGCGGTCGATGATGGGATAAAGGGGCTTCAAAGCATCGAATAAACCTGTGGTTGATTTTAGAAGGGCCACGTAATCATCTGGTCAAAAATTTATATGAATATCTCCGGCCGGTCTCTAGTGCTTCTAATAGCCTTCCTCGGCCGCGGTCACAATGGCCTTTAAGTTTTCAATTTTGGTTTGCAAAGGAACAGCACACTCCGGGGCTAAAATGTCCACCCCGTTTTCAATAGAGTAACGCGCTTGTTTATATACATCTTCAGGGGTGCCCTGCAGTAAACCCTCAATATTGCTGATGTTACCTATTAATGCCATTCGCCCGTTTACGATATCCACTGCCCTTTTTGTATCTACCTGCCACTCATAATGATAGGCGTCATACCGTTCCTCGGCGAATATGTCGAGCCGGTCGGCACAGTTGCCACAAACGTGGAGGATGGTGGGCCCTCCAATCCGGCTAAGCATGTACCTGTGAACGGGTACCAGATAGTCTACATACATCTGGGGGCTAATTAGATTGCCGGTTGCATGATCCGGGATACAGACGCAATCGGCTCCTGCTTGTAGCTGGGCATTAGCAACCAGAATCACCACCTCTTTCAAGATGTCCAGGATTCTCTTCACCTTCTGGGGTTCGGTGATGGTCATCAACATGAAATCATTCAACCCTATCAGGTGATAGCATAGCGTCCACGGGCCCTGGATCTTACTTACAATGGCGACCCAGTGTCCATACTCATGCCTGAGCAGGCTAACGGCGTCCAGAATAACTTTGATGGACGGCTTCTCGAGAATATTCTCCGGGATATCAATATCTTCGACTTCCTTGACCGGGTGAGTCTTGGCGTCTGGCATCATTGTCGAATCGCCCCAGTCCACCTCGCAGCCCAGGGCAGCCGAAAGTTCATGTACGCTAAATGCAGGCATGACGGTATCGAAACCTAAAATCTCGTACCCCCCGGCGGCAAGTTCTGCCATGCGACGATAATCTAGATGCGCCTCCGGGAAATACACCCCCAGCTTATCCATTAATTCCTGGCAAGCAATCGAAGTGGGGTTGGCAACCGAAATCCGCTTGTCTTTCTTACCACGTAATAAACCTGACAGAAATCGGCGTCTCGGAGATAGACTGGGATTTTCTGCGTCTATTCTGTTACTCATGCCCGTTCCCCAATCAGCTGTAATGAAATTTCTACCCCGGAAACAGCATCCCTACCGTAGCCATCAGCGCCGATTTCTTCGGCAAACGCTAGTGTAATTGGGGCTCCCCCCACAATTATCTTGGGTGCCTGAATTCCATCGCTGTGCCGTACGGCTGAGATTACGTTCTTCATCTCCAACATGGTCGTGGTCAATAGCGCGGAAAGGCCGAGTATGTCTGGCCGGTGCATATTTACTGCCTCCAAAAAGGCGCTTGTCGGCACGTCTACCCCAAGATCAACCACTTTAAACCCGTGTGCCTCCATGAGTGAAACAACAATGTTTTTACCGATATCGTGGATATCTCCTTTTACAGTGCCTATCAAGAAGACACCTGTGTGTGGTAAATCCCCATTAAGCATAACTGATTTTAAAATGCCAATGCCCTGCTTCATATTGCGGCTTGCCAAAATAACATCAGGAACCCACAATATACCTTCCTTCCATTCTTGTCCCACAACCTCTAGTGCACCGATTAATCCTTTATTCAAGATTACCTCTGTAGGAACACGCTGATTAAGATGTCGCTGCACCATTTCTTCAATAGAGGTACTATCTGCTTCGAGCAAACACTCTTTGAAAGCCTTTACATCAACCATATATGACCCTCCCTTTAGCACGCTTAGATTACACAGGATTATGGATAACCCCGCGGCACCTGTTTCATATCCATTCCAGGTGAAAAAGCAACCCGGCAATTAAGGTAATGAATCTCGACAGCTCTCTTACCCTTGGTAAGATATGTTATCGTTTTCACGAATTATCTGGGTAGTATCTGTCCCTGACCAGCCCCCTTTGATAATGTCCAGGCTGACAAAGGTTTCCGTTCTTAAGATACTTTGAGTGGTGGATATCGTGGTTTCCATAAATTCGGAGATTTCTTCATGGGACCTGGCTATCACGATTGCAATGAGGTCATACCGGCCGGTGACAAAGGCTACATGGCACACCTTAGGATCTCTAGCCAAGATATTCGCTGCCTCTCTTATGTCAGACATGTGGACCTGCATCCCGATGACGGTCATGAAGTTGTAACCCAGCTTCTTCAAATTCGGCACAGCTACTATTTTGATTAGCTGTTCATTTAGCAGGCGGTTTATCCTTTTCCTAACCGTACCCTCAACAACCCCCAATTTACTGGCAATCTCTGTATAGGACTCCCTGCCGTTATCCTGCAACTCATCTATCAGCCGCTTGTCGAATTCGTCTAGCATGTTTACCTCGCGATATTACTTTGTTACCCAGTACGACTTAGTGCGCTATCAATTCATACCACTATATACCACTATGCCGCCATATTGGTCAAGTCTTCATTACGGTAATTCGTAAAATAAATTGAATATATACTTGACAACGTACGTATACTGTGCTACGTTGCAAAATAATCAAAGTTATTCGTATTTATTCTCTTGAAGGACCTAACTGTTATGATAGGCTGGCAATAGCTCCAAGCAGGCTTGTAACAATAGGTGCAAGGGGTATGGGCAACGAGTAAAAGTAAAGTAGAAAGGATGAAATGATTTGGCGGAAATTAAAAAGAGACTAGAACCATCCTCTTCCACTACCAAGAACGTTGCGCGACGCATTTTTCGTCACGAGAACACCATACTTGCCTTAGTCCTGATAGCACTGTTGGGCATACTATCTTACACGACAGAAGGATTACTGACTACACGACGCAACCTGGTTAACATCCTCTTTCAAAGCTCGGTTCGGGGTGTAGCATCTGTTGGGCAAGCCTTTGTCATATTATCAGGCGGGATCGATTTATCGGTTGCTGGTATCGGGCTTTTCTCGGCAATTATCGGCGGGACAATGATGACCTCTCTCACCAAATTAAACATTGTCGGTCACCCGGTGTCTATATATATTGCAATTCCGGCCATGATCATAGCAGCAACCGCCGTGGGGGCAGGAAATGGTTCTTTGGTAGCCCGGATTGGGATGCCATCTTTAATTGTCACTTTAGGTATGTGGGAAATACTAAAGGGAGTTTCATTTACTATATCCGGCGGCTACCAGGTTTGCGAGCTACCAGAGGCACTAGCGTTCTACGGACAGGGAGATGTCGCCGGCGTTCCGGTGCCCGTCATTCTTCTGATAGCTGTTTTTGCGATAGCTTATTTTATTCTGTATTACACCACTTTTGGTCGCTCGATATATGCGGTCGGCGGGAATATAGTAAGTTCTTGGCTATCCGGGATCAACGTAAAGATGATACAGACGATGGCGTTCACTATTTCAGGGCTACTAGCTGGTGTGGCTGGTGTGATAATAACCGCACGCTGTATGTCAGCGCAGATGATAACCCTGGAAGGTCTCGAGTTAGATTCTATAGCTTCGGTTGTCATTGGGGGAGTTAGTTTAGCAGGCGGTAGAGGCAATCTGATCGGCGTGTTAATTGGCGTTATGATCATCGGCGTTATCAACAACGGCATGAGCATTATGGGCGCAGCTCCCAGCCTACAAGGCATCGCGAAAGGGGCAATAATAATATCGGCGGTCGCCATTGACTATCTACGCCGACGTTAGGATGAATCCGTACCTATTTATTCAATTTTATATTCGACGATTAATCTGCAATTGGGAAATGTCTCAATAACTTTTGCTACTTAAAACAGCATAACAAGAGCTAAGTGAGGAGGCGCCTATTGAGTGTAAAGTTTAAATGATGCTTATAACTGAAGATTACAATGAAAGGAGAGCGTGATAGTGAAGAAGTACGTTGTACCATTAATAGCTGTGTCGGTTATTATCACAATCTTAACCTTCGCTGGTTGCACCCCATCAACAACGCCGACAGAACCAACAACACCGACAGAGCCGACAACACCAACAACACCAACAACGCCGACAACGCCAACAACGCCAACAACGCCAACAGAATCACTCTATCTGCCTGGATGGTCACCAGAGGAACTAGGGCTGGAGCTCGATCCTTTCCAAGGTGTGGCTGTAAAACCAGACGGAACACCCTTCCACTATGATATCGTCTACTATTTGCTATGGATGGACTGGATTACATATAACGACGGTGTCTTACGTTCCTATATAGACAGGAGCGGCGCTGATGTTACCTACTATGACCCCAATGCGGATTTACAATTGCAGATAGATACCGTACAGAATATTGTAACCAAAGGAACTTCAGATTTCATTTTCATTGATGCCATCAGCGAAACTATGCTGGGTCCGGTCGTTGACGATGCCTGGGAAGCCGGTATCCCCGTTATCGCTTTTGATTTCCCGATCTACAGCGATCATGTTACACCGAGGGTATCGCACTGGTTTGACGGACCACACGGGACGAATGTAGTTGGAGAATACTACGTAGATATAGCTGAGGCCAGGAATGAGGAGCTTCAAGTTTTTGAAGTCTGGGGCATGCGTCAGGATACCATGCAGCAGGCACGCCACAACGGGTTCCACAGCGCAGTTGATCAGTCTCCGTTGATAACAGTAATAGAGTCTGCCGATTCCAACTATGCGACTGAGACCGTGCAGGACTTGGTTATGGATGCTTTCACGCTTCACCCGGAGTACGACGGCATCTTTATTCAGGATGGTGGGTGCGCCGGGGCCGTCGAAGCCCTGAGAGTACTTGATCGCCTCCTACCGATGGATGATCCAGATCACGTCATACTATCTGTTAATGATATGGAGTCTTCCATAGTCTACGGGATACAAGACGGCACGGTTGATGCTTGTGGCACTCATTCGCCATGGGATTTAACTGATGTTACCTTCAAACTAATGCTGAATTACAGTATTCTAGGACTGCCGATGCCAGCTTTCACCAATGTACCCATGCAGTTGCTTACGTCTGAAAACCTCTACGACCTAAGATTGCTTGGGGGCCCGGCAGCATACCCTCTCATGCCGGATGATTTTGATCTGTGGCCCGTCCTAGATACCTACAACAATGTGGTTTTAGATGAGAATGGTGATCAGGTTCAAATTCCTACTTGTACTCCAGCGCTGAGAAAAGAGCTCATGGGCTACTAGTTGTACTGGCGATCGGAGCAAGTGTTGTGGTTATGAACCATAGCCAGATTATGGTTGCTGGGAGTTATAGAGTTAATACGAATCCGGTAGCTCCCAGCAACTTTACTGATGGGCTAGTGGGAGCATTCAAGGTGGGATTAAATATCCCCCTGTGATTGCCAGGGCCAACGCCACCTACAATTAACCACAATTTGGAGCAAAGACCGGACTGTTTTTGTTAACAATTGGAGCATCGGGCAAGTCTCTATCAAACCGATTGCCTAGCCGAACCAAATGTACGCCTCTTCCAGATACGAAATAATGAAAGAGTGTAATCAAGAGATGTGAGTGATCTCAAAGACAGCCGAAAAAATCCACAAGGAGGCCCAAATGGGCAGAGTAGAGGGTAAGGTGGCAATTGCGACCGGGGCTGGTTCCGGAATAGGAGAGGCAACTGCGATCCTGCTAGCCAAGGAGGGGGCAAAGACGGTAGTGGCTGACCGGAATATCGAATCAGGTCAGGAGACAGTCAGGACGATTAAAGAAGCGGGGGGAGAAGTAATATTCGTAGAAGCGGACGTTTCCAAAGTTGAAGACGTAAAGAATATGATCAAGGCAGCGGTTAATACCTATGGCAGATTAGACGTTCTCTTCAACAATGCTGGTTTTATTCATGAAGTAGCGCCAACAGCAGAGGCTACTGAGGAAGTTTTCGATGAGACTATCGCCACCAATCTCAAGGGCACCTTTATGGGGATGAAGTATGCTATTCCCGAAATGCTCCGCATTGGTGGTGGTTCGATCATCAATGTTACTTCTATAGCCGGCGTCAGGGGGGTAACCAATGCCCCAGCATATACTGCCTCGAAAGGCGGCGTGCTCGCATTATCAAGGGCCACGGCGATTGAATACGCTGCCCAGAACATACGGGTCAATTGTATCAGCCCGGGGACTATCAGCACACCGGCAATGATGGCCCTGATGAAGGATAGCCCTGAGACCAAGAGAATCTATGAAGAAGCAGTACCTCAGGGCAGGCTGGGCAGACCGGATGAAGTCGCTCAGCTAGTATTGTTTCTAGCTTCTGACGAAGCCTCTCATATAACTGGTCAAAAGCTGGGCGTTGACGGGGGTTTAGAAGCCGATAGCCACTTGCGGACGCGGACGAGGTAGCCCTTGATCATACAGCTACCCCAAAGATGCCCCCTTACCCAGTAGATTATTAAGACTATCGAAAATCAAGAAGGAAGCTGGGTGGATACGGGTCTTTAGTAAAGGTTCAGAGGAAGGTGGATTATGCCAATTGCTGAAGAAAAGCTAATAAATATGTATACCTGGATGGTCCGACAGAGACAATTCGATGAAAGAATTGCTAAGGAATATAACGCCGGTAATATCCCTGGCCTTGTCCACCTGGGCGTGGGGCAGGAGGCTATCAATATTGGTGCCATGGCGGCCATAAGGAGTGACGACTACTTCACAAGCACTCACCGCGGTTGCCATGGCCATCTTATCGCCAGGGGTGAAAAGCCAGAACGGATGATGGCAGAACTATATGGCAAGAAGACGGGGGTTATGAAGGGTAAGGGTGGTTCGATGCATTTTGTCAATTTCGAACTCGGTGATTTCGGGATTGACAGTATGATCGGCACCGGCACCGTAATTGCGCCGGGGATGGCCCTCTCGGCGAAACTGAGAGGTACCGACCAGGTCGCCCTTTGTTTCTTCGGAGAAGGCATCCTGAATACCGAGCGGTTTCATACCGGACTGAACTTGGCCTCAGCATGGAAGCTGCCGGTAGTCTTTATCTGCGAAAACAACGTTTGGTCCGAATCGACCTCTATTTATGACTCTACCAACCTGACTAATCTCACCGACCGGGCGGTAGCCTACAATATTCCGGGGGTATCCATTGACGGTAACGATATTTTCGCTGTCTATGAGGCGGTAAGTAAAGCCGTCAGTAGAGCGCGCAGGGGTGAAGGGCCTAGCCTCCTGGAGTGTAAGACCTGTCGTCAGGGGGGGCATCATGAGGCAGATGGCCAGACTTACCGGGCACAAAAAGATGTCGAGGAGTGTAAGAAGCGAGACCCGATTCCCCGGTTCAGGAAGAAGCTGATTGAAATGGGTCTGCTGACGGAAAAGGAAGCCGATAGGATTCGTCAGGAAGCAATTGAGGAAATGGAAAGAGCGGTAAAGTTTGCTGAAGAGAGCCCCTACCCAGGACCTGAAGAAATCTTCACCGATATCTTTTACACCAAGGAGGCAACTAAATGAGGGAGATAACCTATCGCGAGGCAATAACTGAAGCGATCGACGAAGAGATGGCGAGGGACCCCGCAGTGTTTCTCATGGGTGAAGACGTAAGAGTCTGGGGGGCACCCCTCGGTGAATTCAAAGGCCTCTTTGAGAAATACGGACCTGAGCGGGTAAAAGATACGCCCATTGCCGAGACCGCAATAATGGGAGCCGCGGTGGGAGCAGCACAAACCGGCGTGAGACCAATCGCTAACATAATGTTCTGTGAATTCTTAGCGGTATGCATGGGCGAGATAATGAATGCGCTATGTAAATCGAGATATATAGCCGGGGCAAACGTACCGATGCCGGTGACCATCATGTCTTACAGTGGGGCTGGCATCCACGGCGCCGCCGGGCATTCTTCCCGTCTCGACGGCTTACTGATGAGCGTGGTGGGGCTTAAACTCATAACACCAGCCACGCCTTACGATGTCAAGGGCCTTATCAAGTCAGCCATTAGAGATGATGACCCGGTAGTGTGCTGTTACCATACACTGCTGATAGCTAACGACCTGAAAGGCGAAGTGCCAGCGGAGGAGTATACCATACCGCTAGGGAAGGCTGATATTAAAAGGAATGGTAGTGACGTCACCGTGGTGGCAACGTCGCTCATGGTTCACCGGGCCCTTGCCGCGGCGGAGAAGCTTCAAGAAAAAGGCATCAGCATCGAGGTTATCGACCCTCGAACATTGGTGCCGATTGATGAGCAGGCTATCATCAAATCAGTTGAGAAGACCGGCAGGCTGGTTATTATGGACGAGGAGGCCAAGACCGGAAGCGCCGCATCCGAAATCGCCGCCGTTGTAGCTGAAGAAGCATTCGACCTCCTCAAGGCGCCAATAAAAAGGGTGTGCGCCCCCAATACCCCCATTCCGTTCTGCCCGCCCCTGGAGCAAATCTGGATACCAGATGAGGAAGACTTAATAAAGGCGGTTACTGAGGTTACCCAGTCCCGGCCATCCTTCCCTGGCCCGAATGACTGGGAACTCTAGGTAATTGAGGGTAAGCAAAATAGTCGGTGGGACAGGTGATGAGATGAACATGGAGAAAACGGTTGCCCTAGAGGAAGCAAAGGAACAAGTGAGAAAGGTCTGCCTGAGACTGGGGCTGTTGCATCTATCCTATGCCAAAACACTGTTCGATGAATTCGGTGAAGAAAAAGGTAGACAGCTGGTTATGAGGGCAATCAAAGACTACGGTACGAGAATCGGTGAGCAGGTGAAAGCAAACGTAGCGACTCAAGGTTTACACAACGAACCGGCAAATTACAAAGAGGACCTGCCATTATACGGGATGTATGACAAAACCGAGTTTGTAGAGGTAGGCGGTGAGAAAAGGATGAGAATCTACGGCTGCGTAATGGGCAGGTTATGGGGCGAGCTGGGGGAGAGTGATCTGGGACGCTGCTACTGCTACGTTGATCCGGCGAAGTATATGGCCTTCAATCCGGGTTTCAAGTTAGTACACACCAAGGCAGTAACCTGCGGTGACGAATATTGTGAGCTTGTGGTGAGACCGACAAGCGAGGGCGACAAAAAGGAATTCGCGGCCCAAAACACCGACTGGTCGCAGATAGATAAATAAGGTATTCAGGAAGATGCAAAACAGCGAATTGACCTTACCAGTAATGGACACCGCCAAGTTTTTCGACGAGAACATCAAGGAATCTATCGGGTGTACCGAGCCGGCCGCGGTTGCGCTGGCGGTTGCCGCGGCATTTAACGCCCTTAAAGGCAGACTGCCCGATGATTATCCGGGGCAGAGCCTAGATTTGTCGCCCCAGGAAGTGTCGCAAGAGATTGAGCAGATTACGGTCAGAACCGACCGGGATGTCTTTAAAAATGCACTGCAGGTTGGTATTCCACATGAATGCGGCGGGAGGGGAATCAGTAAAGCCGCGGCACTGGGCGTGTTTTGCAACCCGGGCAAGGGGCTGGAGCTATTCAGTGATTTGGACGGAGAGAAGTCATTGGAAGCTGCCGGCTTACTTAAAGCCGGCAAGGTGGAGATCACCCCTGTTTACGATTGGAGTGGACTTCGTATCGAAGCTGAGGTTAAGACCAGGACGGGAACCGGGGTAGCCCATGTGCTTAACGAGCATTCGAATATTACCCATATCGTAGTTAACGGGCAGACTAAATTTGAAAACCACGGAGCGGAACAATCACTTGAAGTACTGAGCAAGCTGCACAGACTCGACGATTTCATCGAAATTATTGAAAACGGTCTTGGACCTCAGGCAGTTAAAACCATTGAGAACGCCATCATAATTGATCATAAAGCCTCGCTAATCGCTGAGAGAAGATTTATTGACCTCCACCAGCATAGTTTCGGCCTCTCCATCAGGAGTTTCGTCAGAGGGGGATACTTATGCGAAGACAGTATGGTTTTGGCCAAAGAAAAGGTAAGCCTGTTGGTAGAGGCAAGGATGACCGGCTTCGATATTAAGGTGGCGACCTGTGCTGGCTCGGGAAACATGGGGGTAGTGGCCACCTTGCCGGTGGTTGCCATGGCTCTTTACGAGTTTGCTAAGCAACACCCCGATTGTGATGTAAACTGGGAGTCCGTAATCGCGGTAATCAGAGAAAAAGCCCCTGAAGACTGGGCCAAGCTGGTAAGGGCGGTCGGGTTGGTTCACCTAATCGCCAATTATACGAGTCTGTGTTCTGGTAAGTTATCGGCGTCGTGCGGGTGCGGCACCAAGGCCGGGGTTGGGGTTGCCGCGGGGATTGCTTATTACCTAATTCCGTCCGATGACAGGAACCGGGTCAGCATTCTGGGAGAGGCAATAAATGTTATGGCAAGGGGTATTATCGGGATGATCTGTGACGGGGGAAAGGAGGGATGCGCCCTGAAAACCGCCACCGCTACGGGAGTGGCGATAGAAAGCGCCCTGTTTGCCTGCCGGGGGTTAAGTTTATCACGAAGCGATGGTATTGCTGATATGGATGCTGTTGTTACCTTGAAAAACATCGGGATGCTTTCTAATGCCACGGTGGATATCGACCGGAAGATTCTTGAATTGGCTAGAGAGGGAATTGCCCGGCGATTTGCAGGATAACGGCTACCGCTTAACAGAGGCTGCGCTACATTATGGCCCGACTGTCAGATACGAGTAATAAGGGGGAGGTTAAGTATGCCGGAGATTATAGAGGTTACGCCATTTGGCGGGAGGTCGTTTAAGAAGAAAGACCTGATGGAGTTGGAACCCACACAGCTTCGCGCCCTGCTCCGTGAACGTATACATCATAATATAGAGGTCCCTTTCTACTCGACACTTATCAAATGGAGCGGCAAACCTATTACGAATTTCGGACTTCAGGCCCAGATGGTCTTCGATGTCTGGAGAGAGCGGGGTTTCACGGAAGACGCCCCGGATATTCACTGGGCTAAACGATATCTCGCACTCGCCTCCAAGATTAGAGCCGGAGAAACGTTCGCATGGAACGAGCCTCTCCCTCAGCCTTTTACTGAGGAGGAGATGGCAATCGTAAACAAACTGATCTTCGGGCGTCGTTCAGTTCGTGACTGGCTTGACAGGGCAGTCCCTGACGAAATGATTGGGAAGATCTTGGAGGCAGGTAGGGCAGCACCAATTGGCTGTAATCTTGATGAAGTACGCTTTATTGTCATCAAAGACCCTGAAGAGAAAAAGCTGGTATGGAGCGATATTTCTACCAAAAACGCCGTCATTATTGTCGTCTGCTACGACACCCGGGTACCTGAGATTGTCCGTCATGACCAGTTCGTTCCACAGAACGCCGGATTCGATGCTGCCGCCGCCATCGACCATATGTTGCTGATGGCTCATGCCCTCGGCTTGGGGGCAGTTTGGCTGTCTAAGACCGCCAAGACAGAGGTAACCGAGGATACCGGATCGAGATTTGAGAAGCAATATGGTCTCCCTGAATATACTAAGGTAGCAGCTCATATTGCAGTTGGCTGGCCGGCAATAGGGACGATAAAGACGCAGCGGATGCCACTTGCCGATATGATGCTGGAAGGAAGTCCTGAGTCGTCTGACTCAGCGAGAGGGTTATAAAACTACTTAACAAGTTCCATTGCAGGAGGTAACTATGCATACTGCGAAGAGATTAGATAACTTTCGGGCTTACAGTGGCCCAGTCATGAACCAGAAGATAGCACTCATGAAGGCCAACGGTAGGGATGTGATAAATCTGGGATTGGGAGACCCAGATACAACTCCTAAAAAACATCAGCTTGCGGCATTGTCTGGAGCGGTATTAAATCCAGGTAATCACCACTACCCGTCCGCTTACCCGATAAGCCCCTTTTACGAAGCAATTGCCGATTGGTACCAGCGGCGCCACGGGGCTATCATCGACCCGGAGACGGAGGTTATCTACTGCCTGGGCGCCGCCGAGATGATTTTCCAGAT
>Ga0272441_10011903_pt1 | contig 12824 bp, 12 predicted proteins | sample SSMProp6N_FD_193582 | JGI IMG/M metagenome (GOLD analysis project Ga0272441, IMG submission 193582) | Marine sediment archaeal communities from Little Sippewissett salt marsh, Falmouth, MA, United States - SSM-Prop-6N | ecosystem: Environmental > Aquatic > Marine > Wetlands > Sediment ...
TGCGGGTCCTTTCAAAGAAGTCATCGCCGACGTAGATGCTTCGCGAGAAGATGAAGCCCACGATTCCCGCGATGAGTCCGAGGACCAGGTAGAACGCCAGCTCCCAGAGCGAGACCATCGCGAACAACGGCAGGACAAATTCCGTGATATCCCCGCCAAAATGGCGGGTGACCGCTGTGGCGGCGACGGCCGAGACAAGGATCGGCGTGAACGCGGTCAGCCCGAAGTCCGAAACGATCAGCTCGAGCGCGAACAGGGTCCCGGCCATGGGCGCGTTGAAGGTGGCTGCGATGCCGGCCGAGACGCCGCAACCGACCAGGGTCTTGAGTTGCACGGGGGGAACCCGCAGGATCTGGCCGGTCGTCGATGCGATCGCGGCGCCGATCTGGACGATCGGCCCTTCCCGACCCACCGAGCCGCCGCTGGCGATGCTCAACGCAGAGGCAAGGGTCTTGACGACGACCACTACGGGGCGAATGATGCTGTTTCGCGTGATGACGGCGATCATCACTTCCGGCACGCCGTGGCCGCGAGCCTCCCGCGCGAGGAAATAGATCAGCGGCCCGACGATCGCGCCGCCGAGGGCCGGCATGAGCAACCGGCGGTACCACGTCACGCTGAACAGCGAGGCCGGCGACATGTCCGGCATGGACCAGAACACCTCCTGGAGCCAGAAGATGAGCCTCTTGAAGAACAGCGCACCGAAGCCGCCGAGGATCCCGATCACCGCCGCAAGGAGCACCGTCTCCGTCGCCGGCGTCAGCTTCAAGTATGGCAGAATCGATTTTCGTTTGGACCAGATTCTTCTCATAACCACAGCATCGTTTCACAAGGCAGGAATACCTTGCCATCGCACAAAAACAGGGTCGCCCGGCGTCTGCGAACCAGACACCAGCACCGAACGGCTTGATCGCCCGCACTATAGCAGACCCCGGCCGACGATGCAAGAAAAGATGGTGCGTGGTACGCACCCTACGGATCCGACCGCACTGAATTGGTGATCAGCGCGCCCGGGATCTGCCCTGTTTGGAGTTCCGCGTTTACGCGGTTTCAAGCCGCCTGAAGGCGGAACTCCGAACCATGCCCTCGGCCTTCGCCTACCAGATCAGGATGGTCGGGGCACTACGGATCGGCGTCTTGCAGGGTGCATACTACGCGTCGCTCCAATCGTTCACGGTCGCGGTGCAGGCGGATCGTTGACGAGGAGGGAGTCGAGCCTGTCGGCGGGTATGCTGCCAAGCTTCGGTGGTACGCCGCGGCTCCTATCCTGCCCATCCCAGGATGTGTAGATGTTGTCGTCGGCCAGACCGCAGTTGGGCCGCTTCACGAACTCCACGTGAGTGTCAAAGAACATGACATTCTGGCCTTGCAGCCCGTGGGCAATCGCATTGCCCATCCGGCGCTGCCTCGCCGTGCCGTTGGGGTCGAACTTCGAAAGATCCGTCGCTCTCCAGGCAGGGCCGTCGATCCACGGGTTGCGGTCGGCGGCCACCGCCAACGACGGCTCGCTGAACACTGTCAGGCGAGACCGGCCGTAGGGCATGTTGTACGAGTAACTGCAATGCCGATTCGGATTGGGCCCGAAATCCCAGAGCGCTGCCAGTCCATCGTGATCGGCAAGGTACTCACTGGGGTCGAACGGGTTTGTCCTCCGGTCTCCCTTGCACACGAAGGACTTGGGCGTCACCTCCAGGTACCTGATCAAGAGGTACAGGCTGGAACCTATGGTCGCCTGCCCGCCCGTGCCATCCGGGCTCAGGCCGAAGGCGTCGAAACGGTCTTGTGCTGTCCAGTCCCGGAGAGAGGCCCCCCACGTGGTCCCTGTTCCCCCGGCCAAAGGAAGACGGTCCTCGTAGTCATTGCTGTAGAGGAGCATGGCTTTGCCGATCCCGGACAGGTTCGTGGCACATGTAATGCGAGGAGAAAGCCGCTTGCTCTCGGGATACACCACCACCCAAGAGATCGTGAAGACTTGTGCGACTGGGATGAGTACTGCGACAACGGCAAATCCGTGACCTGTCCGCCGGCCGCGGCTCAAGGCAATCTCAATCACGGCGCCCACGCCGACCCAGAAGGTCAAGAACGCCACCGGAACGACCCAAGATCCTATCGCGCGGATCCCCTCGTCTTCCGGATTCAGAAAACGCGGGTCCAGAGCGGCAATCAAGCCCGGCAGAAACATCGCCTGACTGAGAAGGGCAAAGCCCGCTGCGAACAACGCCACTCTGCTCGTTTTGACCACTACAGAGCCGGCCCGATGAGAGCACGCAACGAGCCGACGGCCACATGCGGTACATCGGGTATGCCCAACCTCATTCTCCGCTCCGCATGCCGGACACTTCATACCATCTCGCCTCCGCTATTCCCCTATGAATCACGGTCAGTTCTGAAATCGCCCAACAGGTCTGGGCGCCATTGCTTCGTTCTTTCGAGGGCCTGGTTGCGGCGCCATTGGGCTATTTTGCCGTGGTCGCCGGAGAGGAGGATCTCGGGGACCTTCATGCCTCGGAAGTCCTCCGGTCGCGTGTATTGTGGGTATTCCAACAGGGGTGAAACATCATCCTCACCGACCGAGAACGAATCGTCCTTCGCGGAGTCCTCGTCGCCGAGCGCGCCGGGCAGCAGGCGGGTCACGGCGTCGATGATGACCATGGCGGCCAGCTCGCCGCCGTTGAGGACGTAGTCGCCGATGGAAATTTGCTCGGCCCCCAGCCCGATGCGGATACGCTCGTCGAAGCCCTCGTACCGACCAGCGATCAGGATCAGCCTGGGCTCCTGCGACAATTCGCGGGCCTTCGCCTGGTTGAAGGGCCGGCCCTGTGGGGTGAGCAGGATCGCACGGCCCGGCGGGGATGCGAGGGCCTGGACGTGTTCGAAGCAGGCAAAGACGGGGCCGGGCATCATGACCATGCCCGGCCCGCCGCCATAAGGCTTGTCATCGACCTTGCGATACCGATCGGTCGCGAAATCGCGAATGTTCGTCGTCGCGACCGTGACGATCCCCTGCTCCCGGGACCGCTTGAGAATCCCGTGGTTCAGCGGAGACTCGAACATCTCCGGAAACAGTGTGAGGACATCGATCCGCATCGGCCGGGACCTTCAAGAATCTCTCACCACAGAGGCATAGAGGACACAGAGACAACCAAGAAAAACAAATAAGGCAACGAGCCGAAGGGGGAGCATCGTCCGCCTTCCCTTCGACAATCTCATATTCGCCCTTCTCTGCGGCCTGCGTGTCGTTGTGGTGCGCGAGCACGCCAGGTTACGAAGCTTCCGGGGTCTCCGGCTTGGCCTCTTCCTCTTCGGCTTTGGCTTCTTCCTCTTTGGCTTTCGCTTTCGCCTCTTCCTCTTTGGCCTTGGCTTCTTCCGCTTCCGCCTTAGCTTTCGCTTCTTCCGCTTCCGCTTTGGCCTTGGCCTCCGCCGCCGCGGCGGCAGCAGCAGCCTCGGCCTCGACCGCTGCCTTCTTCTTGTCGGCGAGGATCCGCTCGGTCGCCGTGAAGAGCTTGCCCTTGTCGTGGGCGAGTTTGCGGGCCTTTGCCTGGCGGGCCTTCTTCTCTTCGGCGTACTTGTGCTTGATCCCGTTGCGCAGCAGGATCTCGGAAACTGTATCGCTGGGGACCGCCCCCTGGCTGAGCCAGTACTCGATGCGATCACGCTTGAGGACGATCTGCTTGGCGTCATCCTTTTCGAGCGGGTCGTAGTGACCGAGCCGTTCGAGGACCTTGCCGTCTCGCGGCGTGCGGCCGTCAACGGCGTTGAGCCGGAAAAACGGACGATGTCGCCGCCCCATGCGGGTGAGTCTGAGTTTTACTGCCATGTCGTTCCTTTCTTCTGCATGGATATAATGAATTTTCGCGCGCCGCCGGGTGGCGGGTCACGAAACCCGTTTACAAACCAAGGCGTAACCGTTCATAAAGATCGCGAAGTTCGCCGGATCGACGTGTGCGTCCGTGGCGATCTTCTCGATCTGTTCGTCCGAGAGCCGATCCGCCCCCTGCTTCTCGCTGGGGGTCATGACAGCGACGGCCCGCCGGAGTTGGGCCAGTTCGTCTCCCGTCGGAGCCACCAACATGGCCAACTCGCTGGTCCCCATGATGTCCTGGAACCGGTCCCGAATCGCGTTAGCATACTGGTTATCGCAGAATTGGGCAACCTCTTCGAGGTATTCATCGAGCGATATTTTCACTTTTTCGTTCAACAGGCGGTCCCTCATAGCCGTGGAAAGAGCCGGATACGGTGCTATTTCGAGGCCTCCAGGCGTGGTGTTGGTCGCGAAACGAAGCCGGCCGGCCGCTGGTTCCTGCCCGGACGGTCGGTATCGCCGAGGTCCTCGCGGGCCTTCTCCGCCAGCGACATCAGCCACGCGACCACATCCGGATGGCGGTCCGCCACGTTGTTCTGTTCGCCGATATCGGCCTGGAGGTCGAAAAGCTGCAACGGGCACTCCGGCTCGGGCTTGCCCCAGTTGCGTTTCTTGGGCTTCAGCGGCAGGTGCAGCTTCCATCGGCCGGACCGGACCGCCTGGAGTTGATCCATCTGGTAGAAGTAGAACGCCTCGTGCGGCGTCCGAGCGTCTTTCAGGCCGAACATGAGCGGCCGGATATCCCTGCCATCGATGATCCGGTCGCCGGGCGGGTTGGCCCCCGCCAGGTACGCCAACGTGGGCAACAGGTCCATCGTGCACGCCAGCTCGTCGCACGCGGTTCCCGCCGGGATTCGACCGGGCCAGCGCATCACACAGGGCTCCCGCATCCCGCCTTCCCACGTGGTGCCCTTGTGCCCCCGCAACGGGGCATTACTTCGCCCTTTTCCACCCGTGGCGCCATTGTCGGACGTGAATACGACGAGCGTCCGCCGATCCAGGTCGAGGCGCCGCAAGGTATCCAGAATCCGACCGACCGACCAGTCGATCTCCTCGATCACGTCGCCATAGAGGCCGTTGGCGCTGCCGCCACGAAACGCGTCGGTGGCGTGCAGCGGCATGTGCGGCATTGCATGGGGCAGATACACGAAGAACGGCCGATCCTTGTTCGCCTCGATGAACCGGACAGCCTCCTCCGCGTACCGTCGGGTCAGCGTATCCTGGTCCGCCGGTGCTTCGACGACCCGTTCGTTTCGCATCAGCGGCAGCGGCGGGCGCTTGTCCCCGTTTCCCTTGCCGCCCATGTCATTGCTGTACGGAATGCCGAAGTAGGAGTCGAAGCCCTGTCGCGTGGGCAGAAATTCGGGCTGATCGCCCAGGTGCCACTTGCCAATACAGGCCGTGGCGTAACCCTGACCTTTCAGGACTTCGGCAATGGTGATCTCCTTCGGGTGAAGGCCCTTCTTGTTCACGGGGAACAACACGCACAGGCCATCCTCGTTCTGGTGCATGTTGATGCGGCGGGGATAGCACCCGGTCATCAGGCTGGAGCGAGACGGCGTGCAGACGCCGCTGGTGACGTAGAAGCTGGTGAACCGCATTCCCTCGGTCGCCATGCGGTCGATATTCGGTGTGCGATTCTTCGCAGAGCCGAAGCAACCGACGTCGCCGTAACCCAGGTCGTCGCAGAAAACGACCACGAAATTCGGCTTGTCGCCAGCCTCTGCGGCTTCGGAGCGTGCCAGGCCCATCCAGCCGGACAGAACCGCCCCGGCGGCCACCGCACCGGCACGCCTCAAGAAATCTCGACGAGTTTCGCTTCGCTGTGTCATAGAAGTCATCCCAACGCCTCACAAAATACAAACGCTACATCCGGTTGCCACCGCCCACCTGAAGGACCTGACCGGTAATCCAATCCGCCTGTGCCGAGGCGAGGAAGACGACGGCCTGGGCGATATCTTCCGGCCGGCCCATTCGTCGCAACGGATAGCTCTCTTCGATCTGCTTCTCCAGTTCGGCGGTAATCCAGCCTGTTTGGACGGCGCCGGGCGATACGACATTGACCGTAATCCCGTACGGTCCCAATTCCGCTGCGGCGGCCCGCGAGTAGCTCTCCGTGGCGAGCTTGCTGGCGCCGTAAGAGACAGCGCACGGATGAGCGTGGGCGCCGTCCGAGCTGATATTGATGATTCGTCCCCGATCCGCCTTCCTGGCGATGTGCCGCTTTGCATATTCCGCCATCATCAGAGCCACGCCGCGACTGTTGACCGCAAAATGCCCGTCGTGAGAGCCCGCGTCGATCGTCGCTATGGGGAAGACGCCGACAAATGGCCTGTCGCCCAGCTTTTCGGACGGAACGAACGTGTCACACTTGCCGTAGGCGGCATTGTTGACCAGGACATCCACCGGCCCCAGTTCTTCCTCCGCCTTATCGAAGAGCTTCGGGATATTCTCGGGATCGGCCAGGTCCGCTTCCCACTGGCAACAGACGCCACCCAAATCGCGGATCGCACGGACAACCTCGTCGGCGGACTGCGTCTGCCTCTTGTAGTACATCGCACGGCCCGGCTCCGCAGCGTTGCGTGCCTCGGCATCGCTGATCGAACCATAAGCCTCCGCCGCCGGCCGGAAGTAGTTGATCAGGACCTTCGCCCCCTGCCGCGCGAAAGCGACGGCCGTCGCGGCGCCGATACCGTGGCTGGCGCCGGTGACGATGACGACTTTGTCTTGAAGCTCGGGGTCTATCATAGGGCGTATCCTCTCGCCCATTCCTGAGGTTGCTCTGCGGGAACGGTCTCGCGTATGCGTCTATCGCCTCTTCTTGATCTTCCCACGGCGTTTGATGACGCGTTTGCGTTTGGACCGCTGCTTGATCTTGCGGCCGCGGCTCAAGGCGTTGCTCATGGCCTCCATGTTGAGGCCGCCGGAGAACAGGGACTTGAGCCCGCCAAAGCTGCCGCCGCTCATGGCCTTGATCATGTCCCGACTGCGTTTGAACGTCTTGACCAGGCCGGAGACGTCGTTCGGCTCCGCCCCGCAGCCGGCGGCGATCCGGCGGCGCCTCGATCCGTCGATCAGGTCGGGGTCCCGGCGTTCCGCTTTCGTCATGGAGTAGACGATGGCCTCCATCTGCGCCAGTTCCTGGCCGTCGAGATCGAGATCGGCCATCTGGCCGCCGACGCCGGGAAGGAGCTTGAGCATGTCCTTGATGCCGCCCATCTTCTTGACCGCCTGCATCTGCTTGAGGAAGTCGTCGAAGCCGAAGCTGCCCTTGGCCATCTTCTTCTGCATCTTCTCGGCTTCTTCCTGGTCGAACTGCTCCTGGGCCTTTTCGACGAGGGTCACGACGTCGCCCATGCCGAGGATGCGGGAGGCCATCCGGTCCGGGTGGAACTCCTCGATCTTGTCGAGCTTCTCGCCGACGCCGATGAACTTGATGGGTTTGCTGGTAACCGCCTTGACGCTGAGTGCCGCACCGCCGCGGGCGTCGCCGTCGAGCTTCGTCAGGATCACGCCGTCGAGTTCGAGCCGCTCGTTGAACTCCTTGGCCGAGTTGACGGCGTCCTGACCGGTCATGGAGTCGCAGACGAGGTAGATCTGTTGCGGCGTGACGGCCTTGGCGACGTCCGCCACCTGAACCATCATCTCCTCGTCGATGTGGAGCCGGCCGGCGGTATCGATCACGACCACGTCCCGCCCCTGCTCCTTGGCGTACTTGACGCCGGCCTTCGCCACCCGAACGGTGTCCTTGGTGCTCTCATCCGTGTAGACGGGGATGTTGAGCTGCTCGCCGAGGATGCGGAGTTGCTCGATGGCGGCGGGCCGCTGCAGGTCGTCGGCGACCAGCAAGGGGTTCCGGCCCTTCGAGACAAGGTACTTGCCGAGCTTGGCGGCGGTCGTGGTCTTACCACTACCCTGGAGGCCGGCCAACATAATCACCGTCGGGCCGGGCGAGACGAAGTAGATCCGCGTATCCACCGGGCCCATGAGCCGGATCAACTCGTCGTGGACGATCTTGACCATCATCTGGCCCGGATGGAGGCTCTTGATCACCTCGGCCCCGATCGCCTTGTCCCGCACGTCCTTGCAGAACTGCTTGACGACGTTGTAGTTCACGTCGGCCTCCAGCAGCGCCTTGCGAACGTCGCGCATGGCGTCGGAGACGTTGGCCTCGGTGATCCGCCCCCGGCCGCTCAGCGACCGGAAGACCGAATTCAGTTTTTCCGTCAACGAATCAAACACAGGAATCCTCTCAGTTTCCCAAGGGTATTATCGGAAGCCCCGGCGAAATGACACACCGGCACCCCTGCCAAGGCTGCATTGTAGAATCCGTCTGGCGATTTGGCAAGGGCCAAGCGAATCTCCGCAAGGCGATTGCCTGTTCCCTCACAGAATCCTGGGATCCGACAAGAACGGTTGGGTGGCACCAACAAACTCGTTTGTCGGTGTCGTCTCGGCTTAGCATGCCGTTCGCGAACACACGGACAAACCAGTTTGTCCGTGCCACCCTCCCAGTTGACTCAGGTATCCACAGGCATACGCGATTGCCCTGGGAATCTCCGCCTTCGGAATCCGTGTTACGCGTGCGGCGACCGATTCAGATCGGTCCTCGCCCCATGACCGAACTCAGACACTCCAGTCCTGGGCGGTGTTGATGAAGCGGTGCTGCAGGAAGATGCCGACGGCCATGGGCACGAGGACCAGCGAGGGCAGGAACCAGGGATAGTCGAAGACAAAGACCTCGAGTTGCTGGCGATTGACCATGTAGCCGTAGAGGACGGCCAGAATGCCGATCGTCATCAGCGTACTGCCGCCGAGACTGGTGAAGAGAATCACGGCGATCTTGAAGACGATGAAGGAGATCATGCCGCCGGCGATCAGGCCGATGAGCCCGCCGGCCCAGACGTACTGCTCGGGCAGACCCATCGCCAGCCAGACCCCCGCCGTCAGGATGCCGCCGGAAAGGGCGCCAAGTAAGCTGACGCCCCACCGCATCAGCGGAATGGAAAGGATGGCAAAGAAGATCACGCAGATCATCGCCAGCCAGATCACGTTGCCGGCGATGAGATACTCGTTGGCCCAGACCCCGACGGCCAGGCCGAGCAACCCGAAGCAGATCGTCACGAGGATCTTGAAGATTCGCCAACCGTAGAACAGGCACACGGCCCCGAAGGAGATAAACGTCAGTGCCTCGACCAGGTCGAGCGAGGTAATATGCTTCCACATCACGTCCAGCGGCACGGTCGGCGGTTGCGCCGTCTCCTGCTGGGCCATGGCGGCGATCTGGGAAATCACGTCAATCAGACCATTCATTGGGTGCTCCTGTATCTACGCTGCGAAGGGACCTCCTCCCGGGCAGCACCGTTCGCCCGTGTGACCGAGGTATCATCGCCTATCTTACCGATTGCGCCAACCACGTTTTGGCTCCTCCTGGCGTGCACGGGACTTCCCGGATGAAGCCTTGGGCTCCGACTGGGGCAGCCCGCACAGCAAGAGCTGCTCCAACGCACCGAAGGCGGCCATCCCGAGGAGAACCATGCCGTAAAAGGCCCCCTGCCGCTCAAGATAGGCAATCGGGGACGAACCCTTGAACATCAGTAATGCCACAAGACCCGCGAAAATGAGCATCGTTCCCAGCACCGAGCACGTCAGAGCCCCTGCCGGCCGAACGAAGAACAGACCCAGCATAAACAGTCCGGCGCCGACAGCCGCGATCACAGCCCATTCGGCCGGCAGCAGCCGACGGGCGACCGCCTCGGTGCGATCCATCACATCGAAGGCGAAGGCCCGCAACACGTCGAGGCTCTGCGTGGCGGAAAGCCGCTGCTCGACCTGAGCCGAGCCTGGTGCGCCCAGCAGCATCCCCTGGTTTTCGGCCGCGTACGCCTTGGCGACAACGGCAAACGTTATCACAGCCCCGAGTACCGCCAGGAGAACGGCCGCGAATAGCCGGGGAAAAGCCGCGCCCAGTGCGGCCCCGCCGCCGGCAGCGACGACGGATGCCGGTGAATTCTGCTTGCCGAAGAGAAAACCGGCCAGCAACCCGACGGCAGCCCCCATCAAGGCCAACACGAGTCGCCGCACGCTCATGCCGCCGAGCCATGCCAGCAGGCCAAGCACGGCCATGGCCAGCCCCGGCGCGATCAGAACCGCCGGGCTGAGCCGCCCCGCCACCTGCTCGAAACTCTTGAGGATCTCGACCACAGAACCGTACCCGGGCCAACCGCACAACCAAAACGGACACCGCCCACTGCCGCGTCCGTTCTGTTTATCGGCCGTTGAGCGCGGTTTTCGTTAGAGATGGGAAAGAATGCGGATGATAGGAGTCGAACCTACACGGGCGTAAAGCCCACAGGCACCTGAAGCCTGCGCGTCTGCCAATTCCGCCACATCCGCGGCATCGAAGGAACCATTATGGACGAGCCGCGTACATTCGTCAAGTCCCTTGTGGAGAAATCCTGTGAATCGCCGGGCAGGATTCGCCGGAATCGGAGAAATCGACTACCCGCCGAAGCGAATCGAGGGTACAATGGGGCAGACTGGACGAACCAGAAGCCGTTCGTAGCAGGACCGTATCGTCTTGTTGGAGATCGCGTGATGAGTGACGTGAATATCAGGAACGTGGAACCCCAGTTGGTCGTGGGGATGCGGAAGCGAGGGACCTACGCCCAGATCCGCCCGATGATCGCGCAGATCCAGCAGTATGTCGCCGCCGGCGGGGCCGAGATCGCCGGACCGCCGACGTTAGTCTGCCACGAGTCGCCCAAGGAGGTCGTCAAGGCCAACCTGCAGCGCAACGCCGACGTGGAGGTCGTGATCCCCGTTTCCGCGAAGATTGAGAGCACGGAGGAGATCGCCTGCTACGAGCTGGCCGGCGGGCCGATGGCCAAGATCACGCATAAAGGGCCCTACGAGAAATCCGCCGCTGCGTACAAACAGCTTTTCGCCTGGATCGCGGAGAGCCACAAGAAGGTGGCCGGGCCGACACGGGAGGTCTACCTCAACGATCCCCGGAAAGTCTCACCCGAAGAGCTGTTGACCGAGATCTACGCCCCGGTGGCCTGAGAAAGACCCGCCCGAAGCGTAGGCCCGGGGGGCCTGATTCTGCGACACGCTCACCCTCGAAGACACTGAATCCCAAGGACCCGGGGAATGACGCGTACAACATTGAATTTCACCGTCGATCTGGTCAGTTTTGTCGATCTGCTGTTGCTGGCGGGTACGGGCGTGATTCTGAAATGGGTGCTGCCGCCCGGTTCCGGCGGCGGGCACGGTCATGGCCTTGGGGGCGGCCGCGGCGCCGGCGAGGTCAAAACGCTGCTCGGCCTCGGTCGCCACGACTGGGGCGACGTCCACTTCGTCCTGTCGGTCCTCTTCCTGGCCCTGATGCTCGTCCACCTGTATCTCCACTGGAGTTGGATCAAGACGTGCAGTAAGGCGATCCTGTTCCCTTCCCGTACCACTCCCTGCGATCCTGAGGATAAGCCCGGCAGGGAGTAACCCACTGCTATCTTGGGCCGGTGAACGGTTGGCGTCTGCGTGTGGCTCTGTCGCCAATGTATCGTGTCACGAAGAGGGCGAAGAGGGCCACGAAGAGGCCGAGGATGATCAGGTTTATGGTCGCCAGGCTGACGTCGTTGATCGGGTCATAATGCGTGGACTGGCGATAGGCATGTATCCAAGCGGCCCAGCGGAGGTTGACGACGGTCAGTGTCACGGCCAGGAGCACACAGACCATCAGAATCGCGGCGGACCAGTATCGCTTCGGATCGCGCCGCGTGATGGCCGTCACGGCAAAGAGGAGCAGGACATTACAGGCGAGAATCGCACCGATGGATCCCCAGTCCTTCGCAAACCACGCGAAGGGCAGCATCCACACGGTCCCGCCGAAGATGCCACCGCCGAAACTTGCGTAGAGACCCCGCCGCGTGATGCGAAACGGCGTCGCAGGCCCGGGCCGGCGGTACGTGCCTTCCTGGACCTGAATCCGCCGCTGGCGGGCATTGCCCCAGAGAATCAGAGGCAGCAACAGGGCGAAGAATATAACCGAACAGAACAAACAGACCCGCCTCGGAACTACTCCGGCCAGGGCCAGTGTCAGCGGCAGGCCGCCCAGCACAAAGAGCAACAGCCATATCAGAACGGTCATCCGGATCATGAACTGCCGCTCGCGGGGCGAGTTGGTCTTCGTGATACTGCACCAGGAGCCGAGGAGGCCGCCGAGCAATCCAAGGATCGGGCCGAGGACGGCGCCGCTCAAGCCGGCGGCAAGGGCCGTTTTGGCTACGGGGGTCCCTTTCGCAGCAATGCCGACGACAGCGGCGCTGGCGGTCGGCGTGGCAATCGCGGGCAGTGCGGCAACAACGGCGACCGCAAAGGTCTTGCTCGGGCCCGAACGGGCGAGGGCATCCTCCACGACGAAGGCGACCTGGGCCTTGAGGTACTGCCGGCCCCGGTGGAGTCTCTGCCGGACGGTCTCCTGCGACAGCCCCAGGTCGGCGGCCACCCGGCTGACCGACTGCTGCTCACGGTAGAAGAGCACCAGCGGCTCACGATACTTGTGCGGCACGCGTCGGACCGCCGCCCAGACGATTTCCTGCAGTTCCTTGTCAATAGCCGCCTGGCTGGGATCGGATGTGGCCGCCGCGACGACATCCGCCCCCTCCAGGGAGTCCGCGGCGTGAATGACATCCTTGGGCCTTTCCCTGATGGACCGGTGGACGAGATTCCGGGTGATGGTACACAACCACGCACGAAACCTGCCCAGGTCCTCCAGTTGCGACAGGTTTCTCCATACCCGCAGGAAGGTCTCCTGGGCCAGCTCCTCGCTCTCGCCGACATCTCCGGTGGCACTGTAGGCAATCGCGCAAACCAGCGACTGATACCGCTGGACGAGAACGCCGAAGGCCTCTTTGCTCCCGGCCAGACTGGCTCGCAGCAGTTCACTCTCACTAACCGCATG
>Ga0272441_10011904_pt1 | contig 12821 bp, 12 predicted proteins | sample SSMProp6N_FD_193582 | JGI IMG/M metagenome (GOLD analysis project Ga0272441, IMG submission 193582) | Marine sediment archaeal communities from Little Sippewissett salt marsh, Falmouth, MA, United States - SSM-Prop-6N | ecosystem: Environmental > Aquatic > Marine > Wetlands > Sediment ...
CACCCAAGAATTTTTAAGGGCAAGTTTAGGTGGTGAAGTATCGGGTTTATACTTAGTCATTTACTCAGTCATTTTAATCTTGGTAGTTCTTTTTAAACCGAGGGGAATTGCTACTTTCTTTCAATATGGAAATAAAAAGCCGGCAAAGCAGGAGGTGAAGAAAAAAATTGTTGTCTGAACAAATTCTAAAAACTTCTAAACTTACCAAGCGCTTTGGTAATCTTATCGCGGTTAACCAGGTTGACTTGGAGATTAAAAAAGAGGAAATTATTGGGCTTATCGGACCAAATGGTGCCGGAAAGACGACTTTTTTTAATCTGATCACCGGATTGGAAGCCCCGGATGAAGGTCAGGTTATTTTCAAAGGGACTAATATTACCACCATGTCTCCTCATGCAATTTGTAAATTGGGAATGTCCCGTACTTTTCAAGTGGCAAAATCTTTTACTGAAATGTCTGTCGAAGATGCAATAAGAGTAGGGGCTTATAATAGGCGGGGGGAAGAAGAAGTGCAAAACAAGGTGGATTGGGTCCTTAAATTCTTTGAGTTGGAAGATATCCGAGACTATAAATGCAGTGATTTAGGGTTATCTTCTTTACGTAAAGTAGAAGTAGCAAGGGCAGCTGCTACTGAGCCTGAGCTTTTACTTCTTGATGAGGTAGGAGCAGGGCTGACTGCTACCGAACTCTTAAAACTTATGTCAGAACTCAAAAGACTTAACCAGGAAACTAAAATTACCTTATGTATCGTTGAACATGTCATGCAGATGGTAATGGGTCTTTGTGAGAGAATCTTTGTCTTGGATGCCGGTGAACTTATTGCTAAAGGTATTCCAAGTGAAATAAGTAATAATCAGCGGGTTATTGAAGCCTACTTGGGGAGGGGAAGTTATAGTGAGCCAAGTTCTACAGGTTAAAGAATTAAATTCCGGTTATGGTAAAGTCACTGTTTTGAGGGATATCAACTTCCAAATAGAAGAAAATGAAGTTGTAGCTGTTATTGGCTCAAATGGAGCAGGAAAGACTACACTTTTAAAAACCATTTCTAAGTTAATTTCTCCTTTTGCTGGAGAAATTATTTTCGAAGGACAAAATATTACAAACTATCCACCCCACCTAATTTCCCAAGCAGGAATTGCGCATGTACCGGAAGGCGGAAAGCTTTTTATAAATATGAGCGTTTATGAAAATCTGCTTATGGGAACATATAGAAACAGAAAGAAAATAAAAAATAATATTTTAAAAGAGATTTACGAGATTTTTCCTATACTTAAAAAGCGGGAAAATCAATTAGCCAAAACATTAAGTGGTGGCGAAAAACAAATGCTCAGCATTGGTAGAAGCCTGGCAGGTCAACCTAAATTTTTAATGCTTGATGAACCCTCTCAAGGAATTGCTCCCAAATTAGTAGATGAAATTTACCAGAAATTGTCTATTTTAAAGAAAAAAGGGATTACTATGTTACTTATAGAACAAAATATTAATTATGCTTTACATTTTGCTGAAAGAGCTTATGTTCTGGAAAATGGCAAAATTGTCATGAAAGGAAAGAGTAAAGAACTTTTAAATAGTGAACATGTGAAGAGACATTACTTGGGGATTTAATGGGAAAATTTTTAGCAAAGAGGTATTAATGCATCAAATCATTCAGTTGGCCAAAAAAGAAAACCGATCTTTATTGGAAACAGAAGCTAAAGAATTATTAATAGAATACAATATTTCTGTTCCTACTTTTAAATTGATAAGAAAGGAAGAAGAAATTAATAAGCTTTCTATTAGCATTGGTTATCCTCTTGTTATGAAAATTGTTTCCCCGGATATCATCCATAAATCAGATACAGGGGGAGTGATAGTCGGCATCAAAAATGAAAAAGAAGCCAAATCAGCATATCAAGATATTCTCCGTAAAACAAAACAATATAATAGTAAGGCTCAAATTGATGGTATCATTGCCTATAAGATGATACCACAAACTACAGAAGTAATCATCGGGATGATGAAAGATCCTCATTTTGGTCCGGTAATCATGTTCGGATTGGGGGGAATTTTTGTAGAAATATTAAAGGATGTATCTTTTCGCGTTTTGCCATTAGAGGAAAGAGATGCCGAAGAGATGATTACAGAAATTAAGGGATTTAAAATATTAAAGGGAATCAGGGGGGAGCTCCCTAAAGACATCCAAGCAATAAAAAACCTTTTATTAAAAATTTCTCAGCTGACCATGAAAAATCCCGAAATAAAAGAAATTGACTTAAATCCAATATTTGTATTTGAAAAAGGTTTGCAAGTTGTTGATGCAAGAATGATTTTATAAAGAGGAGGTGTTCCTGTTGACAGAAATAAAATATGATGCAGTCGGCAAAAGGTATGATATTAAAAATATCGGCAAAGTAACCGGTGGAGAAATATATGCCTGTGATGTTCATATCCCCGGTGAATTATATGCAGCCGTTCTGCGAAGCCCTTATGCCCATGCGGAGATCAAAAAAATAGATTATACGGAAGCAGAAAAAATGGGAGCTGTCTGCATCGGGCCGGATGATGTGCCGGATATTATATATAATGAAAGAATTGTCAGTATACCTGATAAGACTTTTCGTGATCGGACAGTGCTGCCCAAAGATAAAGTACGTCATTTCGGGGAAGCCATTGCTGCTTGTGCAGCTGAAACTGAAGAAAAGGCCTTTGCTGCTTTAAAAAAGATAAGGGTGGAATGGGGTAAGAAATGGGATCCACTGGTTAGCCTGGATGATGCCATGAATCCTGATGCGCCTGAAATATATGATCACGTATTTTTAGGTGAAGAAAAAATAAAAGTAGAAAATAATCTTGCTTGTGAACGGAATATCGAAGTGGGTGACGTAGAAGAAGGATTTAAAGAAGCAGATATCGTTGTTGATGAAACTTTTTCAGTGCAAAGAGTCTACCATATGCAGATGGAAACAAAATCAGCAGTATGCCTACCTGAACCTAATGGGGGATTTACCCTCTGGACCACGACACAGGGAATTCACAATGTGCGCATTCTTTTAGGGCAGATATTTAATCTTCCCTTAAGTAGAGTTAATGTAAAAAGAATGACTTTGGGGGGTTCATTCGGGTCCAGCATTCAGATGAATTCAATCACACCCATCTGTGTGGCTTTAGCACTTAAAGCGAAAAAACCGGTAAAATTATTTACCTCCCGAGAAGAGGATATGTATGACCATTCCAGTTATCCTTTAAAGACCCGCTTAAAAGTTGGGATAAAGAAGGATGGTACTTTAACTGCTGCTCATTGCATGGTATGGATAGAAATTGGCGGCCACAATATTCAAGCCTATCCTTATCTGGGTTGCGTAGCCGGATGGTTTGCCTCACTTTACAAATGGCAAAAAATAAAATTCGAAGGAAAAGCCTTCTATAGCAATAAAGGACCCTCCTGTGCCCGAAGAGGATATGGCAGTCCTCAAATTAATTTTCCGGTAGAAAACATGATCGATATTTTAGCTGAAAAATTAGATATGGACCCGGTTCATTTGAGATTACAGAATTATGTCGGAAGAGGTGATGAATTCTGGGGGCAAGGTCCAACCGTAAAATCAATTATTAGAAGTTGCGGCGTTGAAGAAATGCTGGTAAAAGGTGCTGAATTGATCGATTGGGAAAAAAGGGGCAATCCGGAGACAAAAAGCGGAACCATCAGAAGAGGAATCGGAGTTGCCAGGGGATTTCATACCTCCGGTACCGGTGGTCCTAAAGCCGGAGAAGTCATCGATTATTCAGGTGCCACGGTTAAAATAAATGAAGATGGTTCGGTCGATGTAGTGACTGCTTTAATGGATCATGGAGGAGGCACCTGGGATGCCGGAGCCAAAGTAGCTGCAGAGGTTTTAAAGGTGCCTTTTGAGAAAATCAGTATCGATAACGGAGTAGATACTCGTACAACCGTTTTTGATGTGAATACACATGCTACCAGAGGAGTCTATTGCGGATGTGCTGCAATAAAATTCGTAGCAGAAAAAGTAAAAGAAATGCTCTTTTCTTATGCGGCAACACTTTTTGAAGATAGGCCTGAAAATTTGGTTTTGGCACTCAATGAAAAACTGGGACAAGGCATCATCTATCCAAAAGGCTTGCCGGAAAACTATAAGACCGTAGGAGAGATAGCCAACCACGCCAGGATAAACAGTGTCATGACCATGTCATATACCTCGACCTTAAGACAAAAGAATTGTCCACCCTGTTTTATCACTTACTTTACCGAAGTGGAAGTGAATACTGAAACGGGTGAAATCACCGTGCCGCGAGTAGTCATGTTTGGTGATTCAGGTACCATCATCAATCCCGAATTATGGAAAGGGCAGATTTTAGGTGCTTTTTCTTTAGGGTTAGGAGTAGGCAAGTTAGAATCAATCCCCTATGATAAATCAAGCGGTCAATTAAAATGTCGTGGATTGATCACCGATTTTAAAGTACCCACTACCATTGATATGCCGGATATTGATCATATCATCGTAGACCATGCACATACCTATGAACCGACCGGTCCCTTTGGAGCTAAGGGAATAGGCGAGGCTGCTTTAAGCGCAGTTGCCTCATCTTTTGGAAATGCAGTCTATAATGCCGTGGGTATTCGCTTTCAACAACTGCCCATTACTCCGGAAGTTATGCTTAAAGCCCTAAGAGAAAAAGAGACAGGAGGGAAAGTATAAATGCAGACCAACACAAGAATATTAGCCAAAGAATTTGAATATCTAGCGCCCAAGACTTTAGATGAAGCTTTAAACCTATTGAATGTTTATAAAGATAAGCAATTAAAAATAATTGCTGGTGGAACAGATCTTCTGGTTAAGATGAAAACTACTGATTTAAACGTTGATTATCTGATGAATATTAAAGGCATAGAAGAACTAGAATACATAGATACTGAAAAAGGTCTGAAAATCGGTGCTGTGACATCTCTTTCCTATATTGCAAAAGAAAAAAAAGTGAAAGCAAGGTATTCTGCTCTCTACGAGAGTATTCATTCTATCGCCGCTCCGGCAATCAGAAATATGGGGACAGTGGCGGGAAATCTGGGAAATGCTTCACCGGCTGCGGATATGATTCCCCCTTTGATGGTCTATGGAGCAAAAATTAAATTATTGGGTAAACAAAGAGAACGTACTATTTTAGTAGAGGATTTTATAACCGGAGTAGGAAAGACCTTATTGGAGCCTGATGAATTAATTTCCGAAATAATTATTCCGGAAGTCGATGTACACTCAGGCAGTGCCTTTTTAAAAAAGAGCAGGGTGAAAGCTGACCTCTCTAAAATTAATTGTGCAGTTTACATAATAAGAGAAAAAAATATCTGTAAAGACTGCCGGATAGCATTTGGTTCAGTTGGAATTACCGTGCTGCGGGCAAATAAAACAGAACATCTCTTAAAAGGGAAGGTCATCAATAGCGAACTGATTAATCGTGCAGCATTAGAAGCTTCTCTAGAGATTAAGCCGATTGATGATATCCGTTCTACTGCTGATTATAGAAAGGCAATATCCAGGACATTGTTGAAGGATTGCCTTGATTTGGCCTGGTCAAGAGTAAAGAATTAGTTTTAATTAAATTTTATGAAGGAGTGAATATAGAAAGTGGATAAAATTCCTGTTGAATTTACATTAAATGGTCAAAAAAAACAAATCATGGTTTTTCCGAATGACCTTTTGATTAATATATTAAGAGATGAATTATACTTGACCGGAACGAAATATGGCTGTGGCATTGGGGAATGTGGCGCCTGCACAGTCTTTATAAATGATGAACCGGTATTGTCTTGTTTGACTCTGGCAGCTTCTGTAAACGGCAAGGAAATTACCACCATTGAAGGATTGGCCAAAGGCAATGAATTACATCCCATGCAAATTGCTTTTTTAAAGAATGCTGCTGTTCAATGCGGTTTCTGTACTCCCGGGATGATCTTGACTGCCATTGCTCTTTTAAAAGAAAATCCCAATCCTACCGAAGAAGAAATCAAGGAATATATGAGAGGCAATATCTGCCGGTGTACCGGTTATGTCCAGATTATAAAAGCCATCAAAGCTTGTGCTTCTGAGCAGAACAAAGTAAAAAGATAAAAACAGCCAATTTTTCATTCAATTAAATAATAAGGAGGGGAAGATGGTTCCTTTTAAATATATTTCTCCTAAAACAAAAGTAGAAGTATTAAAAATTTTAAGACAAGAAAATTCAAAAGCCAGTATAGTGGCCGGATGCAGTAATATACTACCTTATATAAAGGATAAACTAATATCTGGAAAATTGCTTGTGGATATTTCAGAAATTGAAGAATTGAAGTATATTAAAATTATTGACAATCATTTAAGCATCGGACCGGTTACAACTATTTCTGATTTAATGAATTCCGAAATCATCAGGAAAGAATATAATATCTTGTTTCATGCTGCAGAAGAATTTGCTGATCCAATAGTAAGAAATACAGCAACCATTGGAGGAAATCTGGCAGATGCATCACCGGCTGCTGATACTGCACCTCCTTTATTGGTTTTAAACGCCGTTTTAGAAATTGAAAACTTGGATGGCAAAAGAGATGTTGACCTAAAAGATTTTTTTATTGGTCCAAGAAAGAATGTTCTACATAATGATGAAATGATCACCGGCATAAAAATAAAGAATCAATCAATCAATAAAAATGGATGTTTTATTAAATTAGGTTTAAGGCAGGCAATGGCAATTTCCCTTGCTTCAATTGCAATGGTTTTAGAAACCGGAAATGGGAAAATAACCGATGTGCGTATTGCCATGGGTTCGATAGCTTCAAAACCTCTTAGGTTAATCAATGTAGAAGAATTTTTACTTAATAAGAAAATAGATGATGCATTAATAGGAGAATCGATGAAAAAAGTCAGTGAAACAGTGAATCCTATTAGTGATGTAAGAGCTTCTGAAGATTATAGAAGATATGTTTCCGGAATTTTATTTAAGCGGGCATTTCAACAATTAACCAATTAACTAATTTATTTATCAATAATTAATACGTGAAATGAATGATATAATTGATTGGGTTGGTGTATCAACCAACCATCTATTACCTAAGAAACTAAAAAAGCTTGAATTTAACAAATATTAATTGAAAATATGAATTTAAAACTAACGACCATTCACCATTCATCAACGACCAATTAGGAGGATTAAATGGAGGATTATCAAATAGAATTAACTGTTAATGGAGAAAAAATATGTTCAGTAGTTCAACCTGAACAGTCTTTACTAAAATTATTACGTTCCAAAGGATTTACTGAAGTAAAATGTGGTTGTGAAAAGGGAGATTGTGGTATCTGCACTGTTCTCATGAACGGAAAAACGATCAAATCGTGCATTACTTTGGCTATGCAGGCGAACGGAAAAGAAATATTCACCGCGAAGAGTTTGGAAAAAACAAAAATAGGCCGAAAATTACAGGAAAGCTTTGTTAAACATGGAGCAATTCAATGTGGATTTTGTACAACCGGTATGTTGATGGCAGCCAAAGGTTATTTAGATAAAAATCCTGTACCCGATAAGAATGAAATCAGAAAAGCCATTTCCGGTATTTTATGCAGGTGTACCGGATATAAAAAGATTGTAGAGGCGATTTATGATGTTGCTGAAGAGAATCATAAATTGGAGGGTGGTATTCATGTCTAAATTAATTGGCAAAGCAATCCCCAGACAGGATGCCTGGGCAAAGGTTACAGGTGAATTAAAATATGCAGATGATTTTTCCCTGCCCGGAATGTTATATGCCAAAATCTGTCGAAGTAAGTATCCCGCTGCAAAACTGATTTCAATTGATATCAGCAAGGCGCAATCACTTGCGGGAGTAAAAGCTGTTTTAACTGCCAGAGATGTTCCTCGTAATGAAACCGTCACTAAATTCGGTCAATCTACTGATGTACGGGGAGGATTTGAGGGATTGTACAGGGTTTTAGCAGAAGAAGGGAAAAAAATTAGATATATAGGTGAACCCATTGCTCTGGTTGCTGCAGAATCTGAAGCGATAGCACAAAAAGCAGTTGAATTAATTGAGATAGAATATGAACTTCTTCCCGGAGTTTTTGATCCGGAAGAAGCTATGAAGCCAAATGCCTATTTGGTCGGAGAAAAGGAAAGTAACATTGTCAATGAATTCGGGTGCATTAACGGAGATATAAAAAAAGGATTTGCCGAATCGGAAGTGATTATAGAAGACAGATTTGAAATCCCTTTTATTGACCATGCTTACTTGGAACCTGAAGCAGGAATTTCCTGGTTGGATGAATATGGAACGATTAATATCAGGGTATGTAGCCAGGTCATAGAACATTTTAGAGATGTAGCGGAAGTTCTTAATCTACCGCACAATAAAGTGCGTTATATTGGTACAATGATAGGTGGGGGATTTGGAGGCAAAGAAGATATTACCGTAGAATCATTTATTGCGCTGCTTACCTTAAAAACTAAAAAACCGGTAAGATTAGTTTACACCCGGGAAGAATCCTTGATAACACATTGTAAGAAACATGCATTTATTGAAAAATATAAAATAGGCGCCAAAAAAAATGGTAAAATCGTGGCCTTAGAAGCAGATTATATCGGAAATGCCGGAGCCTATACTTATTTGACTCCATGGGTTGGCTTATACGCTACAGTTAGTGCCACAGGTCCCTACAAAATCCCTAATGTAAAAATCAAAACCCAAATGGTTTTAACCAATAATATATATGCCAGTGCTTTCAGAGGATTCGGTTCCAACCAGGCAAATATTGGATATGAGAGCATGATGGATGAATTAGCCAGAAAACTAAATATGGATCCTCTGGACCTTAGAAGAATAAATTGTATGCATACCGGAGATGCCCTTTCCACTACCGGTCAAATCATTAAAACTTATGTTGCCTTACCGGAAGCGGCAGAAAAAGCCTGGGCTGGTTTAGGGGAACCTGAATTTTCTAAAAATAAGAATGTAAAAATCGGTCGGGGATTGGCTATGGGTTTAATGAGTTATGGAAGAATGACTTTTCTTAGAGATTCTTCCCGGTGTTATGTAAAATTAGAAACCGATGGCAGTTTGATCATTAGAAGCGGTATCCCTGATTTGGGCGGGGGGCAGATTTCGCTTCTGTCACAAATTGCTGCTAATGAATTAGGGGTTCCCATGAATAAAGTAAAAGCATATTATACCGATTCCATGTTAACGCCTTTGGCAGGAACTACAACCGCTACCCGACAGACTTATATGTCCGGAAACGCAGCCCTTAAAGCAGCAAAGAATGTAAGAAATAACATTTTAATTAAGGCTGCCGAGGTTTTAAATGTGCATCCGGACCAGTTGGATATTGTTTCCGAAAAAGTAGTTGTGAAATACGATCAATCCGAGTATCTGCACTTAACTGAGGCAATAAGAGCCTGTAATACTGCAGGAATAGAGCTCTTTTCCGAAGCACAATTTAATGCACCATTTACCGCTATTCCAGATTTGTCTAACTTAAAAGGTATGACTTTTCCTGATTTTGCTTTTGGAGCACAAGCGGTAGAAGTAGCCGTAGATATTGAAACAGGGGAAGTAAAAGTACTGAAGATCGTTAGTTGCTATGATGTAGGGAAAGCACTGAATCCGGCAAGCGTGGAAGGACAGATGGAAGGGGGATCCATACAGGGTTTAGGTTATGCCCTATCGGAAGATTTTGTTATAAAAAGAGGAATTCCTCAATCCCCCTCATTTACCGAATATATTATACCTACTTCAGTTGATGCTCCGGATGTTAAAACCATTATGATTGAATCTGCCAGCGGATTAGGCCCTTATGGGGCTAAAGGGATTGGAGAACCTTCGTTTAATAATATTGTTCCGGCAATATTGAATGCAATTTATGATGCTACAGGAGTAAGGATCAAGCGAATTCCTGCTACTGCAGAACGAATTATCCGGGGTTTGAAAAAAGAATATTTTAAATAACTACTTGTTAATTGATTAAAATTGAATATTGTGACAAGGATTAATCGAATGTTCATTAGAGAAGCTTTGAACTTAAAAAAAAGTGCCTTCATATCTCTGGTTGGAGCAGGAGGGAAGAGCACTCTCTTTTCCCTCCTCGCTCGTGAAATAATTGAAGAGAAAAAAAAGTTAATTTTAACCACAACGACCCACATGCTTACAAGACAATTAATCCCTTTCATTGAAAAGGGTGTTTTAATTGAAAGTGATAATGAAGAAATAACGGAAAATCTTATAAATAAGTGGTTTAAAAAGGCAAAACACAGAGAATTAATTCTTGTTCATCATCGATTGAAAAGTGAATTAGGAGAAAAGGTTGCCGGCCCTTCTCCGCTTTTTTTAAGCAAATGTTGGAAGTCGGGAATAGCAGATTATTTTTTGGTAGAATCAGATGGTGCTCGCGGTAGATCAATAAAAGCTCCGGGCTCTCATGAACCGGTAATATGTAAGTCAACCACTGATGTCATTGGAGTAATTGGTATAGATGCTTTAGGTTCAACATTGAACGAAAAAAGTGTTTTTCGTCCGCATCTTTTCAGTGAATTGACCGGTATGAAAATGGAAGAAAAAATTAGCATCGATGCCATTACTGCATTAATTTGCCACCCGATGGGCCTGTTTAAAAATGCGCCACTTTATTCCAAATGCCATCTCTTTATTAATAAAGTAGATAATGATTCAAGGAAAAAAATGGCAAAAAAACTTGCGGTTCAAGTACTCAAATATAATTCCAAAAAAATTGATGATATTATTATTGGGAGCGGTTGCAATGAAATAAAACCGTTCATTGAAGCCATCAAAAGGAGTCAATAAAAATGATTGCAGGTATTATCCTGGGAGCAGGAGAAGGCAAGAGAATGGGAAAAGAAAAATTATTGCTTCCATTGGGTGCTAAAAGTATTATAGAAAGGGTTTTGGAAGTCGTAAAATCATCTTGTTTGGGTAAGATATATTTAGTCATTCGTCCGGAAGACAAAAAAATAATTAATATAGGTAAAAAATGGGGAGTGGAGATTGTTTTCAACCCTGATTTTTATAAAGGGTTGAGTACTTCAATTCACAAAGCATTACTAAAAATTGATTCTCAAGATATTGAAGGATTTTTTCTTATTTTAGGTGACTTGCCTTTCATTACACCTTCTATCATTAATCAGTTAATATTATCTTTCTCTCCTGGAAAGGATGAAATTGTTGTTCCATACTATAAAGGGAAAAGAGGAAATCCTGTCCTTTTTGATATATCCTGGAAAGAAGAATTGATGACTGTGACCGGAGATATCGGAGGACGAGTATTGATTAAGACACATCCGGAAAAAGTAAAGAAAGTTGAAATATCAGATGATGCCATCATTCTGGATATTGACGAAGAGGAAGATTACTTAAAAGCGAAAAAACGTTTTAATGTTTCTAAAAAAAAGGGAATTAAATAAATGAAAAATATATTAGTAGTCATCCGCGGGGGAGGAGATTTGGCCAGCGGTGTTGCAGCAAGGCTTTTTCATGCCGGATTCAAAATTATAATTTTAGAGCTCGAATTCCCGACTGCTATACGCCTACCTGTTTCTTTTGCGCGAGCGGTTTATGAAGGCAAAATGGTTCTTGAAGACATAGAGGCAGTCTTGGCTTTTTCCCATAAGGAAGCAATAAGTTTGATTAACCAGAATAGAATAGCTGTTCTTATAGATCCGGAAGGGAAGATGATTGAAAAATTCAAACCAACGGTTTTAATTGATGCCATGTTAGCAAAGCGGAATTTAGGAACCTATCGTGGGCAAGCACCTTTGGTGATTGGATTAGGTCCCGGATTTACAGCAGGCAAAGATGTTGATATGGTGGTAGAGACGAAAAGGGGACATTATCTGGGAAGGATTATATATCAGGGGAAGGCAGAACCGGATACCGGTATTCCCGGTGAAATAAAAGGAGAATCGATAAAACGCCTTCTAAAATCTCCCGCAGAAGGTAAAATAATACCAACACACCATATTGGGGATTTTGTAAAATCAGGTGAAATCATTGCAGAAGTAGCAGGAGCGTATTTAAAAGCCGGGATATCCGGCGTATTACGCGGATTAATTTATTCTCATAGTAAGGTAACTAGAGGAATGAAGGTAGGAGATATTGACCCAAGAGGAATAAAAGATTATTGTTTCACAATTTCCGATAAAGCGCGTTCTATAGGAGGAGGTGTATTAGAGGTTATCTGTAAATATTTAAACAGGAAATCTCAAGAAGAGAAAAATAGGTTGTAAGAAAATTTTTTAAAAAATTGAAAAAATCATATTGACCGATAGAATATTTTAATATATTATTTATTGTAATTAAATTACCTTTTTAAATTAGTTCAGAGAAACTAATAAGAGGGAAAAATGAAAGTGTATCCTCTTATTAATGAATAAGGGGATATTTTAATTTTAAAGACATTTAAATAAAATCCTTTAATATAAGTCCGGTGAGGCTGAAAAGGATAGATGGTGGATATCTCCCCCTCCTTTCAGTTTCACGAAATCGAAAGGAGGTTTTTTATAAAGCACTTGTTTAAGATTTAATTATTATAAAAGAAAAAGGAGAAATATATTTTGAAAGAAAAAATTAATTTAAATAATGAAGTTATAAGAGATGGAGATTACATTGATCCAGTAAAAAAAATTGTATTAGGTTTACAACATGCTTTTACAATGTTTGGTGCAACCGTATTGGTTCCTATTATCACCGGTTTTAATATTTCAGTTGCTTTGTTTATGGCAGGTTGTGGAACCTTGTTATTTTATTTTATTACCAAACGCAAAGTCCCAGCCTTTTTAGGTTCATCATTTGCCTTTAT
>Ga0272441_10011906_pt1 | contig 12820 bp, 9 predicted proteins | sample SSMProp6N_FD_193582 | JGI IMG/M metagenome (GOLD analysis project Ga0272441, IMG submission 193582) | Marine sediment archaeal communities from Little Sippewissett salt marsh, Falmouth, MA, United States - SSM-Prop-6N | ecosystem: Environmental > Aquatic > Marine > Wetlands > Sediment ...
GGAGAAAGCACCACCGTCGGCGTCACCGTCGGAGTCGCAGTCGCCGATGCCGTCGGCGTCGCCGTCGGAGTCTCCGTCGCCGTCACCGTCGGCGTGGAAGATGCGGTGGGAGACGGCGTCGCCGTCGAAGTCACCGTCGGCTGCGCATAAAGAAATTCATCCGCCCCCATATCCACGATCGGAGAAGCGGGAGAACCGTGCTGGCCGCCGTAGATGATCCTGTTATCTTCTTCAAAATCCTCGGAAGGGATTTGCGGGGCCGAGTTATCTCCAACGTCGATACAAGGGGATCCGGTCTGGAGGTGGAAGTCGGCGGACAGCAGCGGATCGGAGTCTATGTTGTTCCCCTGGAAAAGCTGATCGCCGTTCCTGATAGAAAAATCATGGAAGTCGTTATTGTAAAGATAGACCGGGTTCGCTCCCCGGTCATCCACGTAAATATCGTCACATTGAGGCGAGCTGTTACTCCGGATGATGTTGTTATATATGCTGATGGTCGAATGCAATTGATAAATATTAGCCCCACCTCCCCCCATCCCGGCGTCGGCGTTGGCGTAATTTCCGCAAAATGAGTTATTGGTGACAACGACCGGCGCGGCATAGCCGTAGAGGCGTGCCCCGCCCCCGCCGGAACCGGCGGTATTTTCAGCGAAAGTACAGTTAACCAGGGTAACCTGACCGGCACCGCCCAACCCGCCCGCGAGCATGTATGCCCCTCCTCCTCCGTTGCTGGGTCCGGTCACATTTCCTTTGAACTCGGTGCTCTCCACGGTGATATCGGCTTTGTTGGTGGTAACCTGAATCCCGCCGCCGGCGGTACTGTTGTATCCGTTCCGGAATGAGAGTTTCCGGATGGTGATATCGGCGTTGGGATCCTCCCGGGCGGAACCGCTGTAAGTTACGATCCTCAGAATTCGCACCAGGCCGCCGCCATCGAGCACGGTCAAACCGATCCCTGCTCCTTCTATGGTGAGGGGAAATTCGTTCTGGCCTACGCAATCATAAGATAGTGTCGAGCTCAGAGCGTAGGTGCCAGCCGCCACGCTGATAACGTCGGTCTGACCGTTACTGGCAGCGGTGGTAAGGGCGTTCTGGAAACCGGTTACATCCGTAACGGTGAACCACGCGGCGGGGGCGGCGGGAGAGAAGCTGAGAAGAAAAACCACGATCGAGATGAGGTATTTAAAAATATTCATACCGATATCTGAATTATATCATATTCAACCCCGATGCTCAGTTAAATGTATCGATCGGCTTATTTCGCCGGGCGATAAGCAATGATCACGATCAGCGAGGTAAGGTTGAGCAGGGTTACGGCGTAGCAGGTAACGGCCACTCCCAGCACGGGCAGGATCAAAGCGCTGATCAGAAGCGCTCCCAGGCAGGCGCCGAGAAGGTCAAAACCATAGCTCAAGCCGGAGACCATCCCCACCCGGTTCTGTCTTTTCAGGTAAATCCGTCCCGCCAGGGGAACCTGGAAACCTCCGAAGAATCCGGCCACCACCGGCAGAAAAGGAAAGACCAGATTTTCCCCCAGCCAGTTCAGCGCCGGTCCGGACGAGCCGGCCAGAAGACGAAAAACCGCCGGCAGCGCCAGCGGATAGAGGCAGATGACCAGCTGGGTCAGAAAAAAGATCCGGTGTTCATTTTTAAAATGGGCCAGTCGCGCGGTGACCACTCCTCCCCCCAGGGCCAGACCGACCATGTAAAGGGTGAGGATGATGCCGAGCTTGTAATAAACGTAACCGTACAATATCTGAAACCCGAGCAAAATCACCACCTGAAAAACGATCTCGGAAAAACCCGAGGTGAGCACCGGCCAGAGTACCCAGGCCCCTCTTGATTTTCGCCTCCTTTTTCTGAGAACGGGGAAGAAGAAGAGGACAAACGCGCCCGGGAAAAGAAACCACCACCAGCGCATGATCAGGGAGCGGCGTAACAATCGGGTGAACCATCCTCCCGATTCTCCGATAAAATAAGTGCTCCAGAAAACCATATCGTAAAAATAGCAGACGGGATGAAAATCCAGATTCAGCCGGGGGCGTTCGGCGGATTCGAGTTTCCCCCGCAGGTAGTCGACCCGCTCCCGGCGGAGGCGGTCGAAAAGATAATAGCTGCGAATGTATTTCAAATCCAGGCCCCGCTCTTCGATCCGCTTCTCCAGGCAACGGTGGTCGGCGGTGAGATAATCCGAACCCGGCGAGGCGATGAAGTAACTGGAACCGCCCGGAATCACCACCATGTCCGGGAAAATTTCTCCGAGAGTAACCTGGATGCAGCCGAGAAAATTTTGCAGCTCGCCGCTGATGTAATTTTCCGCCGATGTCACTCCCAAACTGATAAGACCTTTTTCTTCCAGACGCTCTGAGGCCAGACGGAAAAATTCTTTCGTGTAGAAACGGTTGAGCTGGGCGGTGAAGGGATCGGGAAGATTAACAATGATCACATCGTACTTTTTACTTTGGCGCTGAAGAAAACGGCGGCCGTCGGAATTGATGATAATCACTCTCGGGTCCGAAAGGAACTTTTCTTTCCCGGGGGGGAGAAAATCCTCCGTCAGGCTGATGATCATCGGGTCGAGTTCGACGTAGGTGACTTCCTTAACGGAGGGATATTTTAAAATTTCCTCCAGGCTTCCCCCCACACCTCCTCCGATCAGAAGCACCGTCGAAGGACCTGGATGCTCGAGGAGAGCGAAGTGTACCGATTCCTCGGCGGAAAAAAGATCGGGGCGGGTGAACATCAGCAGGCCGTTTTCAAAAAGGCTGAACTGGCCGTCCGTTCCGGTAACGGCCAGATTGCCGTAAATGGAGTTTTCCGCTCTTTGCAAGTCGAATCCCCTCCATTGCCAGGAAAGGGAGATTTCCTGGAGGCGGCCCGCTCCTCCCGCCGCCAAAAAAACCAGCAGCAGCGCGCCGGCCAGCGCCCAGCTTAATTTCCCCGCTTTCAATTTTCCCCCGGGTGAAAAAAGAAAGAGCACCGCTCCCGACGCCAGCAGATTGAGCGCGCTCAGAAGGATGATCAAAACCAGCGGGGCGAGGAGGCGGACCAATACCAGGCTGGTGAGAAGACCACCGGCCACCGAACCGAGCGCTTCGATGATATAGACCAGACCGATACCGCGGCTGGATTCATTCAGTGAATCCGAAATGCCGGAGGGGTTGAATAATTTCTGGTAGGTTTTGCAGCCCAAAGAGAAGAGAAAACCGTTGAGGAGGCAGAAGACCGAAAGGATGTAAAAGGAGGCCAAAAAAATCGGGATATAGCCCAGAATCTGGCCGGGAGAAATATTTAAAAAGAGCTTGACCGCCCGGGCGGCAAGCAGAGTCGCGATCAGGGAAAACGCGAGCAGAGTTTGAAAAAGCGCGAGCTTCCCCGCCGGATTCCTGAATCGGTCGGAAAACCTTCCCAGAAACAAGCTCCCCAGCCCGGTCCAGAAAAGCCAGCAGCCCAGCACCACCCCCAGGGAAAGTTCGTTTCCGTAAAACAGAACCAGGAGTTCCCGCAGAAAAACGATCTGGGCGGAGAGAGCAGTGAAGCCGATGATGAATACGGAACTGAAGAGCGCCGGTGCTTTCCTCATCGGAATCGACATCTAAGCGGTTATGACGGAAAAGATTTTTTCAATGACCTCTTCCACGCTTAAATCGGACGTGTCGATCTGGTGATCGATCTGTTCGTAGAAACGGCGGCGGGCGGAAAGCAATTTTTCCACTTTCTCCCTGCGGTTTTCCACTTCCAGCAAAGGCCGGTGGCTCTCCCCTTCCACCCGCTTCAGAATCACCTCGGGGCGGGCGTTGAGACAGAAGAGAATTCCGTTTTCACCAAAATTTTTAATATTGTCCGGATTCAGCACCACGCCGCCGCCGCTGGCGATCACCTTCCCTTCCGAACGGCTCAATTCTTTCACCAGCTCGCGTTCACACCGCCGGAAGTATGCTTCCCCTTTTTCCTTGAAGATGCGGCTGATCGGCATCTCCTCTCTTTCTTCGATGGTGTCATCCATCTCCACCACCGGGCGACCCAGCTTTTTCCCCAGACGTCGGGCCACCGCGGTCTTGCCCGTCCCCATGAATCCGAAGAGCACGATGTTTTTCTCCATCAGCATCTTTTATTCACCACGAAGTCACCTCGATAAATCGGGGTAGACTGCGAACACAAAGAAAATTCAGCATCTTGGTGATTAGGTTATTGATTATTATTTGGTTATTGTATCTTGGTTATTGGTTATTTTCTTTAGACAGGTTAAAAGTTTTTGATGGATTCCATGTAGCCCGAATAATTGCGTCGGATCTCTTCAAGGCTGTCGCCGCCGAACTTTTCCAGGAAAGCTCCGGCCAGCTCCAGCGCCACCACTCCCCTTCCCACCACGGAAGCCGCCGGCAGGGCGCAGACGTCGGCCCGCTCGGTGGCGGCGAAGGCGGGCTTTCCCGTTTCGATATCCACGGTTTTCAAGGGCTTGCCGAGCGTGGGAATGGGCTTCATCGCCGCCCGGATAATTATGTCTTCACCGTTGCTCAAACCGCCCTCGATGCCGCCGGCTCGGTTGGTGAGGCGACAGATCCCTTCCTCGCCGCATACGATTTCGTCGTGGATCTCCGAGCCCGCGGAAGCGGAGACCTCGAAACCGAGACCGAGGCCGACTCCTTTAACCGCCGGTATGCTCATCATCGCGTCCGCAAGGCGGGCATCCAGGCGGTTTGCCGGCTGGGAATAGCTCCCCAGTCCGGGAGGGACCCCCTTGGCGGTCACCTGGAAAACGCCGCCCAGGGTGTCGCCTTCCCGGGCCGCTTTGTCAATTCGGGATATCATCTCCTTTTCGGCGATGGGGTCGGGACAGTTGAGCACCGAAGCTTTTAAATTTTTCTCCAGTTCTTTTTCCTCCAGCTCCCCGATCCAGATGCCGCCCAGCATCACGGTGAAGCTTCGAACGGTTATTTTAAATTCCAGCAGCAGCAGCTGGGCCAGGGCGCCCAGGGCGACCCGGGCGGCGGTCTCGCGGGCGCTGGCCCTTTCCAGCACGTTGCGGATGTCCCGGTGGCCGAACTTCATCGCTCCCGCCAGATCGGCATGACCGGGACGGGGCGCGCTGACCGACGGCAGCTCCTCCAGGGTGAAATCTTTATTCCGGATGATAACTCCGACCGGGGAGCCGATCGTAATTCCGCCTTTAATCCCGCTCCAGATTTCAAGGCGGTCTTCCTCGATCTCCATCCTCTTGCCCCGGCCGTAGCCCCCCTGCCGGGCTCTCAATTCCCGGTTGATGAAATCATCTTTGATTTTCAGACCGGAAGGCAAGCCCTCCAGGATTGCCAGCAGGCCTTTGCCGTGAGATTCCCCTGCAGTCAGATAACGGAGCATGATCTCCTCCTAAAATATTTGCGAAAATTTTTAATGAAGGTAAAAACCCAGGTACCAAAAAATAATTTCTTGTCCGAAAAACAAGGTGAGTAAAGATCCCAGGACCAGATACGGCCCGAAAGGAATTTTCGTCCCCCATCTGGCCTGTTTGGACACCAGCAGGAAAACCCCGACTAATGAAGCCAGGATCGAACCCAGAAAAACCGCCAGGAGTGTCATCGGCCAGCCCTGCCAGGCGCCGACCGCCGCCATTAATTTCACATCCCCGAAACCCATCGCTTCCTTTTTAAAGACCGCCTTGCCGGCCGCACCGATCAACCAGAGGCTTCCCCCGCCGATGGCGAGGCCTAAAACGGAATATTTCAATCCTGAAAGATAACCGGGGGCCGCGATATTTCTCCATTGAAAAAGGCAGAAATGCCGCGGGCTGATGATGGCGAAAAGCAGACCCACCGCCAGCAGGGGATAGGTAATGGGATCGGGCAGAATTTTATGCTCCCAGTCGATCAAACTGAGGGCGATCAGGGAAGCGGTGAAATACCATAAAAATGGAATGACGACCAGGGAAAGGTAGATCGCGTGGTCGCGGAACAGGCACTGCCGCATATTCAGCACCCGCAGGTGGACGGCGACGAATATAAATCCCGTCACCAGCTCCACCAGAGGATAACGGATTGAAATCTTCCCTCCGCAATGCCGGCACCGGCCCCGGAGAATCAGATAGCTCAAAACCGGAATATTATCGTACCAGGCGATTGGGGTCCGGCAGCGGGGGCAGAAGGAACGGGGCAGGGCCAGAGACTGCCGCCGGGGGAGGCGGTAAATGCAGACATTGAGGAAACTTCCTATCGCCAGCCCGAATAAAAAAACAATTATAACGAGTACAATCTGCATGCTTTATTTTCCCGGGACAATTGAAACCCTGCAAATCCGGCAGGACCATTTATTGGCAGGACTATTAATTTTTATAATCTTTAATGGAATAATGTCTCATCGTTGAAATATGATAATCTCCTCAATAAATATGGAATACTGGAATAGCCACCTTCGCCATAGCAGCCTATGGCGAAGGCGCCTGAATTGGAATACTGGAGTATCGAGGCCAGGGGTAACAACATTCCATCATTCCATTATTCCGACATTCCAACTTTAGAATCGTCCTGCCTTAAATCGTACTGCCTTAAAATCGTCCTGCCTTAAAATCGTCCTGCCTTAAATCGTCCTGCCTTAAAATCGTCCTGTCCATAATCGTCCTGTTTTAAATCGTCCTGTTTTAAATCGTCCTGTCTTAAAATCGTCCTGTTTTAAATCGTCCTGTTTTAAATCGTTCTGCCTTAAATCGTCCTGTTTTAAATCGTCCTGCCTTAAAATCGTCCTGCCTTAAAATCGTCCTGCCTTAAAATCGTCCTGCCTTAAATCGTCCTGTCCATAATCGTCCTGTTTTAAATCGTCCTGTTTTAAATCGTCCTGTCCATAATCGTCCTGTCAAAAATCGTCCTGTTTTAAATCGTCCTGCCTTAAATCGTCCTGTCTTAAAATCGTCCTGTTTTAAATCGTCCTGTCCATAATCGTCCTGTCAAAAATCGTGCTGCCCATTTTGTATTCCGGAAAGCGCCGAGCGGGCGGCATCTTTCATCACTTCCAGCGGAGCTTTCCGGCCGGTCCAGATCTCCCAGGACCGGGCCGCCTGGTGAACCAGCATCCCCAGCCCGTTCATCCCCTCCACTCCCCTCTTCTCCACATACCTGAGCAGGGCGGTCCGGGGCGGATTGTAAACCAGGTCCACCACCAGCGCCGAAGAGGCAATTAACGCCGGATCAAATGAGGGCGGATCGCTTTCTCTCAAACCCACGGGGGTCGCGTCCACCACCAGCTCCGATTCTCCGAGAATCCTTTCCGCTTCGACAGCGCCGACTTTGAACGCCGAGGCCGGCTCGTTCCGGAACCGGCTGTTCACCCACCGGCTCAGATCCCGGGCTTTTTTATCATCCAGATCGGTGATAGAAATCCGCGCGGCGCCCTCCCGGGCCGACTGGACGGCGATCGCCCGCCCCGCCCCCCCCGCGCCGATCACCGACACCGACTTTGCGGAAACGCTGAAATTTTTTTCTTCCCGGAGGGCGGAGATGAAACCGGCTCCGTCGGTGTTGAATCCTTTCGACCTCCCCCCCTCGAAACTGATCGTGTTCACCGCCCCGATCAAACGGGCTTCTTCGCTGATTTCGTCGAGAAAGGAGATCACTTCTTCCTTGTGGGGGATGGTGATATTCAAACCCGCCATTCCCAGAACTCCGCTTCCCGCCAGAGCCGTTTTCAGATCCCGGGGGTGAACCTCAAAGGCGAGATAGCAAAAATTCAAGCCGCTTGCCCGGAAGGCCGCGTTATGGATCCGGGGCGAGATGGAATGAGACACGGGATAACCGAACAAGCCCGTGAGGGAAGTCGCGCTGTCGGGAAGAGGTACCACCTTAGCCTGCTCGCTGGCGCCGCGATTAAACTCCACTTTTCTTGCGGGAAGCCGTTCGGGACGTAGATCGTTTCCGGGCGGCCAGTTTATTGATGCCGTTGAGATAAGCTTTCACGCTGGCCTCGATGATATCCGTGCTGGAGCCGCGGCCGGTTACGATTCTCTTTCGAGATTTGACCCGCACCGTCACCTCGCCCAGAGCGTCTTTGCCCCCGGTCACCGCCTTCAGCTCGTAATCGCTCAATTCTCCTTTCAGACCGGTAATCCGGTCGATGGCACGGCAGGCGGCGTCCACCGGCCCGTCGCCGCAGGACGCGTCCTGAAATACTTTGTCGCCTTTTCGCAATCGGACGGTGGCGGTGGGTACGGTCTGCGTTCCGCTGGTCACGTTGAGATACTCCAGCGAGTAAATCTCGGGCACGGATGTGATCTGTTCGTCAACCAGAATCGCGATATCATCGTCGAAAACCCGCTTCTTTTTATCGGCGAGGAGCTTGAACTTGGTGAAGGCCTCATCAATCTCCTTCGGAGAAAGCTCGTAACCCAGGGATTTTAATTTTTCCCGGAAAGCGTGGCGGCCGGAATGCTTGCCCAGCACCAGCTGGCTTTTCGGCACCCCGACGTCGCGGGGGCTCATAATCTCGTAGGTGGTTCTTTCTTTAAGGATCCCGTCCTGGTGGATTCCCGCCTCGTGGGCGAAGGCGTTCTCTCCCACGATCGCCTTGTTTCGCTGCACCGAGATTCCGGTCAGGTGGCTGACCAGGCGGCTGGTTTTATAGATCTGGCGGGCGTTGATTCCGGTGCTTACCCCCCAGTAATCCTTCCGCACCTTCAGCGCCATCACGATTTCTTCCAGGGAAGCGTTTCCCGCCCTTTCCCCCAGACCGTTGACGGTACATTCCACCTGGCGGGCCCCGTTCCTCACCGCGCTCAGGGAGTTGGCCACCGCCAACCCCAGATCATTGTGACAGTGAACGCTTATCACCGCCCGGTCGATATTGGGGACGTTCTCCCTGAGATAGCGGATAATCCCGCCGAACTCCTCCGGCAGCGAGTATCCCACCGTGTCGGGAATATTGACGGTTTTGGCCCCGGCGGCGATCACCGCCTCCACCACCCGGGCCAGGAAATTCAGCTCGGTCCGGGAAGCGTCTTCCGGCGAGAATTCCACGTCACCGATGTATTTTTTAGCCAGCCGGACGGATTTCACCGCCTGTTTGATTATCTCTTCTTTAGCCTTGCGCAGCTTGAACTCCCGGTGAATTTTGGAAGTAGCCAAGAAGACATGCAGGCGCGGACGGCGGGCTTTTTCCAGAGCGCGGAAGGCGGCTTCGATATCCTTATCCAGGCAACGCGCCAGGCCGGCCACCGCCACCTCTTTCACCTGACGGACGACCCTGCTGACCGCCTCGAAATCTCCTTCCGAGGCGGCGGGGAAACCGGCTTCCACCACGTCCACGCCCAGCTTTTCCAGCTGCCGGGCGATCCTCAGTTTCTCCCGGATCGTCAGGCTGGCTCCGGGAGACTGCTCGCCGTCACGCAGGGTGGTATCGAAAATGATAATTCTGTTTTTCATTTTGCAATTTTTCAGAAAAATTTCAGTAATTGAGCTGGAGCCAGCAGAGAAAATCGGCCAGCGTGGGCCAGGACATTTCATAGTCGGCGGCGTCCACCCTGACCAGATTGATTTTTTGACCGATCTCGGAAAAAATTTTGTCCGGATCGAACTGCGAAAAGGACGACCGCTCCCATTTCACGCATTCTCCCTTGCCGCACTGGGGGGATTTGGCGATCACCTTTCCCATGGTGTGCCGGCTGCAGAGAAGGATGATGTGATCGGAAAACCCTTCAGCGTGGAAGTGAACGTGACCTCCCATGTCGAGCCCCTGCCGGAAAACTTTTCGGAAAACCTCCCGCGCCAGGAAGCGCGGATTCAAGTTGTAGCTCGGCTCCTTCATCTGGAAGCTGGTCCTGGCGCGGCGGAAAATCGAGCGGCTGAAAGCGCCCCGCAATATTTTCTTCAGGTGCTGAAAGCCGAAGGGCTTTCGTAAAAACCCTTTCACTCCCAGCTTTGCCGCCAGCTTCAATTCGTCCTTGGAAAGCTGATAGGCCGAGATCAGCACCGCCGGAACCTGGCCGTTGTTCGATAATATCGTGCGGTATAATTCCAGCCCGTCGATATCCGGCAGGTGGTGATCGATGATCAGGGCGTCGGGGTCCTCTTCGGCGATGATCTCAAGCGCTTCATCGCCCCGGGCGCAGTCGATCACCTGGTAGCCGATGATGCCCAGGTAGCGCCGCAGCACCTGGCGGATCAAGGGTTCATCCTCGATCACTAAAATTTTCTTCTGGCCGCTGTAGGAACGCGGTTTCATCATTAATTTTCCCGAAAAATTTCAGCTCCGGGCGATTGCTATCTTCCCGGTTCGAACCAGCTCCCTGATGCCGAAATGCTTGAGCAGCTCCAGAAAAGCCCTGATCTTATCCTCGGCCCCGGTTATCTCCAGGACCAGGGAACTGCGCGCCACATCCACCACCCGGGCCCGGAAAACCTGGGCGATCTCGATGATTTCGCTGCGGGTGCCGGCGGAGGACTTGATTTTGACCAGAACCAGTTCCCGGTCGATATAGTCCTGGCCGGTAAAATCCTGAATTTTAATCACGTCAACCAGTTTGTTCAGCTGCTTCTCCACCTGCTCCATCACCCGGGGCTCCCCCTGATCGTCAACCACGATGGTCATCCGGGAAATATCCGGATCCTTCGTCTCTCCCACCGCCAGGCTGCTGATATTGAAACCGCGGCCGCTGAACAGCCCGGCCACCCGGGCCAGGACACCGAACTTGTTTTCCACCAGTGCCGAGATTGTGTGCTTCATTTATAATTTTCTCCTTCGAGCTTTATCCTATTATAATTCTCTTTAATTTTAATTATACCGGTATTGTTTTTCCCGCGGCAATATTTTGAGAAAATTATTTTAAGATTATTTTTCCCGCCGGGAAAAATAATCAGGCCATCCCGCTGATCATCTGACGGATGGAGGCTCCGGCCGGGATCATCGGGTAAACATTCTCTTCCGGTTCGACGATAAAATCGATCAGAACCGGACCTTTTATCTGCAGCGCCTTTTTCAGGGCCGGTTTCACGTCTTTCTTTTTGCTCACCCGGATTCCGGCCGCCCCGTAAGCTTCGGCCAGTTTGACGAAATCGGGATTCCCCTCCAGGATGGTGCCGCAGTACCTCCGCCCGTAAAAGATTTCCTGCCACTGCCGGACCATTCCCAGATAGCCGTTATTTAAAATGGCTACCTTGACCGGAAGGCGATTATGGACCGCCGTCGTCAGTTCCTGAATATTCATCTGGATGCTGCCGTCGCCGGCGATATCGAATACCACCCGGTCGGGATTGCCGACCTGGGCTCCGATCGCCGCCGGAAAGCCGTAGCCCATTGTTCCCAGTCCCCCGGAAGAAAGGAAACTGCGGGGACGGGTGTATTTATAAAACTGGGCCGCCCACATCTGGTTCTGCCCCACCTCGGTGGTGATGATCGCCTGGCCTTCGGTTATCTCGTCGATCTGCTCGATGACGTACTGGGGCCGGAGTTTTCCGTCCTTTTGGTACTGGAGGGGATATTTCTTTTTCCACTCCTCAACCTGCTTCAACCAGGGCCCGATCTTTCCCGGTTTGACTATCTTGTTCAGCTCCTTGAGGACCATCGCCACGTCTCCCACCACCGGAATATCGACCTCCACGTTCTTGCTGACCGAGGTCGGATCGATATCGATATGGGCGACCAGGGCGTGGGGCGCGAATTCGTCTATCTTGCCCGTTATCCGGTCGTCAAAACGCGCCCCCACCGCGATCAGCAGGTCGCTGTCCATCACCGCGTAGTTGGCGTACTGGGTCCCGTGCATCCCCAGCATCTCCAGGGCGTGCTTATCGGTCTCGGGGAAAACCCCCAGAGCCAGCAGGGTGGTGGTGACCGGAATTTTGGTTTTTTTCACCAGGGTCCTCAGTTCCGGCGCGGCGTTGGCCGCGATCGCGCCCCCCCCGACGTAAAGCAATGGCTTGCGGGCCTTCTCGATCGCCTGGGCGAGCTTTTTAATCTGCTTGGCGTGCCCCTTGTAAACCGGCTTGTAGCTCCGGATGTCGATTTCACGGGGATAGGTTTTTTTCGTATCGGCTTTCTGAACATCCTTGGGGAGATCGACCAGGACCGGGCCGGGTCGGCCGGCAGCGGCCAGATAAAAGGCTTCTTTGATTATTCTCGCCAGATCATTTACGTCCGTCACCAGATAGTTGTGTTTGGTGATCGGCCGGGTGATACCGACGATATCCGCTTCCTGGAAAGCGTCATTGCCGATCATCGTGGTCGGCACCTGCCCGGTGAACGCCACCATCGGAACGGAGTCCATATAGGCGGTGGCGATTCCCGTAACCAGGTTGGTGGCTCCCGGACCGGAGGTGGCGATGCAAACGCCGGTTTTTCCGGTCGAACGAGCGTAACCGTCGGCGGCGTGGGCGGCCCCCTGTTCATGCCGGGTGAGGATAAACCGGATGGGGGAATGGGCCATCTCGTCAAAGATGTCGATCACCGCGCCGCCCGGATAACCGAAGATGACTTCAATGCCTTCTTTTTCCAGACAATCGATAAATAGTTTGGCGCCTCTCATTTAAAATTTTTCTCCTTCGTCGAAAACTTTTAATTGCTAAATTGTTTTGTCCAGGAGTTGCGTTTACAACTCCTGAACGAATAACCAATAACCAAGATACACCCGACTTTGTCGGGGCGGGGCAAGATACAAACAAATTCCAACAATCAAAGATTCAAAGCTTTAATTCCGGCTTCCAGCAAAAACAGATTGGCCAATTTGAGGCCATTTGGTTATTAGGTGATTGGTTATTTTTTGGTTATTGTATCTTTGAGTTTGGTTATTGTTCTGAACTGTAAAGACGACTCTTAGACTGTACAGATAAATGTTGATTGATAAATT
>Ga0272441_10011907_pt1 | contig 12819 bp, 9 predicted proteins | sample SSMProp6N_FD_193582 | JGI IMG/M metagenome (GOLD analysis project Ga0272441, IMG submission 193582) | Marine sediment archaeal communities from Little Sippewissett salt marsh, Falmouth, MA, United States - SSM-Prop-6N | ecosystem: Environmental > Aquatic > Marine > Wetlands > Sediment ...
CACCCCGGCCCCTCGGCCTACTCCTGCCTCGTCGTCCTCCCCGACCGCACGATGGGCTGCCTCTACGAACGCGGCCGCAGCCACGCCTACGAGCACATCACCTTCGCCCGCTTCACCCTCGACTGGCTCACCGCCGGCACCGACCGCCTCGCCAAGTGACGACCCCATGCGCCCCGCCCCCGCGTCGAGCCCATTGTGAGCGAGCCGCCCCAATTGTGGGCGGGCCGTCCCTGGCCCGCACCCTCGCCTCCAGGCGAGACCATCCTCTTCCTCCCCCTGGGGGCCGTTCTCGCCGGGCGTCGCTCCTTCCAGTCCGGCCGCCAGGGCGCATCCCCCGGCCCCGCGCCGAGCGCAGAGGCCTCCGTTCGCCCAGGAATCGCCGTAACCAGTTGTGGTGAAGCGACTTACGCGCCTTGCGGCGAGTTATCCACAGGTTACCCACAAGCGGCCCGGCCCTCCAACCCGCCAGATTTGCCCTAAGCCACTGCCAATGCTACACATGTGGAGTTCTCCACAATTTGGCACACCGGCTGGGTACAAGATCTCAGGGCGTGCGCAAAGCTACAGAAGCTACAGGAAGCTACACCCACCGCCGCGACCGAGGCCCTGGAAGGCTGGACGGTTGGATGGTTGGAGCAACGCCAGTTGGCCCATCCTCCTGCCTTCCATCCTTCCACCCTTCCGCTCTTCCATTCTCCGCCTCTTCCCCCCCTTCCGACCGGATCCGAAACCTTTTTCAGGACCTTTCATGAAAAACGCCCTTTTCCCCCGAGCCACCCGGCGATCACACATCCCCCCTGATGGGGCGGACCCCATCCCAGCCTTGCAGCGCAGTTCCCCTCCGCACGACCCTGCGCGCTCAGCATGGCCCCCAGGCCCACCCGAGCACATTCCCCTACTGCTGACGACGCGTACCACGCGCGCACCACAGTGTGACCTGCCTTAGTATACCATACAAAAGCCAGCGTGTCAAGCGAATAATGGAAAAAACCTATAGCATTGTTTCTCATGGCGATTGGAGCCTATCTCACCCACCCAATCCGCCGCCTACCGCCCCCTCCCCGCCTCATCCCCCCGTCGCCGCGCAATCCACCGATGCCGCATCATCCTGGTGGTGAAACCACCGTGGACGGGGCGTCCCCGCCCAGCACCCTCGCCTCCAGGCGAGATCATTGCGATCTGGCGCCCCTCCCCCCCACCGGGACCCAGAAGAACCCCAGGGTCAGAGAGGGCGCGCCCTTGTTCGTAGTTCCGCGTTTACGCGGCTCTTCCTGCCCCCCAGAGAAGCCAAGACCGCCTGAAGGCGGAACTACAAACGAAACCGCCGAGGCCACGGATCCGCCACCCCATTCCGGCCGCCACCCCAACGCCGGACCGTCTCCCCATCGTGAAGCGGATTGTGGGCGGGGCGTCCCTGCCGCGCACCCTCGCCTCCAGGCCAGATCATCCCCTTCCTCTCCCTCCTCGTCCCCATCCTCCGCGTGGGGACGGCATCCCATCGACGCTCCAGCGTCAGAAAAGGCCCGGCCGCGTTCGCCGACGGCCTCGGTGCCAGCATTTTCCTCAGCAGGTGCCTGACATCCTGCACCCGCCCTTCTCGGACGCCGGAGCGTCACAACACCGTCCCCACGCTGGAGCGTAGGGACGAGGAATCAGGGGGAGCGTTCCCGCCGCGCTGGACTTCCCCCATGGTGCAACGATTGTAGCGGCACGGCACTGCCGTGTCCGTCGGGCGCCCGGGCCGGGGCAAGACGAACAGAAGAGCGAACACCGGACCCCGAACCCCGACCACCAGACCCCGACCACCGAACCCCAAACACCCACGCAAGAGCGGCGCGGCCAGCGGGCCGGTTCCTGATGACGCGTGCCGAAGGAGATCGAGATCGGGAAGATGATGCGTGATGCGTAATCCGTAAGAAGAGAGTTGGGCGCCGGTGCCGGCTCGGAGTGGCTGGACTGCCGCTTGCGGCTTCTCCTCTCCTCGCTCGAAGCTCCTTGCTGGCTTGCAGCTTGTAGCTTGAGGCTTGAGGCTTCTTCTGGGCTTCTTCTCCTCCTGGCTCGCAGCTCGCAGCTCGTGGCTCGCAGCTTCTTCTTGACATCCCGCGACCCCCGCGCATAATGAAATCTGCAACGAGGGGACCATCCAATGGCACCTGCACAGTATCCCCAACACGCCATCGCAGCCCTGAGTGCTGTGGCCGCCTGCGAACGTCCTCCCCGTCAGCAGACAGAATCCGATGTCCCCCGAGTTCCTGGACAGCCCCCTCGCCTCCCGCCTGAGCAAGGCCCCGGAACAGCCGAGACGACGCGTGTGACCCAACCCTCTCTAGTAGCAGTCCTCTACACTTGCGTGCGGCGGCTGGCGCCGCACTCCCTCCTGAGGCCGCAAGCCAGGCGACCTTACACTGCATTTGGACACGTCTGAAGATGCCCGAGGTCACTCACGAGGCTACTCCGTTCAGGACTGGTGATCTGTTGGTCGACCGACACAACCCTGCGCGGCCAGGCTGGTTCACCGGCCAGTCATATGCTGTCGGGACGATAACCATGGTTGAGCTCCGCTTCCAAGACGGGTCCACGACCTTCCGTCCCGCATTTGTTCTCGAGCGACTCGGTAAGGTGGAGAACCTTGAGGACCGACTTGCCGGGGCAAGATTCGGGAGGCTACGCGACCTCCAGAGGCTAGTCACGTTCCAGAAGCTCCGCGGAACCCTGCAAGAAGTCATCTACTCCATGGATGCTGCTGAGATCGATTTCTACCCCTACCAGTTCAAGCCCGTGCTGAAGTTCATCAACTCGCCTACAGAGCGACTGATCCTGGCTGACGAAGTGGGCCTGGGGAAGACGATTGAATCTGCCCTCATTTGGACCGAACTCCGGGCTCGCAGGCAAGCCAAGCGGCTCCTCGTAGTCTGCCCGAAGACTCTCACGAGCAAGTGGCGGGACGAGCTCCAGCAGAGGTTCCTCATCGATGCCCGGGTTGTGGACTTCGTGGGTCTGCAAGAGGAGGTCCAGAGGTTGAGGAATGCAGGCCCGGCGCACCAGTGTGTCCTGATAGCCTCCTACACGAGCCTCCGCCCATCGAGAGCGGAAATCCGGTCGATATATGAACCGCCAGAGCAACAGGATGGTCAGTCCCCCAAGGCCGAGTTCCTCGGCGACCTGTTCCACTGGAACATGAGCTTCTATCCGTTCGACCTCGTCATTTTCGACGAAGCGCACTACATGCGGAACCCCGGCACCGCGACCTTTGCCCTCGGGAAGTGCCTTGCCGCAAGTGCGGGAGGAGTCCTTTGCGTATCAGCCACGCCACTCAGTAACAGCAATGAGGACCTTCGCAGCCTGCTGCGCCTTGTTGATGAGGGGTTCTTCGAAACCGAGGCCATGTTCGAGCAGCTCTTGGCCACGAATAGGCCGGCCGTGCAAGCAGCGAACGCACTTGCCCGCAATCCCGTGGACCATGCCCTCCTGCAACAGGCCGTAGAGGGGATGGCTGGTAGCCCCTTTATCAGAGACTCCCCGTTGTTCAGGCAGTTCCTCGAACTTCTGGAGCGGCTTGAACCCACGGAGAAGGCGCTTCTGGCTAGGTGCCAGGAGATCGCTGAGAAGCTGAACTTATTGGGGGGCTACCTGAACCGTACCCGCCGAGTTCATGTGGCCGATCAGCGCCCGATCCGGGAGGCCATGGTCCTACCCGTCAACTACACCGAGGAGGAGATGAGGCTCTACGGTGCCATCCTCCACCTCGTCAGGCGGAAATGCCAGCAGGACTCCCGCCCGTTCCACGTCTTCCAGGTCATGGGGATGCAGCTAAGGGCAGCGAGCTGCCTTCCGGCAGTTGCAGACGAGATCAGAGACGGCCGATTCGGCCGGGTCGACGAGTTCCTGATCGAGGAGGCGTTGGGTGGAGGAACAGAGGAGGAAGCGCTCGGGGAGGGCGCCGAGGCAGATGAGGTGGAGGCCTGCAGTATGCGGGACTTGCTCGAGCACGACTTCGAAAGATCCGACAGCAAGTACAGCGCGCTTCACGAGCTGCTGACACGAAGGGTGCCTTCCGAGAAGGTCTTGATCTTCGCCTACTACCGTGCGACCCTTGCCTACCTTCAGCGCCGCCTTGCCGCCGACGGGATTACTGCGGCCCTCATCCACGGCGGCGTTGACAACGAGGACCGTTGGCGCCAGATCGAGCGCTTCAGCGACCCCAATGGACCCCGAGTCCTCCTCTCCTCCGAGGTTGGCAGTGAGGGCATCGATCTCCAGTTCTGTCGCGTGGTGGTGAACTACGATCTCCCATGGAACCCAATGCGTGTCGAGCAGCGGATCGGGCGCATAGACCGGGTAGGGCAGATGGCCAAGCGGCTCGCCATCGTGAACTTCAAGGTCAAGGGAACCATCGAGGAGCGCCTGTACGATCGGCTGCACTCGAAGCTTGAGCGATTCGCCAACAGCCTGGGTGATCTCGAAGCGGTCATTGGGAGGGAAGTGCAGACCCTAACCGTCGAGTTGCTGAGGAGGGAGTTGACGCCGGAGCAGGAAGCCGAGATGATGGACCGGTCGGAGAGCGTGATCGAGAGGAGACTGCTGACACTGCAGACCCTCGAGCAAGAAGGGGATGCATTGGTTGCCCTCAGCGACTACGTCCAGAAGAAGATCATCGAGGATCGCGAGAAAGGGCGGTATGTCCAACCCGAGGAGCTCGAAGATTATGTTGCGGACTTCTTCGAGATCCATGTCCAAGGGTGTGAGCTGAATCACAATACGCCGGCCCAGGGGTGCCTTCGACTGCGGCTTAGCGATACTGCGCGCAGACGCCTGGAAACTTTCCTACAGAATGATCAGTCCCGGATGGCGCGTCCCCTCCGCAGCCGCGAGTTCAACTTTACTTTCCGGAGGGAGGCGCACCAGAGGTTGACCGTCGCCGAACGCCGGACTGTCCACTTCACGAATCATCTGTGCCCGCTCGTCCGGTGGATCACCAGAGTCAATGAAGAGCGCTTGCATACGTTCTTCAACGTCTCCGCCGTGATGGTTACGCATCCGACACTGCCACCCGGCGACTACTGCTACAGGGTCGAACGTTGGAGAATGAAGGGGCTGTCCGGCCGTGAGAATCTTGCCTACGGCGTCATCCCATTGGGCGGCGGTGAGGCCATGTCTCAGGATGACGCCGAAAGGGCCTTCAGGATAGTGCAGCGTGAGGGGCGAGATTGGGACTATGTTGACTGTGACCTGCAGGCGGTCGTGGCGGCGCACGAGACTCTCAAGAGAGTCCTGGTGACACGATTCTCGCACGCGCTTGACGAGTTCAGAGCGGACAATGATACGGCGCATCAGATCAGGAGGCAGCGCGTGGTGAGCTTCTTCGATAGGCGCATCGCAGAAGATGAGCAACGACTCCAGACCTTGCTGCAGAGCGGCAGGAGCGAGAGGGTGATCCGTATGACAAGAGGCCGCCTACGTACGGCGGAGGAGAACAAGAGCAGCCGACTGTCCATACTCGACGCGAGTGCTGAACTCGACGCCGAGCAGACACCCGTGGCCGCTGGCGTCTTTCGAGCGACGAGGGTAGCTCCATGAGAGGAGGGAAAACGACTTGGGAACAATTGACGGCTTCTACAGAAAGCTCAGGGACCGAGTGTTCGGTCGGCGGGTCCGAGAAGAGGGGAAGCCTATTGCCCCGTCGCTCAGGGGCCAGGAGGCGCCCCAGCCGCTGCAGAGCGATAGGATCCCCCTGGCAGTTGCCCCAAGGGTGTGGCAGATCGGCCTCGATTTCGGCACATGCTTCTGCAAGACTGTGTGCCGTGATGTCGTCATTGATAAGGCCCGCGCTTACATCCCGGACGTTCCGAGCCACCCGGAGCTGCCGTTTCTCATCCCGAGCAATGTGAGCTTTGACGGACGGAGGTTGCGCGCGCCCCGAGGAAAGGGAACTCACTATACCGAGGGGGGTCTGTACCATCTGAAGCTTGCCTTGGAGCAGGTAGCGCTCGGGAACTACGGTGCAAAGGTGCTCCAGCCTCTGCGTCATACGCTGCGCGTCCAGACAGATCCCGAGCTAGCCAATCTCGTCAAGGCCTGTGCAGTGTACCTGCTGGGGGGAATCCTGGGCAGTGTTCGCAGACAGATTCGGCAGCAGCGCGGCCTGGATTCCCCTGGCTGTTCTGGTGACTGGATTGCAGTCAACATGGCCATCCCGGTGGCGGATGCTCAGCGCCCTGTCGTGATGGCCACTTACCAGGAAGTGCTTGAGACGGCTTGGCGCTTTGCTGACTCACTAGCGGGACACCCGACCGTGGAGTTAATGGAACTGGCTTGTTCGGTCCTCAACAGGAGTGGCCCCGGAGACCCACGTGCGGCGGAGGAATGCTTCGTCTATCCGGAGGTCTTCGCGAGCATTCAGGTGTTTGTTCGATCACGCGCATCTGAGCCAGGCTTCTACTTCTTCTCGGACACGGGGGCGGGGACTGTGGACCAATGCATCTTCCACTTCATACGCCACGACGGGAACCCAAACACGATGTACTACCCCGGCCCACTAAGAGACGATGAGCGATACGAGGCCACGTTGGAATGGATAAGGAGAGGGCAGAGCTACCTCCGCGCATATTCGGCGGCTGTCCTCCCCTTGGGGTCAGCTCAGATCGAGATTCTCGCCGCCGGGCAGGCACCGGAAGACAGAAGAACCCAAGAGATGGAGAGATGGCGAAGGTTGAAGGAGAGCAACTCCTCCCACCCGTCACTCGATTCAGTGCGTCAGAAGATAGGCGCCCGCTTGAGAGATGCCACTCAGCAGACCCTTCGTGACGCCAGACGTAAGGGCTGGAACGCGGATGACCCGGGGCCGGTCAAGATCGTGTTCGGCGGCGGTGGACATTGCCAGTTTCCGTACGCCGACGCCGTGAGAGCATCACTCCCCGCAGCGATCCAGGTCGGGCTTCCGCCTCCCACGGACCTTGACCTCGCGGGGCAGAGAGGAACCTGGATGACCCGCCTAGCTGTTGCCTATGGGCTGTCATTTCAGAGGCAGCAGCTTTCCAAGTTCACCTTTCCTGATGAGTTGCCCGAACGGTCCGAACGGCAAGAGCATGTCCCCGACCTAGAGGAGCACAGATGGTGGTAGCCACTACGGGGCGGTCGGGTGTCGGGCACACCGCTATGTGACGTCGCTGTCAAGGTTCTCTTCGCAGGCTAGGCGCCCGCGGGGCATCGCGGATCGACGCCAACCTGCGGATTCTGGAAGACTTCGCGACTCTCTGCTCGAGCCAGAGAACCACAAGGCTCTGCGGGCCTGGGCGAGCAGTTCGGGGCGGGGCGCCTGGAGATCTTCGGCTCGGCCGCGACCGGGGAGGGGTACGATCCGGGGGAGAGCGATCTGGACTTCTTGGCGGAGGTCGTGCCGCTCGAGCTTGATCTCCTCGATGCCGTCAACAGCAACGGCTCAGCGGGAGCTTCGCCCTCCCTTGATCCCCTCATGACGTCATTCTGAAGCGGCCTGTTGAGTTTCTGCTCGATGCGAGCGTGTGGGGCATTCTCAAGAGCGGCCAGCCCAGAAGCGTGTCCCCAAGCCTTCCCGTCCCATGGGTCCCATCCTCCTGGGCAGGCACGGGCGCCCTCGCGTCGTGACGCGTGATGCGTGATTCAGGCTTCTCCGCCATCGGTCCCATACGTCCCATGTGTCCCATCCCCCTGGCCACGGCGCGGCGCACAGGTCCGCCAACACCGAACCCCTCACACCGAACCCCGGCCCCCGAACACCGCCACAGCGCCAAGGGATTCACCACGGTGCCCTCGAGCTCCCGATACGGCTCTCCGCTGCTCCCAGAGACGGCTGGGAGCCATAATGGCAGTAAGCAGGTGTAACCCCGCGCCTGCTTCCCGCGCCTTCTGATCGCGCTGCCCCCTACAGACGGTGGGGATGGCGTCCCGCGCGCGGGCGGGCACGGGGACCCGCCCCTACAATGGAATCGCGCCTGGCGTATCTGTCCCGCCCCAAGACCCTGTAGGGGCACGGCACTGCCGTGCCCGTCTTGCGCCTGGGGCGGTGGGGTCCACGTACAGAAGCAGCGCGGGCGCGCCCTTGTTTGCAGTTCCGCGTTCACGCGGCTCTTACTCCGCCTGCTACACCCTCATCTGGCTTGAATTGGTGATCCCCGACGCTTATGATGAAGCATGATGGAGAAAATGGGCTGCCGGCCGCCGATGCCGCCGTGGGCCTCGATGGCCGCGAGGGTAACGCCCGAGCTTCCTGCGTCGATGGGAGGCCAGTATCAGGTGTGACCCCGATCCCCCCTGCATGATGGTCCGGCGAGGGCAAGGAGACGCAATGCTGTCACGCGGTGAATTTCTCAGAGCCACTTCCAGTGCCGCTCTGCTGGCTCTGTGGCGCCAGGGGCGGGCGGCCGGAGAGAGGCCCAAACCGAATATCGTCGTCCTGTTCGTGGACGACTTCGGCTGGGGCGAGATGCAGTATCGGCGGCACTGCTTCGGCATGCCGAACGTCGACCGCCTGGTGGCGGAGGGCATGACCTTTTCAGATGCGTATGCGGCGTCGCCGACCTGTAGTCCGAGCCGCGCGTCCGTCATCACTGGCCGGCACCCCGCGCGGCTGCGCATGGTGCGGCACATTCCAGGCGGCCGCGAGCGAGACGGGCGGCTGAAGGAGGAGTTCCACACCCTCGGGGGCGACCCGGCGAGGTTCCCCTCGAGAAACTGGCTCCCCTTGAACGAGATGACCGTTGCCGAGGCGCTCAAGCCACTGGGCTACCGCTCCGCGTTTGTGGGGAAGTGGCACCTGGGCCACGACCCCTATCACCCCGTCCGCCAGGGGTTCGACGTGCAGTTCGGGGTCTCGAACTTCGGGCATCCACACAGCTACACCGCGCCATTCTTCGGGGAACTCAGCGATACGTATAAGGACGTGCCCAAGGGCAAGTACCTGACCGACCAGTTGACCGACGATGCCGTGCGATACATCGAGCAGCAGGACGGCAAGCGGCCGTTTCTCCTGACGCTCTTCTACTACGGGGTGCACGATCCGTTTCAGGGGCGCAGGGATCTCATGGAGAAGCTGGAGGCAGAGCATCCCAATCGGAAGCAGTGGCAGTATGAGTTCGGGTCCATGGTGGGGGCGATCGATGAGTCCGTGGGCCGCATCCGCGATGCGCTGAAGCGAAAGAAGCTGGACTCCAACACCGTGGTTTTCTTTCTGGGGGACCAGGGCGGGAAGCTGCCCAACAACCCGCTGAGGGGGACTAAGCGGGGCGGGAAGGCTCTCTACGAGGGGGGTGCCCGCATCCCGTTCGTGGTGCATTGGCCGGGCGGGGTGAAACCCGGAACCCGCAGCTCGGAGCTCGTCCTCACGACCGACGTTTTCCCCACCGTGGTGGCGATGGCCGGCGGAAACCCAGCCGAAGGTCCCGAACTCGACGGCGTGAGCCTGGTGCCTGTGTTGAAAGGACAGGGGTCGCTCGAGCGTAAGGAGATCGTTCTGTACCGCAGCTATGAGAACCAGTATGCGGCCATACGTTCCGGGAGATGGAAGCTGATTGCTTACCGGGACGGGGGAGCCGAGCTTTATGACCTGGCGGCGGATCTGTCGGAGAAGAACGACCTGTCCGCCAAAGAGGCGGACAAGGTCGGGGAGCTGAAGACCGCGCTTCACGCCTGGGAGAAGAGGATGGGGGTGCCGGGGGTGATCGAGCGACACTAGCCCGCGTTTCTCGCCAGCTCAGGTCGCCAGTGGCAGAAGACGCTTCTGGGGTGCCCACTCGCTCGGGTCCACCGCGGTGGCGAGAGATGATGGAGCTTTGAGCCACAATGTGGGCGAGACTTCTGGTCCAGTCGGCCCCCAATCGCCGATTGAGACCGTTGTAGGCACTGAACTGTTGAACTTGGGTTAGTTCTTGACAGGAGCGCTTCGGCGTGCCATAATCTGGTCGCAGGAGGCCGTGGAGTTCCACAGTCGGATCCGCGGGGCCGGATGAAGCCGAGGATCGGCAGATCGCCTCGATCGCTCCCGGAGCGGTCGGAGATTGTTCTTGGGGGCCGGGATTGCGGCGCGTGGCCGGTGAGGCGCCGCACGGTGACAGGAGGCCGCGAGCCATTGCGCTGAACTCGGGGCTCGGGTCCCCGAGCGGGCCTGAATGCCCGGTGTGCGATGGCTTGCCTGGCTGTCTCTGCTCCGGCCTGACACGCACCTGGCCTGATTTCCCACCTGAGCCTGGAGCCGTGCTCTTCCTTGGAGTGCGCGGGTGCGCGCGGTGCACACGCGCCCCCCGCCGCTCCCGACGGGCCGGCCTGCACGCGCGCATGCCCTCCGCGTGCGCGGGCCGCCAGCGAGGGACATGACAGATGGCCCGCCTGATGATCGTGGACGACGATGAGGACTTCGTGTTCGCCGTGTCCGAGGCCCTCCGCATCGCGGGGCACGAGGTGGCGTGCGAGCCCGATACCCGCAGCGCCCTGGCGGCCATGCACGAGCAGCGCCCCGACCTGGTGATCCTCGACGTGATGTTCCCGCAGGGCAGCTCGGGCGGCTTCGATCTGGCCCGCACGATGCGGCACGAGAGCGGGGATCTCAGGGAGATCCCGATCCTGATGCTCACGGCCGTCGGCCAGCGGTTCCCCTTCGGCTTCGGCCCCTCGGACATCGGCGAGGACACGCTGCCGGTGGATACCTACCTGGAGAAGCCCGTGGAGCCGGAGTTCCTGTCTGCCGAAGTCGCCAGGCTCCTGGCGAGCGGCAGGACCGACGCGGAAGCGGGGCCGCCGCTGTAGGCTTTTCTCGGGGCGCGCCATACACGGAAAGGAGAAACGCTCATGGCACGCAAGATCCTGCTCGTGGACGACGACGAGGGCTTCCTGCTCGCCGCTCGACACCTGCTCGAGGACGCGGGCTACGATGTGACGCCCGCTGTGGGGGCCGCGGAGGCACGCGCCCGGCTCGAGACGGAACTGCCCGATGTGATTCTTCTCGACGTCCTGATGCCGGGCGAGGATGGCTTCACCCTGGCGGACAACCTGGCTAAGGACGAGAGGTACAGCGATGTCCCCGTCGTGCTCGTCACCGCCTTGGCCGAGAGCGCGGGGCAGGTGATGTATGCGATGGAACACGACAAGGGGCTCACAGCCACCGACATCCTCAAGAAGTCCGAGGCCCACGAGCAGTTGGTGCCGACGGTCGCCGCCGTGCTCGGCGGCGCGTAGGCTCGGGGAGGAAGGGACATGCCCAGGACGCCGAAGGTGCTCCTCGTGGACGACGACGTGGGCTTTCTCCAGGCCAACTCCCTGCTCCTGGCCGCTGCGGGCTACGAGGTGCACACCGCGCAGGACGGGCGGGCCGGCCTGGCGGCTGCCCGCGAGCAGCGCCCCGACGTGGTGCTCATCGACGTGATGATGACCCGCCCCGACGAGGGCTTCGCCCTGGCACGCGCCATCCGCGCCGACGACCGGCTGGCCGACACGCGGCTGCTCATCGTCACCGCCGCAGGAGAGCGCTACCAGATGCTCTTCGAGCCCGACGAGCAGTGGTTGCCCGTCGACAAGGTGATCGAGAAGCCGACGTCGGGAGACGAACTGGTCGCCGAGGTCTCCAGCATCCTCGACACGCGCGAACGCGCCGGGGGACCGCCGTGATTCCCAAGCCCATCCCGCCGTGTCGGGCCGCCTGCCCCGTCCACACGGAGAGCGGCCGCTACGCGCGCCTGGTGGCCGAGGGCCGCTACGACGAGGCCTGCGAGGTCATCTGCCGCACCAACCCCTTCCCCTCGGTGTGTGCCCACATCTGCCAGCGGCCGTGCGAGAAGCAGTGCCGCCGCACCCAGCTCGATGCCGCCGTGGCCATCCGCGCTCTCAAGCGCTTCGTGATCGCGCGCGTGGGCGACCGCCGCCCCACCCGCCAGCCCGCCCCGAACCCCAGGCCGGCCCGGGTGGCCGTGGTTGGCGCGGGGCCGGCCGGCCTCACCGCCGCCTACGACCTGCGCCTGCGCGGCCATCGCGTGAGCGTGTTCGACCGCCTCGACCGCCCCGGCGGAATGCTCAACGTCATCCCCCGCTACCGCTTGCCACAGGAGGCGATGGACGCCGACGTGGGGGCCATCCTCGACACGGGCATCGACCTGGCGTGCAACTGCGAGATGGGGCGGGACGCGACGGTGGGGGAGCTGCTCGAGCGGGGCTTCGAGGCCGCCGTGGTGGCCACAGGGCTCTCGCGCAGCCGCGGCATCGCCGTCCCCGGCTTCGGCGCGCAGCGCTTCGTGGCCGCCATCCCGTGGATGATGGACGTGTGGCTGGGCAACAAGGTGGACGTGGGCCGCCGCGTGGCCGTGATCGGCGGGGGCAACGTGGCGGCCGACGTGGCTCGCACCGCCCGACGCCTCGGCGCCGACCACGTGGCCATGATCTGCCTGGAGAGCGACGAGGAAATGCCCGCCGAGCCCGACGAAGTGGCCCTCGCCGAGGCCGAGGGCATCCACGTGATGCCCCGCATGGCCCTCAAGCGAGTCCTCAACTCCGACGGCCACATCGCCGCCATCGAGCTCATGGACGTCGTCTCCGTCTTCGACGCCGACGGCCGCTTCCGCCCGACCTACGACCCTGCCCGCATCCGCACCCTCGCCGCCGACATGGTGATCCTGAGCATCGGCCAGGCCCCCGACCGAAGCTGGGCACGCGGCACCTCCGTCCACACCGACCCCCGAGGCCGCATCGTGGCCGACCGCCAGACCCACCAGACCAGCTCCGCCCGCGTGTTCGTGGCCGGCGAGTCGCTCCGCGGGCCGGGCAGCGCCATCGAGGCCGTGGCCGACGGACACCGGGTGG
>Ga0272441_10011908_pt1 | contig 12819 bp, 9 predicted proteins | sample SSMProp6N_FD_193582 | JGI IMG/M metagenome (GOLD analysis project Ga0272441, IMG submission 193582) | Marine sediment archaeal communities from Little Sippewissett salt marsh, Falmouth, MA, United States - SSM-Prop-6N | ecosystem: Environmental > Aquatic > Marine > Wetlands > Sediment ...
CGGTCCGGGGAAACATTCCCGGCCTGGAAGCCTCAACCGGTTCTCTCGGTCACGGTCTGGCCATCGGCACGGGAATGGCGCTGGCGGCCAGGAATGACGCTAAAAGTTACCGGACCTACGTCCTGATGGGGGATGGAGAGATCCAGGAGGGAAGCGTGTGGGAAGCCGCCGTCTTAGCCTGCCGCCTGAAGCTCGATAATGTGGTGGCAATCATCGACGCCAATGATCTTCAGGGCTTCGACCGGGTGGAAAATATTCAGCCGATCGATACCTTCAGCGGGAAATGGGAGGCTTTCGGCTGGGGGGTGAGAGAAGTTGACGGCCACGATCACCGGATGCTGGAGAAAACCTTCAGGCAGATACCGTTCACGAAAGAAAAGCCTTCTCTGATCATCGCGCGCACGGTTAAAGGAAAGGGGATTCCGGAGATGGAGGGGAAATTCGAGAGCCATTATTTTTCGGTGAAGCCGGAGCAGGTCGATCGCTTTCTCAAGGCCCTCGATGATGAAAATATTTAGACAGGATAAACAGGATAGAAAAACCTTATGGTGCATAATAGCTAGAGTTCCGTCTCAAAAATAACGTGAATAATTGTGTCATTGCGAGGAACCCCGCCTATGGCGGGATAAACTCCGTGACGAAGCAATCTCCTTGCATTGCAATGAGTTGAGATTGCTTCGCTATCGCTCGCAATGACGTAGGAATATAATTTATTTCTGTTACACGACACTAGATCAATTGTCCTTATTTTGAACCATATCAATCCTGTTAATCCTGACGAAAGATAAACAATAAAATTTTTACAGAGTAAAAATTTTATGAGAAATGCGTTCATAAATGCACTGATCAAGATGGCGGGGAAGAATAGGGATATCTACCTGCTCACCGCCGATACCGGATTCACCATACTGGAAGAGTTCGACCGACGCTTCCCCGAGCGTTATCTAAACGTTGGAATCGCCGAAGCTTCCATGGTCGGCATGTCGGCCGGGTTGGCCCTGAGCGGGAAGACGGTTTTTTGTTACGCCATCGTCCCTTTTATCACCATGAGATGTTTTGAGCAGGTGCGGATCGACCTCTGCTACCAGAAGCTCCCGGTTAAGCTGATAGGGGTGGGGGAAGGGGTAACCTACGGAAGTGCCGGCGCCACCCATCAGGCGATTGAGGATATCGCCATCATGAGAGCGCTGCCGAATATGACCGTAATCTGCCCGGGCGATCCCGTGGAAACGGAGAAGGCGGCGGAAGAGTCCCTCAAGCTGGACGGCCCCTGCTATATCCGGCTGGGCAAATCCGGGGAGGCGGTCGTTCACGATAACAAGGCTCTTGATTTCAAAATCGGAAAAGGAATACAACTGGAAAAGGGAGATGACATCGCTCTGGTTGCCACCGGGAACATGCTTCCGACGGCCCGGAAAGTGTGGGAAAAATTGAGGGGGGAAAACCTCAACCCGGAATTGATCAGCATGCATACGATCAAGCCGTTGGATAAGGATTTGATCGCCGATATATCCACTCGTTGTCATATCATAGCCACTCTGGAGGAGCACAGCCGAATCGGCGGTCTGGGGAGCGCGGTGGGCGAGGTGATTCTGGAAAACGAGTCGCCGGTCAAATTGATGAAATTCGCCATTCCGGATAAATTCACCGAAGAGGCGGGGGACCAGGATTACCTCCGGGATTGTTTCGGCCTCTCGGAGGACAAAATATTCGCGAGGTTGAAGGAAGAACTCTGACGGAGTCAGTAACCGGTAAACAGTGATCAGTAAGCAGTAAACAGCAAGCAGTGAGCGGGCCAGCGAAGCCTGAAAAGCGAATTCGTTTGGTGGAAGACTGAGATCGGTAGGGAAAACTGTCTCCCGATCTCTGATTTAATTACAGTTTTTTAATTTCTCCCAACTGTTTTGCAACTTCCTGGTTACTGACCAAGGATTTCAGGAAAAAGCAAAACCCCCCTTTAGCAAAGGGGGGAAGGGGGGATTTGATAGAAACTAAGATTCAAAATCCCCCTGTGTCCACCTTGAAAAAGGGGAGGACCACGGACTACTAACCACTGACCAGTGTCCACTGACCACTAATTGCTGAATAAGCTCCTGGTAAGGATTTACTAACAATGAAGCGCAACTACAAGATGCTGGCCGCCAGGCGCTACTGGAACCGGGCCCGGACGCTCGCTTATATGCTTTCCATAAAAGCTCTGAGAAAGCCGCCCTACCCGTTTTACGTCAATCTGGTCATCAACAGCGCCTGCAACTTGAAATGCGCGTACTGCTTCGGGCGCTATTCCGGCCGCTCCAGTCCCGGCTGGTCGTATGAAGAGCTGGTGGAACTGATCGACGACCTCCACCGGAAGGGGACGAGGTATATACTGGTCCAGGGAGGGGAGCCGCTCCTGCATAATGATCTCGGTAAAATTTTCCGTTCTATAGATGACAAGGGGATAGTGACCGCCCTGGTGAGCAACGGGCAGTTCCCGGAGCGGATCGGCAAAATTCCCGAAATCGCCCTTCTCGACAATGTCTGCTTCTCCCTCGACGGCGCCCCGGAAGGCAACGACATCATCCGGGGCAAGGGAACCTTTGATAAGGTCGTTGAATCGATCCGCGTGGTAAAGGAGGTTCATCGGGTTCCGATCCGGATCAACAGCACCATCACCAAATATACGGTCAATGACGTGGATTTCATGGCTGAGTTCGTTCGGGAGAACAAGCTGGAATGGGGGATTAACTTCCTTTTCAAGGGGGATGAAAGATTGGGGGAAGAAGATCTCGCTCCTGAAGATGAAGAGATCGTGGAATACCAGAAAAAGTTTCTCGATTACATCCGGCGGGGCTATCCCATCTTCACCACCTCCAAGATCATCCGCTACAGCCTGGATTGGCCGGTTCCCTACACCCGGAAATTTTTGGGAGAGGAAGAGGCCCGCCGGCTCTTGGGCCGGAAGGTCATAGAATGCCAGTACGGGAATTACGAGATCGTTATCGATGAAGACGGACGAGTCTATCCCTGCCAGGGGATGCAGGGCCTGTTCGACGCTAAAAACTTAAAAGAGGCCGGATTCGACGCCGCTTTCAATCATCTCCGGACCAAGCCCTGCTACACCTGTTACCTGGTATCGATGATCAACACCTCGGCCATGATCAACTGGGACCCGGGCGTTATCTTTGAAACTATCCGGGGAACTTTCCGCAGCCGATTGCTTAAGAAAAAGATGTAGTATCGTCCTTCACTTCGTTTAGGACTTGTAGGATCAGAATGCCTTCGGCATTCTTTGTAGTAAATGTAGTATCGCCTTGCATTCGGCAAGGGTTGATGTAAGAAGACCGAGGCATTAGGAAATCTTGTAACACTTAAATGTAATCGAGTACTCTCCTAAGGCCCTCTCCCCCAATCCTGGGGGAGAGGGTAGGGTGAGGGGGAGACCAATAAGTTTCAAAAAGCTGAAGTGTTACAAACTCTGTATATTTTTCGAGTTTTGCGCCTTTTCGCGGCTAAAAAGTTGCGCCGCAGGCTTTGATTCATGATCGATATATCAATCATTATGCCGGCTCTGAATGAAGAGCGGAATATCGCTGCCGCGCTGGAGCGGACTTTGCGATCTTTTGAAACATTCAAACTGAAGGGCGAAATTATTGTGGTCGATGATGGAAGCTCAGATAGGACCGGGGAGATTGCCGAAGATAAGATGGGGGGGGGGAGCGGCGAAGGGATCATCAGGATTCTCAAACATGAAAAACCGCGGGGGATCGGGGCCAGCTTCCGAGACGGGGCCGGGCAATCCCGGGGATTCGCCGTCACCATGATCCCCGGGGACAATGAAAACGATCCCGCCGAGATACTCAAGTATTATCCGTTGCTGAAAAATGTCGATATGGTGGTGCCCTTCGTTTCGAATATTCAGGTCCGCCCGAAATTCAGAAATATGCTGTCGGCGCTCTACCGGCTGATAGTGAATGTCACTTTTGGTGTGAATTTTAAGTACACCAACGGGACCGTTCTTTACCGACGCGATATTTTGAGCGCCAATCGGAGCGACGGTTTTTTCTTTCAGACGGAAAACGTCGTCCGGGCCGCGAAACGGGGCTGCCGCTACGCCGAGGTCCCCTACCGCCTCGACGAGAGAAAAGGAGGAGTATCCAAAGCAATCTCGTTAACGTCATTTAAACAGGTGGTAAAGGATTATTTAAAATTGGTAAAGGAAATATATTTCAAATGACGAATCCCGAATGACGAATGACGGATCAATGACAAAGTCGGAAATCCGAAATCAGTTGGTAGAAAACAGAAAACGGTAGAGAAAACAGAGAACGGAAAACGGTCAGAATAAACTGATTTCAGTTTTCAAATTTCAGTACCGTTTTCCGATTTCTTCCAACCGTTTTCTGATCTCATTGTTTAATGAAAAAATAATTCTGGGAATGAATAAAAATAAGCAAAACCTGGTTCTCGATGGTCATAAGCTCGCCTGGCATCGCGAGCGGGTGGAAGCCTGGCTTCGCGGCGAGCGGATTGCTCCCATCACCATCGACTGCGCTCTCACCCGGCGCTGTACCTACAACTGCGTTTACTGCTACAGCAAGCTCCAGGTGCACGACGAAAAGAAGATGACCCGGGACGTGATCTATCGATTTCTCGATGACGCGGCGGAGATCGGTGTGAAAGCGATCAGCCTGGTCAGTGACGGCGAGAGCACCTGTTCGCCGTACATCTACGACGCCATCCTGCGGGCGCACACCAACGGCCTCGACATCGCCTTGGGGACGAACGGTTACCTGTTGAAGATGGAGCGCCTGGAGGAAATTTTGCCCGCGCTCACTTATCTCCGATTCAACTTTTCCGGTGGTGAGCCGAAACGCTACGCCGAGGTGATGGGCTGCCGGGAGGAATGCTATCACCATGTGGAGGAGATAATCCGGGAATGCGTGCGGATCAAGCGGGAAAAGGGACTCAGCGTAACACTGGGTCTTCAGATGGTACTTCTACCCGAGTACGAGGATCAAATTATCCCTCTGGCGAGACTGGGTAAGGAACTGGGCGTCGATTACACGGTGATCAAACATTGCAGCGATGATGAATTTCACTCCCTGGGCATCGATTATTCGAAGTATTTCAAAATGACCGACACGTTGAAACGGGCGGAGGCTTTGTCCACCGACAGTTATCTCGTCAAGGCGAAGTGGTCGAAGATTTTGAGCGAGGGAAAGCGGAAGTATTCCCGCTGCTACGGAGCTCCCTTCATGCCTCAGCTCTCCGGATCGGGTCTGGTGGCTCCCTGCGGGATGCTCTTCAACCGAAGGTACCGGGATAAATTCCACATCGGGAACATTACTGAAAAATCATTCAAGGAGATCTGGCGGAGCGACCGCTACTGGGAAGTGATGGATTACATCGCCTCGGAGAAGTTCGACGCCCGCCGGGACTGCGCCTGCCTCTGTCTGCAGCACAAGATCAATGAATATCTGTGGGACCTGAAGCGGGGGAATATTTCCCTGAGGGAGCCGGAAGGGGAACCGCCGGATCATCTCAACTTCATTTAATCTTTTTCGCTAACGAATTGACGTTAGCGAAAAAAGATTAGTTTTTGAAGCGCGATCGGGATTGAAGGGTGGCCGAGATATTATGCGCGATTAAAGTATATTTTATGATTCGGAAAGACGCGCATTGCGACGATGAGAAAATGAATAACCGATGTCATAAGGGATCGGGGATGGCGGTAGCCTAACTTTTTTAGACAGGATAACAGGATGAACAGGATAAAAAAACCTACATTAGCTTCAGTTTTTTAGCTTTTATTTTTTAAATCTGGCAAATCCTGTTAATCCCGTCAAAAAGAAAATGAGACTTAGTTTAACCGGCAAGAGAATAAAAATGCTTTTTAGCATCTTCGTTTCCCGCCTGCTCGGGAAACGAAGGCCGATCAACGTCTATCTTTCGGCTACCAATAGATGTAATCTCCGCTGTTATTATTGCTACGGGGGGTACGCGGACAGAAAGAATTGGCCTGAATTTACCACCGAAGAACTCCTCGATCTCATCGACGGCCTCGCCCGACACGGAACCTGCCTTCTCCAGATCCAGGGAGGTGAGCCACTGCTGCGGGAGGATATCGGACTCCTCATCGACCGGGTGATAGCCCGGGGCATGATCTGTGATATGATCACCAACGGCATCCTGGTGGAAGACAAGTTCGAGGACGTAAAAAAACTCGATTCGATCTGTATCAGCCTCGATGGGAGAGAGGCGATCAATGATCGAAACCGGGGAAAGGGAACGTTTAAAAAGATCATGCGGGCGATCGAAGTCTGCACCGCGGAAGGTATACCGACCAGAATCAACTCGGTTCTCACCGCAGAGACGGAAGCGGAAGACCTGCGCTTTCTCGCCCAAACCGCCCGAGATTACGGAGCCCTCCTCAATTTTTCACTCTCCTTCCAGTACGAACCGCTCAAGGAGGGAGGGCCGACCCACCACCTGGACGTCACCGATGAGCAGGTGAGAAGCTTCCTCCACCTGATAAAAGAGCTCCAGGCCGAAGGTTATCCGCTCCAGTTCACCGGCCTCGCCCACGACATCGCCCTCGCCTGGCCATTTTCTTATCAGAAGAGAACCGCCCGGGCCGAAGAAATCCCGGCCGAATACCGGTATCCCCGTTGTTATCACGCGGATCAAATCGTTTTTATCGACGGCGACGGGAGCGTCTATCCCTGCTGCAATTTCTGGGGTAACCCGAAGTGGAACGTGCGCCGCGACGGCCTTGAGGCGTGCCTGGAAGGTTTGAGCCGGGAAGGCTGCGCGGCCTGTTACATCCTTTCCTACGTTGATCGGAATCTGCTTTTCGGGCTCCAGCCCCGGGTTCTCTTCCATTACGCCCTCCGGGCTCTGAAAGAGCTGCTATGAACTACTTCACACTGGCGCTGCGGGTCGCTCTGGCCCGCCTTTCGGGCCGGCGCGTACCTTTCTTCGTCCAGCTGGTTCCCACGTCCCGATGCAATCTCAACTGCCGGTACTGCTTCGGGGAGTTTCATCAGCGTGACGGCGATAATTTTCCCCTCGACAGGATCACCAGGCTCATCGAGGGACTGGCGGAACTGGGAACAAAATTCATCCTCCTGACCGGCGGCGAGCCGATGATGCACCCGGATATCTGTGAAATCGTCCGCGCGATTTCCGCCCACGGGATCGAAATCATTTTAGGGACGAACGGAGTCCGGGTAGCGGAAGAAATCGAGCGGCTTCTGCCGGTATCAACTTTCAGCATCAGTCTGGACGGCTCCCCCGAGCATCATGACTACTATCGGGGCGAAGGTTCTTTTCAGACCGCTATGGAGGCCGTCCAGGCGGCCCGGAAATACGGCAGGCGCGTTCAGCTTCAGTTCACGATGACCCGTAACCTGGTGAATTCCTTTGAGTTCGTTCAAAAAATCGCCGAGGAATACGGCTGTTTCATCGGTATCAATATTCTCCGGCCCAAAAGACAGGCGGAAGGAGGGGTGATCAACCCGGACGAAGCAACCGGGGAAGAGATCGCCGCCTTTCTCGATTACCTGATCGAAAACCGGTACCGCACTCTGCCTTATCCGCGCGCTTTGCTGAATAGGCTGCGCTCCTGGCCTTATGATTACGGAAAGGACGTCATCACCGGGAAAGAGGACCTGAAAGGATATCCGGCGGTGCCCTGCCAGGCCGGCCGGTTCATGATCGCCATCGATAATCGGGGAAACATTTATCCGTGCGCCAAATGGCTTTACACGCGGCCACTGGCAAATTGTGCCGACGGCGATATCAAAAAAGCCTGGCTCTCTCTCCCGGAGATTCAGTGCCGGGCCTGCCTCGATCCGGGGTTCAACCTCCTCAACGATTCTCTTCGTTTCCGCCCGGCTTCTCTGCTGGGCCTGATCCGATCATTCAAAAAGTAATAAAATAATATCCAGAAGAATCAGGAGTTAGGATGCGCTCCCGCAGATGCTTTATCCCCGTTTCAGGATAAATATGCCCCTCGAGGAAGTGGGGCGGTTCCTTCTATCCGCACTCGGGCCTGCGGACGGCAATGCTGCCGTGGAATTCGGAAAAATGTTTAAGGAATTCGGCGGTTTCGAGGACGTCGTTTCCACCGGTTCCGGCCGGGCCGGTTTTCGGCTGCTCCTGGAGGCTCTCGATTTTCCGCCGGGAAGCGAGATCATCTTCCCCGCCTACACCTTCCATCCGATGCCGATCGCGGCCGCGGAGCACGGTCTCAGGCCGGTCTTCGTTGATGTGGACGAAAAAACCTGGAACATCGATCCTGAAAAAGTTCCCGCCCTGGTGAATGAAAAAACCAGGGCGGTCGTTCCCACCCATCTTTTCGGGGTTCCGGCGGAGCTGGAAGCGCTCGGCGATCTGGCCCGCGAGCATGACCTGTTCCTGATCGAGGACTGCGCCCATGCCCTGGGGGCGGTTTACCGGGACCGGATGGTGGGAAACTTCGGAGGCGCCGCGATTTTCACCTTCGCCATGTCAAAGAACATGCCTTCCTGGGGAGGGGGCGCGGTGGCGGTCAAAGATCCGGTCCTGGCGGGGAAGATGAAGGAAAAGATGTCAGGCCGGCCGGTTCCTACTTCAGGCATGGTCCTCCGCCGCCACCTGTTCACCATTTTCGCCATGATGGCCACGCAGCCCGTTTTTTTCCCCTGGACGCTTTACCCGGCTTTGCGGATCGCAGATTATCGGGGAAGCGATTATTTCGACCGGCCTTTCCTGGAGCCGGTTATTCCTCCCCGGTCAGGCCGGTTAAGCCGAGGAGGCATATCTCCGCTGTCTCCCCTCCAGGCGGAAACGGGATTGAGGCAGCTGCGGCGTTTCCCGGAAGGGCTGGCCGCCCAGGTCGCAAACGCCCGCCGCCTCCGGGAACTGTTGGAAGACTGCCCGACGCTCCGCCTCCAGGAAGAACCGGATGGGAGCCGTTCCTCCTTCCTCTCCGTCCGCGCCCAGGTGCCGGATCCCGGCGGGATCCGTTCCGCCCTCCTGGCCGCCGGGGTGGACACCAAGCCCGATGACATGAAAAACTGCGCGGCCCTTGAATTCTTCGGGGGAAACGATCCCTGCCCGGTCGCCGCCGGGCTGGGGGGACATTGCATCGAACTCCCCTGCAGTCCCTACTATTCCCAACGGCAGATCGAGCGTCTCGCAGTCCGGGTCCGGGCGGCGGTTTCGCCTGCCGGGAAAACTCCCTGATACCGGTTCAGCGCCCTCGCTCCGGAAAAGAGAACGATCATGTCCGACGAGCGGTTCAAACAACTTTTGAATAACCCGATTCCTTTCCGGCCCCGGGTTCTTCTGATCCAGACCGCGGAATCGGGAATGATCACCAATGAGCCGGTCCTCCCGACCGGGATAGCGATCCTGGCGGCGATCTGCCGGAAAAAAAACGTTCCCGTCCGGTGCGTCGACTACTCGGTCACATCCTATCGTGAAGAAGAGCTAAAATCACTCATCGAGGATAGTGAGATCGGAGTCGTGGGGATATCATCCACCACGCCGGGCATCAACCAGGCCTACCGGATCGCCCGGGCGGTGAAGGAGATGGACGGCCGAATTTTGACCCTCATGGGGGGGCCGCACGCCAGCGTCCTCTATGAAGAAGCGCTGAGCCGGGGGGCCGACATCGTGGTCAGAAACGAAGGGGAGCTTACCTTCCTCGAGCTGCTGCCGCTGCTGGCCGAATGTTCTCCCGGCGAACTTCCGGCCCGCCTGAAGGGGGTGAGGGGGATAGCTTACCGGAACTGCCGGGGACAGGTTGAGGTCGCTCCGGAGAACGAACGAATCGACGATCTCGATCTGATCCCGTTCCCGGACCGCGGCCTCTTCGGGTTCCCGGAAAAGTACCACAACGCCATCCGGCTCCGGCCCGGGAACAGCTTCTCGGTGATCGGGAGTCGGGGCTGCCCGGAAAACTGTTTCTTCTGCTCCCGGGCGGTTTTCGGCCATACCGTCACCACTCGCTCGCCGGAGAATATCGTCGAGGAAATCCGCCTGGTCAAGGAGACCTATCCCCGGGTGACCCAGTTCGAGTTTCTGGACGACAATCTTCTCTTCGATCTGGAACGGATGCGAAGGATCTGCGATCTTCTGATCGAGGGCCGGATCAACCTGCCCTGGTCGGGTGGCAACACCCGGGTTGATAACATCGATGAGCCCGTGTTGAAAAAAATGAAGGAGAGCGGCTGTTTCAAGCTCAATTTCGGGATCGAGGCCGGCTCGGACCGGGTGCTGAAGTCGATCAACAAGAGAATAACCATCGACCAGGCCCGGGAGGCGATCGAGCTGACGAAGAAAGCAGGTTTATTCGCGGGGATATTCTTCATCCTGGGTCACCACACCGAGACCGTAGAAGATGTCAAGCACACCATCCGCCTGGCCCGGACCTTTCCCGCCGATGCCGTGCAGTTCACGATCAACACCCCCTGGCCGGGAACGGCCCTTTACCGCTTCCTCGAGGGAAAAGGCTGGCTCCTCAGCAAGAACTGGGATGATTACGGTTATTTCAGCCGGCCGGTTTTCCGGACCGAAAAACTTGATCCGGAGGTTCTGAACAGGCTGCTGCGCCGGGCTTACCTGGCCTACTACTCCAGTCCGCTGATATATCTACGCCACCTTAAAAACTTGGCGGTCAACCGGCAGTTCTACCTCTATTTCACCACGCTGCTTTTGATAGTCTCAAATCTCTTCCGGGGCCGGTTCAGGTATCGCCGGAATCAGTGAAAAAGAAGGCCCGTTCTCCATGAAGAAAAACAGGAAGCTAAGCGCCGGCGCTTTTCTGGTTCTCATCATTATTATAGCCGCCGCCCTCGGCCTTTTTTCCTGCCGGAGCGAGCGAAAAGATGAAGTGCGGATCGACCGGATCATCCTGGTGATTCTGGACACGCTGCGGGCGGACCATCTGGGTTGTTACGGATACCCGCGTGAGACTTCGCCGTTCATCGATACCCTGGCATCCGGCGGCTGTATCTTTACCCAAGCTTACGCCCCCATGCCATCGACCGTCCCATCACACGCTTCCATCTTCACCTCTTACTACCCCAGGCAACTGAACGTTCTCAAAAACGGACACCTGCTGGCGGATGAATTCGTTACCCTGGCGGAAGTTTGCCGGGGAGCGGGCTACCCCACCGCCGCCGTCGTCAGCGTTGACCATCTTTTCGACCAGGCCAATCTCAATCAGGGCTTCGACTATTACGATCAACCCGATCTTCCTCCGGACGTGCTCTACCGCCCCGCCGATCAGGTGGTCGATGCTACCATATCATGGCTGGATACTGTTTCTCCGGAGAGCCGGTTCTTTCTCTGGGTCCATTTTTACGATCCGCACGCTCCCTATCAGCCGCCGGATAATTACCTGAAAATGTTCCGTTCTTCATCTGAGGAAAAACGGACTGCTTTCGTCGAGTACTTGAAGAAGAAACGGAATATCGATCCGGAGTTTTTCGCCGGCCTGCCTTACCGGCTGGTGGACGAGACGATCGATCTGGACCATTACGAAGAAAAAGATGCGGATGGGGTGGAAACCATGCTCAGGTTCATCAACGCCTACGATGGCGAGGTGCGGTTTGCAGATCGGGAATTGAAAAGGCTTTATGAATACTTCCTCGAAAAGGGACTTAACCGGAATTGTCTCTGGGTAATAGCTTCCGACCATGGGGAAGGGCTGGGGAATCATAACTGGATCGATCATGGGAAATATCTTTTCAATGAACTTATCCGGGTGGCGTTGATTTTCTATTCCGCCGATTCGATACCGGCGGGGAGGGTTAGCGCGCAGGTTGTAAATCTGGTGGACGTCTTGCCCACTCTGGTTGATCTGGCGCCCATCGAGAATCCGGCCGGCCCGCGACCGGAAGAATCGGCGGGAATTTCCCTGGCCCCTCTTTTAACCCCCATCGGAGAAGAAGCGATTGCGGGGAAGGCAGCCAACGGGTTCGCTTTCGCTCAGAGGAGACAATATAAACAGCCGGATCCGGATGATCTGGTTTCGCCGCATCACGGCTATGAAGGTGATTCCTACAGTCTCCAGAGCGCTCGATACAAGTATATCCTCAACACAGCCCGGGAAGATGAATTCTACGATCTGGAGAGGGATCCGGGAGAACTTGAGAATTATATCGGCCGGGGAGGAGAAGCGGAAGTTTTCATCAGGATGAACTTACTCGAGAAGTTGAAATCCCTGAAAAGCCTTGTCCCCGGTCCCCCCCGTTCGGCGGGGCGGAAAAGCAGGGACAAATTAAAGGCCCTGGGCTATTTCCAGTAGAGCGGCTCAAAAAAACTTTCTGCTGAAAAATGAACTATCCTGATTTGCTGTATTTCGGGTGGAATATTTTTATGATGCATCTCTTTCCCTCCCGGCGGATCCCCCTGAGCATGCACGTTGGCCTGACCAGCCGCTGCAATAGTCGCTGTCGTTACTGTCATTTCGAAAGGATGTCGCGGGAAAATGAATGGGAAACGGATGAGCTGCTCGGGATTTTAAAGGATATGCGCGGGTGCGGAACCCGCCGGGTCCAGTTCACCGGAGGTGAGCCGCTGCTCCGCTCCGATCTGGGAATTATCATCCGGCGGGCGAAGGAGCTGGGAATGTTCGTCGGTATATCCACCAACGGGTTCCGGGTGAAAGAGAGGGTGGATGAGCTGAGGCCGGCGGATATAATTCAGGTCTCATACGACGGCCCCCCGGAAGTTCACGGTTATCTCAGGGGAGAAAAGAGCGTGAAAGACGCGGAGTCGGCGATCGCCGCGCTCCTCGAGAGCGATATTCCGGTCTGGACGAATACGGTGCTGACCAAGGTAAAC
>Ga0272441_10011909_pt1 | contig 12818 bp, 4 predicted proteins | sample SSMProp6N_FD_193582 | JGI IMG/M metagenome (GOLD analysis project Ga0272441, IMG submission 193582) | Marine sediment archaeal communities from Little Sippewissett salt marsh, Falmouth, MA, United States - SSM-Prop-6N | ecosystem: Environmental > Aquatic > Marine > Wetlands > Sediment ...
CAGAGTTTGATCTAACCGTTCAACTACGTGAAAATGATCCAGAGGGAACCTTGCTTGATTCGATAGTATTTCCTGTTGGTGAAATAGAAAGCTCATGGATGTGGCTTACGGTTGATTTCAGTGATACACCAGTTGAATCTGGTACCGATTACTTTATTGTACTTCCACCAGCACCATCAGGTGTGTCCACTAGTTTTGGATATGAGTGGGGATATGCGTTTGGCAATCAATATGATGGCGGCAGTTTCTGGTTCACTCGTGATGGTGGTGGACTATGGCGCGATCTACCAACCATGTATGAGTTCACATTTGTCACATACGGACTTGCATAAATACAAAACCAAAGGTTTGATTTAGAAAAATCAAACCACCTATTATTTTTTTTCAAAATTGGAATTATGTTATGATAAAATGTTTGCAATCTTAGAGGCTTCATATTAGAAATTCATTGTTTTAAAATAAAAATACTAATACGAAAAAATTGAAGGAAGAAGGTCCTTAATGGTTCATTACCTTAAATCAGAAACCATACATTTATAATAAGTTCAAATATAATCTTTCAATAATGAGGATGTATAAATGAATAAAAAAAATATTACTGTTGCTTTGATTATTCTCCTATTCAGTACCATATTTATGGGATGTACTGATACTTCAAATGAAAAAAACACGCCTGATAACAGCACGTATGATGTTTCCTTAGACCAAGTTGCATTGGTAGCTGATGATCTTCCCTCATCATTTGAAAAACTATTTGAAAACCATACAACAGAACCTACGACATCATTTAATCAGACTGGAAATGGCATTACTTGGAATATACTAGAGATATATGATTCAGCATACTATGGCAACGTTTCAAGTGGTGTTATGCAATCATTAATAAAACTAGATACAATTGATAATGCACAAAATCTGATAATATTGTCAAGAGATAATCTTTTAGATTTTAATTATACCGTGCAATCTATTGATTCAATTGGAGATTCTTTTATCCTCTTAAATAAAACCATTATCGATCAAGAGGGTAGCTATAATTACTTCACGTTAATGTTTTCCATGCGAAATATTGTTATTGCTCTAGGTGGATCAGCTGCCGATCAATCAGTTTTTTTAGGGTATGCAGAGATCATTGAAAATAGAATATTAGATGAAGTTGAGGACGAAAGTTTATAAATGATATCCTAAGAAATGATGATAGTATATTTCTAGATATTTAATTATAAATTGTGCATGTTAAAAAACATTTTTCGTTACCTTGTCAATTATAGTCTGATATAAATAAAAAATTATTTCTTATTCAACAATTCGAAGAATTGTCTATGGGTATAAAACCCGGACCTTTAGGTCGAATTGGTTAGTAAAAATCGGACATTGAAGTGAGGCAAGCGTAATACCCCGCACTTTATGTGGGGATAGCTGCCTTACGTCCGATTTTTTTTATTATATAAAATTTTTATATTGAAAAATCCTTTTCATTTTTTATAATATTTTTATGCAATCATAAATGATTGGATTAAAAATTTATATATACGATATTTCATTATTATTTATAATAAAAAATGTTAGGGGCAATATAAATCCGATATGATTCATGATTTGAAAGAATGATAAACGCTATCTGTAAATGAGAAACCATATCTAATGATATCATCATGGCTGAAAATTATGATTCATTATAATTACTTGGATTAAAATCAAGAAGAATAGTAAATGGGTTGATAGACCATGCAAAAAAATAGTAAAAAGAAGTCGATAAACAAAGCAAGAACCATCTCTTTTACAGTTGTCGTTTTATTACTAATGACGGGATTTTTCCCGCTCATACCAATGGTGGATTCTGAAGAAACTAATGAAGATACTAATATGACAATTAATGTAACTTCTTCATCAGATAATGAAGAAATACTTATATCATATACCATTATTGGATTTAACAAAGAAGTAATATCATATGAAGATCAGGAATATTATCGTTATTACCTAAATGATGAATCCAATCTGCTTCGATATGGTTTTCCGGATCTTCCGGCGGTTCAAAGAAGTATAATTATTCCTGATGATAAAAAAATGTCTGTTGATGTGATAGATGTTTCATATGTGGAATATGATGATATTGAAATAATTCCATCTAAGGGTGAAATATCAAGGATTTTTAATCCTGATGACATTCCATATGTATTTAATGATATTTATAATGAAGATCTATGGTATCCAGAACAAAATGTTGAATTATATGATCCGTACATAATTCGAGATTTTCGTGGTTTAGTTGTACAAATGAACCCTATTCAATATAATCCTTTACAGCATAAGATTAGGGTAGTTTCAGAAATAATAATTAAAGTTACTTCTATTGGTCCTGGTGAGATTAATGTGATTGATCGATTGAAACCATTAGAAGTTGTTAACACTGAATTTGAGAAGATTTATGATAATCATTTTTTAAATTATAATATGTATTTAAGCAATGCAAAATATACTCCTATTGCTGATCAGGGTACAATGCTTGTTATCTGTTATGATGATTTTTATGATGAGATGTTACCCTTTGTTGCATGGAAAAATATGAAAGGTCAGTTTACAGAAATTGTTAATGTTTCAGATGTTGGTACATCTGCAACAGCTATTGATACCTATATTGAAGATTATTTTAATGCCAATGGTCTTACTTTTGTGTTGTTAGTTGGTGATGTTGCTCAAATACCAACCCTTTCTGCTTCTGGTGGTGAATCAGATGTTAGTTTTTCTTATATTTCAAGTGATCATTATGCTGATTTATTTATTGGTCGCTTTTCAGCTGAAAATAGTGATCAGGTAGAAACCCAGGTAGAGCGAACAGTAGAATATGAAAAATACCCACTAGATGGTGGGAATTGGTATCACAGAGGACTTGGGGTGGCATCCAATCAAGGTCCTGGTGATGATGGAGAATATGATGATGAACATATTGATATAATTAGAGATAAATTACTTGCTTATACCTATACAGAAGTTGAACAGAGTTATGATCCAACTGGATCTTCTACCATTATAGCAAATGCGGTTAATAATGGATTAAGTATTGTAAACTACTGTGGACATGGGTCAACGACCTCATGGGGTAATGGCGGTGGTTTCAGTAATTATAATGTCAATGCTCTTGTAAATGACAACATGCTCCCATTTATTGTATCTGTTGCCTGTGTCGTTGGTAATTTTGGTGGTCAGACTTGTTTTACTGAGGCATGGTTACGAGCGACAAATAACGGAGAACCTACTGGTGCTGTTGCCCATTTTGGATCTTCAATTAATCAAGATTGGTATGAGCCCATGGATGGACAAGATGAAATTAATGATATTCTTGTTGAATCATATGTAAATAACATTAAACGGACCTTTGGTGGACTTGCTTTTAATGGAGTGATGCATATGCTTGATGAATACCCAAGTGCAGGTATCGATGAAGCAGATACCTGGCATATATTTGGTGATCCCTCAATTGAAGTACGAACGGATACGCCAACAGCAATAAGCGTTGCTCATAGTCCAAGCATCTCAGGTACTGCTGAAACTTTTGAAGTAACTGTTGACGGTATTGAAGATGCGTTATGTGCGCTTTCTTACAATGGTTTTCTATTAGGTTCTGGTTATACAGATAGTAATGGTGATGGTATCATAACTCTTGATCATATGATTCCAAATGATGCGGAATCATTAGATGTGGTCGTAACTGCATATAATACCATTCCCTATATAGCAACAGTAAATGTCATTGGTCAGCAACCTCTTCTTGCATATAATACAACCATTATTAATGCAGGGGTCCTTGCTCAAGATGAGGTCATACAGACAACATTTGAAATCTGGAATGATAATGAAGGTGTTCTAAATTATACCCTATCTGAATCTTGTAGTTGGATTGAAGTATCACCCTTGCTTGGTAGCTCTTCTGGGGAACATGATACTATCACAGTCACGGTTGATACAACTGGTTTATCATATGGCCAACATGATGATGACATTAGTATATTTTCTAATGGCGGTAATGCAGTGGTAGAAGTTTCAGTGTATATTATCAATGAGAATGAGATATTAGATATAGAGCAATCAGTGGCAAACCGTGGTTTTCCTATTCGTCACACTTGGGATGGGGATTGGGGTGCAGCGCAAAATTTCACTGCCAATGTTGATACCTTATCCAGAGCTGAAATATATGTAAGAAAGTTTGGTAATCCTGAGTTTGATTTGACTGTTGAATTCAGAACTGATAATCCTGAAGGAATACTTCTTGATACGCTTTCTTTTACTCCCGAAGAAATACTATCTTCATGGCAGTGGCTTATCCTTGATATTGATGATATAACAGATGCATATGATACAAACTTTTTTATCGTATGTCCAAATCCGCCAGGGGGTGTAACCACGAGTTTTGGCTATGAGTGGGGGTATGCGTTTGGCGATCAATATCAGCCCGGAAGTTTCTGGTTTACTCGTGATGGTGGTGGACTGTGGCGTGATTTGCCAGATGTATATGAATTTACCTTCAAAACATATGGGATTATATAAAAAGAATACGAAGGAATTGATATGTTTTCATTAAATCTCTTTCTTTTTTCCACTTGTTTATGGTGCAATGACAATAGATTTAATCCTAAATATTAAATACATATAAAATAATATAATGAAAGGTTGATAAATATGGAATTCTCTAATAAAATATTAGGTGTATTCACTTCAGTATTATTGATTTCAACGATTTTTTCTGGTATTTCAATAAAAGGTGATACACAAACAAGCAATGAGCGCTTATTTCATGATTACGAATCATTAACAGATGAATTACAGGATATTGCATTGACCTATCCAGCAATTACTAATCTGTATGAACTTGGACAAAGTGTACAAGGTCGATCGATTTGGGGTTTAAAAATAACTGATAACCCTGATATTGAAGAAAACGAAGTTGAGATACAATTTGAAGGATGTCATCATGGCAATGAATATATGTCAGTTGAAATGCCCCTTAATCTAGCATGGCTTCTTGTAGAAAACTATAGTGTTGATCCTACTATTACTGACTATGTAAATAATAGGGAAATTTGGATTGTACCATTAGTAAACCCTGATGGACGTGAAATGAATCAGAGAAGGAATGCTAATGATGTTGATCTTAATCGTGATTATGGGTATATGCATGGTGGAGATAGTCCTGCTCCATTTTCACAGCCGGAAACACAAGTCATGAGAGAACATGGATTAAATAACAATATAAAATTGGCATATTCTTATCATACTACTGCTGAATATGTGAACTATGTTTGGGATTACAAACCACAAGATTCACCCGATGAACCATGGATTGATATGATTTCTCAGATATATGCTGATTATAGTGGATATACCAAAATACAGGGATTTGATTGGTATCCAACAACAGGTGCATCTGATGATGGTAACTATGGTTGTTTTGGAAATATTAATACCATTATTGAAACATTTAACTCAGATGTTTCCTTCTCATGGAATCGGAATCGAGATGCAATGTTATCTATGATTGATGTAGCTGATATGGGATTATCTGGTGTTGTAACTGATGCTGTTACAGGTGATCCAATAAATGCATCAGTATGGGTTGAAGAACATAATTGGCCAGTTTTTACAGATCCCGTTGTAGGAGATTATCATAAAGGATTATTAGAAGGAACATATCATGTTCATTTCATCGCAAATGGTTATGATGAACAAGTTAAACAGATTACTATTACTGATGCAAATGCAAGTAACATTCTTGATGCTCAACTAGTCCCGGGTAGCGGTTATTATGGGTATCAAGTAACCATGTGTGAATATTTTATTCATACATCTAATCCATCTGAAGGGGTTTGGGCACTTGGCCCACCAGATAACATTTCTGCTTCTCTTGGAAATGGTGGTATGATGGTTGTTGATATGGGAAATCACAGTCCAATAATTGATGGAACAGATGATGATTTCACCGTTTATGAAGGAGATGACACACCTGAAGGTTACACCGTATCTGTTTCAAACACATTTAATGGACCATGGAGTAGTCTTGGATCAGCAACTGGTACTCAATCATTTGATATTTCTGATATTGGATTAACTGAAGCACGTTTTGTAAGAATTGATGATGATGGAATTAGCGCTGTAGCTAAAGATTACGCAGGATTTGATCTTGATGCGATACAAGCAGATGAGATCTTTAACGCCGACCATGATATACTCGTATCAAGTCTTGATGTTCCATCTATTATCCCGCATGGTGAAATACAAACAGTAGCTGCTATGGTAAAAAATAATGGATTATATACGGAAACAGGTATAACTATCGATTTTTTAATCAATGAAACGGTCTTGGATTCAACAATAATACCATCTCTTACAAGCATGGAATCAACAGAGGTGAGTTTTTCATGGGATCCTGCTATTGGAACCTATCTAGTTGCAGTGGAATCCCAACCTATTCCTGATGAATATGATTTACTTAATAATCATGTGAATAAAACAGTTGATGTGATTGCCGCCCCGGCAATTGAGGTGACACCGTTATCGTTATCATTTATGATGCCAACTGATACAACAGATACGGATCCTATCTCTATTGCTAATCTTGTTTCAGCTGAAGCACCTCTTGATTATGCTATTAGTTATGCGGGTGATCTAGGTGGCAGCTGGTTATCGGCTCTTCCTGCTTCCGGTAGTGTTGCGGTTGATGATGCGGATGTGGTAATCATAACGGTTGATACCACGGGTCTTTCTGAAGGGGATTACAATGGTGAAGTTATTATCTCTAGTAATGATCTTGATGATCCGGAGGTCATTGTCACGGTGAGTCTTACAGTGGTCTTTGGTAATGATATGGCCGTTCTTTCAATTAATAATCCGGTTGGTGTGATTCCAGCTGGTTTGTATACCGTTAATGCTACCGTGCAAAACAAAGGATTCTATCCACAAACAGATGTGTTGGTGAATTGTTCTATTTTTGAGGGTGGTATTGGTGGTGTGATCATTGATGAGGATTTCGCAAGTGATCCAACTGATTGGACGATCACGAATGTTGAGGGTACTGCTTGGACGTGGGATAGTAGTGAGGAACGCATGGAGCATAGTTATTCTGGTTCACCTAGCGGGTATTTGGATAGCCCGGTTCTTGATTGCTCAGGTAAATTAGGAGTTAATCTTTCGTTTTGGCATTATTGGAAAGCGGATTATTCCTCTGGTAATCAGGATGGGTATGTTCGTGGTAGTATTGATGGTGGTCTTTCGTTTCCGTTTTTGATTGATGAGTTTCATCATAATGATCCCGCCGATGAGACTGCGGTGAAATATTATGATATTTCCTCATGGGCGAATAATCAACCACAGGTGATGATCCGGTTTGATATCACCAATGATAATGATTGGTATTGGTATGTAGATGATTTTAATGTGAGTGCTGATATAACTGGTTCTTTAGCATATACTTCTGAGAATCTAGTGAGTCTTCCAGCATATGAATCAAGCTATGTTGAATTCACCCCTGAATGGAATGCTAATTTAGGTGTTTATACAATTCAGATAACCACCCTTCTTGCGGGTGATGAGAATTCTGGAAATGATATCATTTTAGATGTGGTATCAGTTGAGGGTCCAAGTCTTTGTTTTGATCCCTTGGATTATAATATAGGAACGATACTTGTTAATACGACAGATTCTACCTCTTTTGAGATTTGGAATTGTAGGGTAGGTGTGCTGAGTTACAGTTTAAGTGAAACTTGTGATTGGTTAACAGTTGCACCATTATCAGGTGATTCCACAGGAGAGCATGATATGATCACCGTGGATATTGATACCACGGATCTACCTGAGGGTCCATATCATTGTGATATTAGTATCAGCTCAAATGCTGGTGCGGGTGTATTCACCGTTGATATGAATGTAATATCAGATACTACGCCTCTTGAGGATGTGAATCAGAGTATGTTTGACCGTGGTTTTCCTATTCGTCACACCTGGGATGGCGATTGGGGTGCTGCACAGAATTTCACTCCTTCTATGAGTGTTATTCCACAAGTGGATATTTATCTGAGAAAGTTTGGTACACCTGAGTTTGATCTAACCGTTGAACTGCGTGAGAATGGCCCTGAAGGTTTGTTGATTGATTCGTTGGTATTTCCTGCTGCTGAGGTGCCTAGTTCTTGGACATGGCTTATAGTTGATTTCAGTGATACGGTTGTGAATTCGGGTACGGATTATTTTATTGTGTTGCCTCCGGCTCCATCTGGTGTTTCAACATCATTTGGGTATGAGTGGGGGTATGCGTTTGGTGATCATTATCAACCGGGGTCTTTTTGGTTTACTCGTGATGGTGGTGGTCTGTGGCGTGATCTTCCTACGATGTATGAGTTTACGTTTATAACATATGGATTAGGATAAAAAAATGAGGTGAAGAAAAGGATGATAAATCAAACACGTAGAAAAAGCATTGTTATCTTTCTTCTCATGGTGCTTATTAGTGGAAGCTTTATACCACTCCTAAGTGCAGATCCAGAAGAAAGAAATGAAACAATGGTATTAATTGAAAATACTGATTTTGATACCATTTCTATTAATGCACTTTTAGCTGAATTTATTGCAACACCAATAACAATCAATGGCCAAGAATTTGCTCATCTAATGCTTAAAGATGAAGGTTTTTCTTATACGTTTGGTCAAGCAAAACTTCCAATGATTCGGAGAATGGTTGAAATTCCCCAGGGTGCAGAAATTAATATTGTCATAAATGATGAAATATGGCAACATACAACACTTGCTGATTTAAACATGCCTGAAAAAATAGTTCCCGTTCAACCAACAGAAAAAGATCCAGATAATGATGACAGTATATTCATTGATGATGATTACTATTCGACAGATCATTATTTCCCGGAAAATATCATATCAATATCAGAAATCAATCAGATTCGGGGAAGAAGATTTGTTCTTCTTGAATTATCGCCGATACAATATAACCCTTACACGGGTGATTTACGATTCATGGTTTCATTTGATGCAACCATGCATCTCAACAATAGTAGCATACAAAATACTATTCAAAAAATTACAAAGTTTTCAACAGAAAGTTATGAATCTGTGTTTAAAGAAACATTTTCAAATTATGGCTATTATGAGAGTTTCGTGCCTTCAGATAAAGATACCGAAGGGTATCTTATTATTGTTTATGATGATTTTGAAGATGAAATTGATCCACTTGCATCATGGAAAACTCAGATAGGATTTGAAACAACTGTTACTGCAACATCTGAGATTCCAGGTGGCGTGTCTACAGATAATATCAAAAGTTATATTCAGGATGCTTATGAAAACTGGGCAACACCTCCTGCATATGTATTACTTGTCGGTGATACCTCTCAGATACCAGCATTTACTGGTATATCTGGTGGAGAAACAGATACCTATTATGTGACCATGGATGCTGATGTCTTTGCTGATATACATATTGGTCGATTTCCTGCTGCAAATGAAAATCATGTTATTGCAATGGTTGAAAAAACAATCTATTATGAAGAAGGAGTATTTCCATCATATGATTGGATTCAAAAGGCTGCTTTTATTGCATCATCAGATTATGGTCAGTTGGCTGAGGAAACCCATAATTATGTCATTGATACGCATTTGGAACCAAATGGGTATACCTGTGACAAAATTTATGAAGCAAGTGGTGGAAACACACAGGATATATATGATGCATTAAATGATGGGCGAAGTCTATGTATTTATTCGGGTCATGGAAGTTCCAATGGTTGGGGCTGTGTTCCATTTTACAAGAGTGATGTGTATGCACTTGAAAATGAAGGGATGTATCCTTTTGTTTGCAGCCATGCATGTGTGACCGGAACTTTTGAGAATAGTGAATGTTTTGGAGAATCATGGGTACGTGCCGAAAATAAGGGAGCTCTTGCTTTTTGGGGTTCCTCTATTAATACCGAATGGAATCCTGATGATATTATAGAAAGAAGGGTATTTGATGCATGGTGGAATGATGGTCTTGATAGAATTGGACAGATGACTGATAAAGGAATGTATGATTCCTATCAACAATATGGATCATATATGGAACGATTCATTTTAAGTTACAATATTCTCGGTGATCCATCAGTCAAATTATGGTCAGAAGAGTCAAATGAATATGATATCAATCAAAATACATTTAACCGTGGCTTTCCTATTAGACAAACTGCAGATGGTGATTGGGGTGCTGCACAAAGTTTTATGCCTACTGCTGATGTTTTTACCGAAGCCTTTGTTTACATCCGGAAATTTGGAACCCCTGAGTTTGATCTCACAGTTGAACTACGCATTGATAATCCAGAAGGAGTCATTATTGATACCATTATTTATAATGTTGAAGACGTTCAGAGCAGTTGGAATTGGATCAACCTAGATTTCATCAATATAACGGTAACACCAGGTACCGAATACTTTATTGTTATTCCTTATCCGCCTTCAGGTGTTACTACCAGTTTTGGCTATGAATGGGGCTATGCATTTGGCAATCAATATGATGATGGTAGTTTCTGGTTCACAAGAGATGGTGGTGATCTCTGGCGTGATTTGCCTAGTAGGTATGATTTTACTTTTCGAACGTTAGGGTATAGCTCATAGTAGGATCATCTATTCTTTAGAGGTGTTTCCTCTTTCTTCTTTTTTTTATAAAAAATCTTAAGATGCGAAAATAAAAAATAGATTAAAAACATCCATATTTCTATTATAATTTTTTTTACCATTTTTTTAAAATACTATTCTGCCTTTTGTCTGTATATTTAATAATAATTTTGTTAATATAATCAAAATGTTTCAATAAAAGTAAAAAGATTATAATATTTATAAATTTTTTTATAATTAATGCGATAAATAATAATATATCAATAGATTTATAAATTGTTAATTATTTATATGAGTATCATTTAACCTGTTTTTAGGGGGCAGGAAAATGGAGGCAAAAAAATGCAATATGCTCGATTAGTGTGTTATATAGTAATGATTGTATTTATAGGGGCAAGTTTTTCTCAGAACATAGTAATTAATTCTCAATCTAATGAGATTGATACAACATTAGTTGAGAAGTCTACTGAAGAATTGATTAGTGGTCAAAGTAATGACATGAATTATAGAAATCAGCCGATTAGAATAGATACACCACTTGATAAAACTAGTAAAGATGGTTTATGGATTAATGTGACAAAGGAAATTGAACCAGATTCAATAAATCCTTGTGAGCCAACAAGCATTTTTATCAATGTATCTGTCGAAGGGCATCCGACTATTGATTATGTTCCAGTATATGTTGTTTTAGTAATTGATAGATCAGGTAGTATGGAATTTGAATATGATGGACAGACTGCTTTATACTGGACAAAAGAAGCAGCAAAACAATTTGTTGGCGAGCTGAATTTTTCGAAAGATAAAGTGGCAATTGTTTCATATGGAACCCAAACCACTTTAGAACAAACATTAACTGATGATGGTAATATAGCAAATACTTCTATTGATGATATTACAATTCCATTTGATAATTGGGAACGAGGAACAAACACAGGTGAAGGATTAAGAGTTGCCCAAGAGCATCTAAATGGAAATGTATCTGCTGGAGCTCTTCCAATTATTGTATTGTTTTCAGATGGATGTCCATCGATACATGGGTTAAGTAATGAAATAAATTCAGATAATATATATGAGTATTTTTGTGGAAATTGTCCGGTTTATAATAATACATGTGTTACTTATGCAAGAGATAATGCGGATGCAATAAAAGATTTTGGTACCACTTTATTCACCGTTGGCTTTTTTGATGCTATTTGTGATGTCTGTAATCCGCCTGAAGATAATTGTACAGAAGTAACAGAATATGTTGAATGGTTATCTCAAGATATGGCATCTGATCCAAGCTACTTTTTTAATGCACCAAATGCAACGGATATAGAAGATGTTTTTTTACAGGTATCTGAACAAGTAAATGAGGTAATTTTAACGAATCTAACCATTTCTGATTATTTACCAGAGAATATAACCGTTCTAACAACTGGTGGAGGGACATATACAAGTCATGTCAATGGAACGCAAGAGGTTACTTTTTCCCTTGGTTACTTATCTTTAAATCAATCATGGAATAATTCATTTTCAATAACAACAGATTTTATTGGTAATAATATACTGACAAATTATGTATACTCAAAATTCACATATTCAAAAAATAATACGCAATATATTAAATATTTACCCTATCCAATTACTTTAAATTCAATAAATCCTATTTATTTAGAAAAAACTGGTCCCGAAGAAGTTGAACCAAATGATCAATTTAATTATACCATCAAGGTAGGCAATAATGGGGATGTTATTCTTTATAATGTAACGCTAATCGATGAATTACCTGAAAATGTAAGTTTTAATCCAATTAGTTTGAATATTAATAGTAATTATAGTGGTTTTGATGAAAACAATTGGGAGTATTACTTTGGAAATCATACCCTAATAATTAGCAATTTAACAGTAGAAGTTGGTGATTTATTTTTCATAGATATCACCGTTGAAGTAGTTGGCACTGCTGAAGGAACCGTAATAAATAATGTAACTGCAAGCTATACAAGTCTTGATGGACTTTGCAATGCATTTGGATCTAGTATTGCAAGTGTATCAACTGATGTGATAACGTATCATCCTAATATTAGTGTGGTGAAGTCTGCTGATCCGAATCCTGCGAATGTTGGTGAGATGATTACGTATACGTATGTTGTGACGAATACGGGTGATGTGACGCTTGATCCGGTGTCGGT
>Ga0272441_10011910_pt1 | contig 12818 bp, 9 predicted proteins | sample SSMProp6N_FD_193582 | JGI IMG/M metagenome (GOLD analysis project Ga0272441, IMG submission 193582) | Marine sediment archaeal communities from Little Sippewissett salt marsh, Falmouth, MA, United States - SSM-Prop-6N | ecosystem: Environmental > Aquatic > Marine > Wetlands > Sediment ...
CCTGGCGGTGCCCGTCGTTCTTGACCTGGCCATGTTCCTCGACGTTGTCGGCCGCCGCTCCTCTCGACGGCCCCGGCAAACGAGTCTATACTACGGCCGTTTTCGAGCGATGTGGCGGATATGGAACTGCGCAGGAGGTGGGATCATGCCGCGCTTTCCGAGGGGTCTGATCGCTCCCGCGATCCCGGCCGCCCTGATCCTCGCGGCGGCCGTTCCCTGTGCCGCCAATGTCGCGCCGGATGCGGCGCTCATCCTCCACGTGCAGGAGGTCAGCGGCTCCTGCGCCACGGCGGTCACGGACTGCCATGACGTCGTGAACATCATCGACCACCTGGGCCCGATCGAGGTCTTCCTGTACCTGCAGCCGAACGCCTGGCAGTGGGGCTCCGAGCCGGTCGAGATCCACGCGCTGCACTGCGATCTGGCCTGGCCGGAGAGCTGGCAGTTCGTCGACGGCGAGTACTGCACGGGCACGGGCAGCTTCGACTGGCAAGGACCGGGGCCCCATACCCTGGACATGGAGTGGTGGCCCTGTCCGGACCTGCCTGTCGACCCGAACGGAGTGTTTCCCGTCGTGCGGCTGGTCTTCGACGCCGACGTCCCGGGACGCATCGGCGGGACCAGCTACTGGAACTCCGCGACGGCGGAGTTCGGATGCCCCCCGAACAACTTCACGGTCTACCCTGCCGTCTGCTGGGCCGAGGTGGGGCTCGCGTGCGAGTTCACGCAGATCGACTGCCAGGGCTATATCCCGCTCTGCAACGCCACCTTCGCCGACTCGCTGCTGCTGTTCGGCGCCCCGCCCGGGGGCAGCGCCCAGGCGGAGACCGAGCTCTGGGTGGGCGACCTCTGCGCCTGGTTCTCGGTGGAGACGCTGGCCGACTGGCTCGCGGTCTCGATCACCGAGATCGAGAACGACCACTACCGCCTGCTCGTCTCCGCCGACGCGGCGGATCTGCCGGTGGGCGAGCACGGATCCTGGATCCGGGTCCTGCTTCCCCACATGGGACGCTGCCTGCCGGTGTCCCTTACGGTCGGGGATCCGACCATGACGCAGGGGACGAGCTGGAGCCAGGTCAAGGCGCGGTACCGATGACCGGCCGGGGGACCCGCGCTTGAGGACCGCGCGCGCGGCAATCGTCCTCGCGCTGCGCGCCCTGCTGGCAGTGGGCCTGCTCGGGCTCGGCCCGGCGCGGGCGAACGATCGGCCGGGCGGCCAGCCGCGTGGCCCCTTTGCGCGGAGCCTCCCGCTGGTCTTCGACTCAGAGCGCATCACGCTGGAGATCCTGGGCGACAGCCTCGAGGTGCGCGGCCGCTACCTCCTCCGCTGCCAGGGGCGCGGCGACGCGAGCATTCCGCTGGTCTATCCCTTCCCCCAGGACTCCCTGCTCGGCGGCTGGCGGTTCGTCTCGCTTGAGGTGCGGCCGGGTCTGGCCGGCGCCGCGAAGCCCGCGCGCTGGGACTCGCTGCCCGGCCGGGCGGCCGTGCGCTGGTGGCTGCCGCCCTGCGCGAGCGACACCCTGATCGCGGAGGCGGTCTACCGCCAGGCCCTGCACGGCGGCTACGCGCGCTACATCGTGACCTCCACGCGGGCCTGGGAGCGCCCGCTCCGACACGCGGCCTTCGAGATCCGCCTGCCGGCCGGCGTCGAGCCCGTCGAGTTCAGCTTCCCCTTTGCGGCCAGCGAGGGCGAGACGGGCTTCTACCGCTACGAGGCGACGGACTTCCTGCCCGACCGCGACGTCACCCTGCGCTGGCGGTCGGCACCCCCGGCGGTTCCTTCGCCCTCCGTGATGGCGAGGTGATCCTGCCGGTCATGGCGGGGAGTCGCGGCCCCTGCACTTCCTCCTCGACACGGGCATGACGGGTGGGCGGCGTCCCGGGGTCTGGCACACTGGCGGATCCCGGGGTTCGCCGCCCGCCGCGAGTGGGTCGCCGGCGCGGTCCGAACGGCGGCAAGCGTGTTGGCAGGACTTTCCTACCCATTTCATGGGTCGTATTCCTGTTATCATCGGTGCCGTGTAACAGGCAGTCGGATGACACGAGCGTTCCCGCTCGCCAAGATCGGAGATTCGTGATGACCCGCCGCTTCCTCCTCGTTCTCCTCGCCCTTTCCCTGTGGGCCGCGTCCTCCGCCTGGGCCGGCCGCATCGTCGCCGTGGGCGACCTGCACGGCGATCTCGACGCCACCCGTCAGGCCCTGCGCCTGGCCGGCGCCATCGACGCCGACGACCGGTGGATCGGTGGGGAACTGGTCGTGGTCCAGACGGGAGACCAGCTCGACCGGGGCGACGAGGAGCGGGCCATCCTCCACCTGCTGGACCGCCTGCAGGACGAGGCCGCCGAGGCCGGCGGGGCGCTGCACATCCTCAACGGCAATCACGAACTGATGAACGCGCGGCTGGATCTGCGCTACGTGACGGAGGGCGGGTTCGCGGATTTCGCGGACCTGGCGGCCGACGCCGAGCCGGATTCCCTGCTGCTGGCCCACGAACCCGCCCACCGGGGCCGGGTGGCGGCCTTCCGCCCCGGCGGGCCCTGCGCGCGGCTGCTGGCCGAGCGGCCCGTGGTCCTGATCCTGGAGGGCACCGTGTTCGTGCACGGCGGGCTCCTGCCCGACCACCTGGAGTACGGCGTCGAGCGCATCAACAAGGAGGTCGGGGACTGGCTGCTGGGCCGGGGCGATCCGCCGCCCTTCATCCACGAGGGCTCCAGCCCCACGTGGATCCGCGCCTACTCGGACGAGGTCGACGAGGATGACTGCCGCCAGCTGGCCGCGGTGCTCGAAGAGCTGGGCGCCGAGCGGATGGTGGTCGGGCACACGGTCCAGGAAGAGGGGATCACCGCCTACTGCGGCGAACGGGTGTGGTGCATCGACACGGGGATCGCCGCCCACTACGGCAACCGCGTCCAGGTGCTGGAGATCGACGGCGACCAGGTGCGCGCCCTGCCCTAGTCGGCCGCCTCGTAAGCTCGAGAACATCCTGCGCCACCTGATGGGGGAGAAACTGATCACCCATCTGGGCACCGCTTACCACGACTGGCCGATAAGCGCGGCACGCGTTCGTACGGCAAGAGCCCCGGAGCGGCATGCGCTCCGGGGCATTTCGTTGCACCAGCTTCTGATTGGACAAAGGAGATGAGGTTTGCCCGCGGACTCACTGCTCCTCGGCACCAAGCGTTTTCTTCGCTTCCTTCAGCGCGGCCTCCAGCGCCGAGCCGGCGGGCACGGCGATGTCCGGCTCGATGCCGACTCCGGCGTGCGTTCTGCCGCTCCTGCCATAGCGCATGAGCAGGAACGGGACCGTCAACTCGTACGCATCATCGATCAAGAACGTTCGCGACGGGTTCGCCATGCCGGCTGTTCGCTCGCCGACCACGGTGGCACGGCCATGGTCCTGCAGGATGTTTGCGAACGCCTCCGCGGCCGAGAGCGTGCTCCCGCTCGTCAGGATGTACACCGGAACCTCCGAGCCGAAGTGCCTCTCGGGCGCGGAAGCCCGCACCTCCCGCGGGTCGCCGGAACGGCCGGAGACTGAGTATAGAAGCGAGTTCTCCTCGAGGAGCTGATTGCACAGGAGCACCACCATGTCGCCGGAGCCGCCATTGTTGTCGCGGATGTCGAACACGATGGCCCGCACCTCCGGCAGTTCGTCCATCGCCTCCTTGACTGCCTTCAGCGACGCCTCGTCGCCGGGGAACCCGTCGAACTCGAGGTAGGCAACCCCATGCTCCAGCATTCTCGATGCCCTGAGTCCGTGCGGGCTGCGTTGTCGGGAGGGGGATTCGTTCTCGGCGGCGCCGCCACCGTCCACGCGAAAGACGAAATGCCGGTCCTGCGATCTCGTGCGGATCACGGCCATCATCCGCGCCACGAGCTTGTCCGCATCCGTCGCGGAGTCGAATCCGCCCTGCTCCAGCAAGGCCAGGATCGAATCCGCGAGAGCCCCGCCGGCTTTCGGATCCGCGTAGTTGTCCCTGATGACGGCGGCCGCCTCGCCGAGTATCCGACCGCGTACCGCTGCCTCGAGTGTGGGTTTGGGGGACTGCAGAGTTGCGTCCGAGGTCTTGCCTTCACACGAGACGGGAATACCGATTGAGAGAACGAGCCCGATCAGGGCGAGCTGAATCGACGCCATCGATCGCTTCGCCATTTCAAACTCCCGACTTGGATTTCACGGCTCCGGGGGCGAGATTCACTTCTCCACTTTGACGGTCACCCCCCAGCTCCAGCGGTCCCGGGGTGGCTGCTCGTTCCAGCCGTCGGCGGAATGGGATCCATCGGACTCGTAGTAGACCGTGTACTCCCCGCGATCGAGCGCGACCGTGTCGTTGAAGACGCGGTTCTTCCGCGAGCCGCCGGCGTGCTCGGTGTTGCGCGACGTCATCTCCCACACGACCCGGCCGCGGTCGTCCTCGATCCACGCGTAGTCGTACATGCGCCGGTTCTTGGCCTCCCCGAGCGCGTAGATCCGCACCGTGCCGTCGCTTGCCATGGTGAAGCGCTCTTGCTCGTACTCGTCGTCGCCGACGCCGATGATCCGGACGAGGACCGACGGATCGTCGAGTTCGTCGAAGCTGGTGACGCCCTGCCGATCGCCGTCCGCCGTCGCGAGCGTGAGCCCCCAGTGCTTCGGGTCGTAGGGCGCGGCGTCGTTCCAGTCGCGATAGGAGTGCGAGCCGTCGGTCGCCGCGCAGGCGATGTAGTCGCCCGCGTCGAGCTCGATGATCGCGTCGATCATCCGGTTCTTGGCCGCTCCGCCGGCGTGCTCGGTGTCGCGGTACTCCATCTCCCAGACCGTCTCGCGCGTGTCGGCGTCGATGATCCAGCCGTAGTCGAACATGTCGCCGTCTTCGCCCTCGCCGATCGCGTAGACGCGCAGCTTCATGGGCTTGTTCAGCGTGAAGCCCCCGCGCTCGTGCCTCGAGTCCCGGAGCCGCGTCAGCTCGACGATCACGTCCTCGGCCTCGATGTTCTCGTAATTGCCGACCGTGACGTGGCTCGCCATCTCCGGATCCGCCGCGCGGACCGTGACGCCCCAGTGGAACGGATCATGGGGAGGAGCGGTGTTCCAGTCGCCGAAATGATGGGTGCCGTCCGTCGCGCAGAAGAGAGCGTAGGAGCCCGCGGGCAGCGTGAGGACTTCCCTGGTCCGGCGATTCTTCTTGGCGCCTCCGGCTCCGTCGGAGTGACGGTAGTCGAAGGTCCACAGCCGCTGCCTGGTCTTCGTGTCGACGAGCCAGCAGCCGTCGTAGGTGCAGCCGCGATCGGCCTCGCCGATCGCGTAGAACTCCAGGTCCATCTCGCGATCGAGCGTGAGGCCGAAGCTCTCGTAGTGGCCGTCCCCGAGCCGCACGGCGCTGATCAGGGCTGCCGACTGCGCCTCGCCCTGGGCATTCATGATCTCTTCGGCGGCGAGCGGCCGGCCCTCTCCGCGGACGGTCACGTAGCAGTCACGGCAGGCGCGATCGAAATCATCATGTTCCCAGCCGTCGTCATCGTCCCAGAAGATGTCCGAGATGAGGTCGCCGAAGCCGTAGACCCGCCGGCCCTCCCCGGGATACGGGTAGCTGGAGAAGTAGACCTCGTAACGGCCCGCGGGCAGTTCGATCTCATCCTTGTACTCGCGCAGGCGATGGTTGGCCTTCTTCGAATCGGCCCGCCGCGCGCTCCAGACGACCTCGCGGGTATCGGCGTCGAGAATCCAGGTGGGGCTGATGTCAGAGGCGCCGGACCGATGTCGATAGCGGAAGCCGACGGCCTCGATCTCGATCTCCTGCTCGCGGTCGAGAGCGAAACCGCTCAGGTAGAGCTTCTCGGGACGGATGTCGTCGAGATCGACGAGCACGTCGGCCCGCGAAAGGGCAGGCAGGGCGAGCGCCCCGCCGACGAGTAGCACTGTTGCCGCAAGGATCTTCTTACGGACTGACATGGAGACCTCCCAGGACATCGCGCGACGGATCTGATTACGTGGAAGCAAATATCCTACGTCATCGCGCTGGAAAGGTTGCGGACGCCATGAGAGATGGATCTGCGCACGTCGGGCGAGGGCCGGCTGCTCGGGATCCTCGTGGACGGGCCTCCGCCGGCCGGCGAGCAGGCGGTGATCTGGGACGGCCGCGACGAGAGCGGCAGCGCCCAGGCCTCGGTAGTCGCGGTTTACGGTCCAGGGCGCGCGTGCTAGCTTCGCCAATGTCATGAGCATCGACCCATCGAGTCTGGATTCATGCCGTTGAAGCGGGCGGAAACGTGGGCCGCGGCGGCCGTCCTCGCCGGTCTCGCCGCGTTGCTGGTACCTCTGGTGGGCGCCTACTTCGAGGCCTTTCCCCATGGCTGGGACCAGACCGAGTACTGCTGGGCGATCAGGGACGGCTTCCTGCCGCATTCGCCTTACCTTTTCTATTGGGGCCTCGGAAGGCTCCTCGCCCTGTTCCTGCCTCCACCGGTGGCGCTCTCGCTGCTGTCCGCGGCGAGTCTCGTGGCGGCGGCGGGTTCGCTGCATGTCGTCATGGTCCGCGTGCTCGGTCCGTCCTGCCGCCGGGACGAGCAACGGCTCGGCGCCGCGTTCGCGAGCGCGAGCTTCCTGTTCTGCTTCGCCGTCTTCCGCCAGGGCATGACGCAAGAGGTCTACATGCTGCAGACCGCGTTGATCCTCTCGGCGGCAGCCTGTGGATGGGGACGCACGCGGCGAGCGCTTCTGGCCAGCAGCCTGCTCTACGCACTGGCCCTGTCCACGCACAACGGCTCCGTGTTCCATGGCCCCGCCATCGCTTGGCTCTGGTGGTGGCAACATGGAAAGCGGGGCCTGGCGACCGCCATCGTCGTCTGCGCAGCGGGGGTGCTGGTTCACGCGACGATCCTGCTTGCACTGCTTCCATCGACTCCGGGTGCCGACCGCGCGGCGGAGCTCCTGACCTACCTGCGCGGCATCTCGCCCATCCCCTCCCTGGCCGCTTGGGGCGATCCGTCGTTCTGGCGCGAGTCGCTCGCGGCGACATGGGAGGCGCTGAGCGCGCGTGACATCCCGCTCACGCGACCGCCGACGGCGACCTCGCCTCTGGGTCTGAATCCCTTGCACGGTCTGCTCGCGCTCGGGTCGCTGCTTTTGTTCTGGCGCGGCGATACGAACCAGCGCCGAAGCGTCCTGTTCTGGCTGCTCTTCATGCTTCCATACCTCGGCTACAGGCTCGGCGTGGGCCGTGATATCGACTATGGCGTCAACGTGGCCTACGTCATACCGGCGGTCGTCGGCATGGCCACGCTGGCCTTCGCGGGAAGCCTGGCATGGATCCGGCGATGGCTGCGTCAGCCCGTGTGGCTCGTGGCGGTCACCGCGGTCGTGCTGGCGGCCACGGCATGGCCATCGGCGAACCTGCTCTGCTCGCACCGTCACGATGTCCGCCGCGAGCGCGCCGAGCACGCGCGCCGCCCCAGCGTGCTGGCGCAATGGTTGAATGCCAGCAGCCCTCGCGATGCGATCGTGCTTCAACACCCCGACGAAGCGAACGTCAACCTGCTGCCGTACTACGTGCAGAGGCGCCACACGATCATCCTGGACGGCACGTGTCACTGGCTGTTCCGCGGACGGCCAGGAGACTTCACGCCGATCAACATCGCTGCCTTCTCGAAGCTCACGCGCGAGGAGATCGAACGGCGGTTGATGGCCGGGGCGCACCTGTATGCCTTCGAGGAGCATCCCTTGAAGCGTTGTCCCGATGCAGGTTCCGGCGCGCCGCGCTTCCGCTGGGAGCGCGTCGAAGCACCGGACGATGGCATGGCTCCCCCCGTGCCGATCTACCGGGCGATGCCGACAGGCCGCTGCCGCGCGAGCCAGGCGGAAGATGGCTGAAGAAGATTCGGACGGAACACCGGCCGCGATGCGGGCGGCGTTCCCGATTCCGGCACGCGCGGGTCGCGAAAAGCGCGGCAGCTTGCGGGTCTGGGCATTCGTGCTAGACTACACGCAAGCGCCGACACCCTGCCGGTGTCCGAGGCCAAGCTCCCGATGCCTCGCCATGCGCCAGCAATAGATCGAGCTTCACTATCCGTGTACCGCAGACCGGAGGATTCGCCGCCCGCCTGTAGGCGGACCGGTTGCCTCCGGCGAGACTGGCCACGACGCCAGTGCCGAGCCTTCCGCGACCTGTCGAGAACGCAGATGATAGGCACTACGCTCATCCCACAAGGAGAACGGAACATGAAGCGCATCTCGAGCATCCTCGTCCTCCCGGTTCTTCTGCTCGCCACCCTTTCCCTGGGGGCCGCCGCCCAGACGGCCCGGCTCCAGGTCGTGCACAACGCCGCCGATCCGGCCGCGGCCGTGGTCGATGTCTACGTCAACGGCGACCTCTTCCTGGACGACTTCGCCTTCCGCACGGCCACGCCCTTCGTGGACGTGCCCGCCGAGGTCACCCTGAGCATCGGCGTCGCGCCGGGAAGCAGCGGCGGCCCGGAGGACATCCTGGCCACCTTCGACGTGGTCCTCGCCGACGGCGAGCGCTACGTGGTCATGGCCAACGGCGTGCTGGATCCGGCCGGCTTCGCCGCCAACCCCGACGGCCTGGACATCGGCTTCAACCTCTTCCCCCGTGACGGAGTGCGCGAGCAGACCATCCCCTGGCTGGTGAAGGTTCTCGCGTTCCACGGCGCCTCCGACGCACCCACCGTGGACATCCTGCGCACGACCAACTGGGGCCCGCGGCGCCTGTTCGACGACCTGTCCTACGGGGACTTCAGCGGCTATCGCGTGCTCTTCCCGAGGAGCTACGTGCTCCAGGTCACGCCCGGCGGCGACAACGACACCGTCGTGGCGGAGTTCGAGGCGGATCTGACCGGCCTTGGCGGCGGCGCGGCGGTGGTCTTCGCCTCCGGCTTCCTGGATCCCGACGCCAACCAGGGCGGCGCCGCCTTCGGTCTCTTCGCGGCCCTGCCCGACGGCAACGTCGTCGAGTTCCCCGCCGTGGCGCCTCCGGCCGAGGTCGCCGAGCTCCAGGTCATCCACAACGCCGCCGATCCGGGCGCGGCCGTGGTGGACGTCTGGGTCAACGGCGGCCTGCTGCTGGACGACTTCGCCTTCCGCACGGCCACGCCCTTCGTGGAGGTGCCCGCGGGCGTAACCCTGACCATCGGCGTCGCGCCCCCTGACAGCGACGAGGCCAGCGATGCCCTGGCCGAGTTCGACGTGGTCCTCGAGACCGGCGAGCGCTACGTCGTCATGGCCAACGGCGTGCTGGATCCGGACGGCTTCGCCGCCAATCCCGACGGTCTCGAGATCGGCTTCAACCTGTATCCCCTGGCCGGCGTCGCCGCGGACGCGCCCTGCTGGCTCGTGCGCCTCTACGCCTTCCACGGCGCCACGGACGCTCCCACGGTCGACATCGTCAGGCGCGGCCACTGGGCCAGCTGGCCGATCTTCGACGACCTGAGCTACGGCGAGTGGTCCGACAGCCGCTACCTCCTGCCCCGGCGCTACACGCTCGACGTCACCCCGGGCGACGACAACGACACCGTGGTGGCCTCCTACGAGGCCGACCTGCGCGGCCTGGGCGGCGCCACGGCCGTGGCCTTCGCCTCCGGCTTCCTGAGCCCGGACGACGACCAGGGCGGCGAGGCCTTCGGCCTCTTCGTGGCCCTGGCCGACGGCAGCGTGATCGCCCTGCCGTCCCGCGCCCACGCGGACGACCTGCCCGAGGCGGTGGCGTCGCGGAACCCCGTGGCGGCGATGCCCTTCGCCCTGGACCAGAACTTCCCCAACCCCTTCAATCCGCGCACCACCATCGCCTTCTCCCTGCCCGCCGCCGAGGACGTCAGCCTCAAGGTCTACGACGCCCGCGGCCGCATGGTGAAGAGCCTGGTGGACGGCCCGCTGCCCGCCGGCGCGCACAGCGTGACCCTGGACGCCACGAATCTGTCCTCGGGCGTCTACTTCTACCGGCTCCAGGCGGGCGAGCAGGTGGAGATCAAGCGCATGACGCTCCTGCGCTAGGAGGTGCGCCAGCGCCCGCGCGGAAGACGGGGCGCTTCCCGCCACGAGAAACGAGAGGCCGCCGGCAAACCGCCGGCGGCCTTCTTCGTTGCGAACTGTCGGTCGAGCCCGGCGCCTGACGGATGGCGGCTGGGCGCACGGTCCGGAAAGGAGGGATCGCCTCCTACTGCAGCGACACCAGCACCAGGACCAGTCCGCGCCCCTCGTCCAGACCGGTCATGGCCTTGCCGAGGATGGCGCCGCTGGCCTGTGCCGGATCGGTCACCCGCATGGCATGGCCGTGACGGCCCGAGGTCGTCAGGAGGTCGCCGGGCCGGATGGATCCGGCCGAGGTGTCGGCCCACACGTACACGCGGCCGGCCAGGGCCACGGGCATCTCGCCGTCGGCCACGCTGCCCTGCTGACCCATGAGCATGCCGGTCTTCACTCCGCCGGCGCCGGATACGACGCCGGCCACGCGACGGTCGCAGGCCCGGTCGCTGATCGTCAGGCGGCCGGGGCGCTCGGGGTCGATGCTCACCACCATGCCGGGCTCGACTGCCGTGCCATTCTCGGTGACATCGAACTGCTCGGAGAGGTCGGAGCCGCCGGTGATCTCCAGGACCGAGGTCTGCACGCGGCCGAGGCCGGAGCCCTCGTGGTCGCCGGTCAGCACGACGGTGTCGTTGCCCAGGTCGTTGGCGATGCGGACCTGGCCGCCGCCGTGGTTGCCGTTGCGGCCGTGCAACTGGAGGGTCGGATGCATCACGTCTGCGCCGTAGATGTTGATGTAGCTTCCCGCTTCGCCCATGCCGTACTCGGTGAACATCTGGATCCGGTCGTTGCCGGTGTCGTCCAGGAGACTGGTCATGTTGTCGCCCAGCCGGAGCTGCGGCGTCGGGATCACGCCCGTCTGGTCGGTCTGGCCGATCCAGAGCTCGTCGGTCAGGCCCGAGCCGACGATCGCCCAGCGCGAGAGGCCGCCGTAGGTGGCGTCGAGGACCAGGGATGGCCACACGCTGGCCTCCACCTGCAAGGTGGCCTGGGTGTCGTTGTAAAGCGGCTCGGGTGTGTCGGTACCGATGGCCACGGTTCCGTTGAAGTCGCGGAACAGATGATCGCCGGAGCTGGTCCAGTCGCCGTCGCTGCCGATGGCGGTGGGTGGTTGCCAGGTGGCGTTGCCGTAGACGTCGCTGGTGAGCACATAGCCGGCCTCGGCGCCCGTGAGGACCTTCAGCGCCGCGACCTCCGCGGTGCCGCCCACGAAGGCCGAGTTGGGCGTGTACAGGCCCCACATGCGCTCTTGCTCGTCGTAGTAGGCCAGCGCGGTCCAGAACGTGGCCGTGTTGTCCGCGCCGAGAATGCCGGCGGTGTGGGGTGCGTCGAACCAGGTGTAGCCGGAGACGCCGAAGGTGTAGCTGTCGCCCCAGAGATTGTAGCCGGTCACGCCGGCGTTGCTGTCATAGATCCCGTAGCCCTCGCCGGGGAACGACGCCGTCCGCGTCCGCTTGCCGAACACGGCGGCGCGGCCGTTGTCGACGTCGTCGGACTCGGACATGGTCGCGACGATGCCCTCGTTGTAGCCGCCGACGGCGAGCTTGGCGCTGATCGGATCTCGCCCCTGGTCGTCGCGGACGTCATCCGTCCTTTCTCTGCCGGTGGAGAGCACGTAGACGTGGCCGTTGTAGTGGTAGAGGTCGTCGCCGCTGATGATCCAGTCGCCGTCGTCGCCGCCGCTGCCACCGGTGGCTGCGATGACCAGGGAGGTGTCGACCTGGGTGATGGACACGTTGGCTCCCGCGACCAGCGCGACGTTGTCCTGCAGGCCGTTGAGGCTGCGCACCACCGCGTCGGGGGCCAGCTCGGCCGCGCCGATGGCGTCCGGGTCCACGCTGCTGGCCCTGATGGCGTAGGGCGTGCCCGTGAGCTGGATGCGGGGGAGCATCTCCGTGTCCTCCGGCAGCTGCAGCGCCATCCAGAGATTGTCCGTGAAGAGCTCGGGGTAGAGCGGCGTGCTGACGCCGAGCACGGCGCTGAAGACGCCGTCCTGCTGCACCACCAGCACGTCCGTCGTCCAGATCGGCGTGCCGCCCGTGGGCACGTCGTACAGCTTGAACGTGACCGTGTAGGTGTCGTCGGGCAGCACGGCGCCGGTATCGTCGGTCAGGACACCCTGCACGTTCAGGAGCCGCGGGGCCAGCGCGCCGGCCGGCGAGGCGATCAGCACGAGAGCCATCAGGAAGAGCCATGCCGTCTTCTTCATCACGTTTCTCCTCGCGAGGTCACTTGAGCAGGACCATCCGTCGCGTGGCCCGGAAGTCGCCGGCCCTCATCTCGAGGACGTAGACGCCGCTGGCCAGGTTGGTCGGGCGGTAGTCGAGAGAGTGGAAGCCCGGTTCGCGCGGTTCGTCGAGGAGTCGCGCGATCCGCCGGCCCCGCAGATCGTAGACGTCGAGGCGCACTACGGTGGCCTCGCTGAGCGAGAACCGGATCGTCGTGGCGGGATTGAAGGGATTTGGCGCGCAGTTCTGCAGCTGGTGCGGCCCTGCCTGCGTTACGTCGTCACCGACAGCCGTAGGCGGCCCGGGATGGGCGGCCTCCGAAAAACCGAGCCGGAATCCGTGCGACGAAGAGGCGCCGCGCCCGGCCACGCTCTGGCCGATCGCGATCGATGCCGAGCCGTACGTGGACTCCGCCTTGCCGCCGCCGGCGGCGACCACCACAGCGGCCAGTCCGAAGTACGAGGATAGCGCCACGGCAAGAGCGACGGGAGTCGCCACCAGCAGCAGGAGACCAAGTCGCACCATCGACGCATTCACGATCAGCATCCCTTCGATTCGATCGCTTCCTGGA
>Ga0272441_10011911_pt1 | contig 12816 bp, 11 predicted proteins | sample SSMProp6N_FD_193582 | JGI IMG/M metagenome (GOLD analysis project Ga0272441, IMG submission 193582) | Marine sediment archaeal communities from Little Sippewissett salt marsh, Falmouth, MA, United States - SSM-Prop-6N | ecosystem: Environmental > Aquatic > Marine > Wetlands > Sediment ...
TGTTCGCAGTCGTGCGGACGCCGCGATGTGTTGCATCATACACGAAATCGGGCGTTCGCGCGTGGTGAAGCCCGCGGCTCGGCTTGGGGGGGGATGGTGGTGGTTGTGCGGGGTGTTCGGCTGCGGCACACGGGTGGCCAATCCGGTCGGAGCCACGCTGCTGCAACTGTCCAGCCAAAACGGAAGACCACGGGTTGAACTTGGCACGTTGAAAGATGGCGCATCGTGGATGACGTTGCTCGACAGGCAGGGCAGGAAGCGTGCCTCTCTCATCGTGGCTGAGAACGGCTCACCGAAGCTTGAACTTCGTGATGAGACGGAACAAGTCATCTGGTCAGCGCCGTAGCCATGCAGCGTGCGTTCCTTGACGCGCCATTCGAATGTGGCCCCGCGTTTGGTGCGGCAAGGCGCACCCTGCGATTGATCGTCAAACCCCGCATGCGGCCCCTGTCGTCCGGCACGGAGACCGGAGGCTGCGTCCTGCACGCTGAATCCGCGCCCCTTCCGCGTTTTTTCCGCATTAGGCAAAAACCGCTGGGCGGACGTATCCGTCGGTGGGGTGCGCTGGTAGCATACCCAGCCGAAAACACGCCATTGACACGCGGCCCGATATGGGGCGCGCGGCCGCGGCAAGAAAGGACAATACCCACAACATGACCATAGCCGACACGATCGCGCCGCCGACCCACTCGCCGGCCACGACACCGCTGACGCATCCCCTGGGTTCGCGGGCCCGCGTGCTGTTCACCAGCGTTTTCGGGCCGTACGCCCAGGACGACGAATTCGGCAGCCGCAAGATCAACCCCATGGAGCTGTTTCACAACCAGGTAACGCGGGTGCAGGGTCCATTCTCGCTACGGATGTTCCACCGCTCCTGGGGGCTCATGCTGATCCAGGAGAACATCAGCGCCCCGTGCACGCTGCTGGATTTCCCCGACCTCGAGCGCTTCGTCTCAGAGATCACGACGAACGAGTACGACATCGTCGGGATCAGTGCGATCATCCCGAACCTCGAGAAGGTGCGGAAGATGTGCCAACTCGTGCGTGAGCATCTGCCAGCGGCCACCATCGTCGTCGGCGGGCACGTTGCGAACGTGCCAGACCTGCATGAGCGGATCGATGCCGACCACATCGTGAGAGGCGAGGGTGTACGCTGGATGCGCCGGTTCCTGGGCGAAGATGAAGATCGGCCGATCAGACACCCCCGAATCCTGGCCGGCATCGGCACGCGCGTCATGGGCATTACTCTGGCCGCCAAAGTCGACGAGGATACCGCTGCCACACTGATACCTTCGGTCGGCTGCCCGATGGGGTGCAACTTCTGCTCGACCTCGGCGATGTTCGGCGGCAAGGGCAAATGCGTCCATTTTTACGAGACCGGGGACGAACTGTTCGACGTCATGTGCGAACTGGAGCGGGACCTGCAGGTTCAGTCGTTCTTCGTCATGGATGAGAACTTCCTGCTGCACCGCAAGCGGGCGCTACGGCTGTTGGACCTGATGATCGAGCATGAGAAATCCTGGTCGTTGAAAGTCTTCAGCTCGGCAAACGTGCTGCAATCGTACACGATGGAGCAACTGATCGGCTTGGGGCTGTCCTGGGTCTGGATGGGATTGGAGGGTAAGAACTCGCGGTACAGCAAGCTCGATGGCGCGGACACCCATCGGCTGGTGCGCACGCTTCAGTCACACGGGATCCGCGTGCTCGGCTCAACCATCATCGGGCTGGAAGAGCATACCCCCGAGAACATCGACGCCGCGATCGATCACGCGGTAAGTCACGACACCGATTTCCACCAGTTCATGCTCTACATGCCGATTCCCGGAACGCCCCTGTACGCCGAGCAGCAGGCCGCCGGAATGCTGCTGGATCCGGACGAATTCCCGGAAGCCGATATCCATGGGCAGTGTAGGTTCAACTACCGGCATGCCCACATTAAAGGCGGCCAGGAAACGGAGTTTCTGCTCCGCGCCTTTCGGCGCGACTTTGAGGTGAACGGGCCCAGCATCGTTCGATTGGCGCGGACGATGCTCCAGGGCTGGCAGCGTTACAAGGACCATCCGACCCCGGCGATTCGCAACCGGTTCGCGTGGTACGGCCGCGAGTTGGGAACCAGGTACGCCGCCGTCCTTTGGGCGGCCCGGCACTGGTTTCGCGGCCAGCCAGCGTTGGTGGAGAAGATCTCGCTCATTCTGAAGGACATTTACCGCGAGTTTGGGCTGAAGTCGCGCCTGGCCGCCCCGCTCATTGGCCGGTGCGTGCGGTTCACGATGGCCCGCGAGGACCGCCGCCTCCGCCACGGCTGGACCTACGAGCCGCCGACGTTCTGCGAAACGAATGGTCTGGCAGCACGTTGCGCCAGGCGGGCTACTCACGCTTGAACGGTATCGTCACACTGATTCTACTGGTCAACATCATTGCCATCTGTGCCTTGCCTGGACAGAGTGGCCGATCGCGAGGGAACTTGCGCGACGCCGTCTCGCCGATGGCGAGGGGAGCAGCGAGGATGCGCATTCTGTGCTTAGCCAGGGAATGAAGGTGGAAAGACTGGGGGAAAGGCAGAAAGCTCTTGCCTCTATGAGCTGGTCATGAGCCATGGGGAAGGCGACGCAGCCCAAGACGCGCGCCAGTGCATTCAGCGCAATCAGGAGACGGGGCTCGTCGGCGAGTGAGGACGGGGCGGTCGTGAGCAGGGTGAGTCTCAACGTACCACGCCAGGATGATGGTGCGGCCAGCCGTCCTACCGCTGACCTCGGCGCGCCGGGAATCGCTGATGGCTGACGGCTTCCAGCTTCGCGGCCGGTCGCTGAAGTTCGCAGTTCTGCTCATGGCTTACGGCTGGTGGCTCACGTCCGGCGAGACGCCGGACGCGGAGGTCGCCCGGACCGCTTGAGCACACGGTCGAACGTGTCGATCGCCCGTTGGCGAGCGAAAGCGTGGTCGCAGATCGGCGGGGGGTATTCGATCCCATTCGGCCGGTGCTCGGCGAGCGCGACCGGGTCATGCAGGAGGGCCGTGGGCACGTCGCGCAGCTCGGGGAGGTACCGCCGCATAAACTCACCCTGAGGGTCGAATCGCCGGCTCTGAGACGAGGGGTTGAAGATACGGAAGTACGGGGCGGCGTCGGTCCCGGTCGAGGCGGACCACTGCCAGCCGCCATTGTTGCTGGCGAGATCGCCGTCCACGAGCCGGCGCATGAAGGCTTGCTCGCCCCAACGCCAGTCGACGAGCAGATGCTTGGTGAGGAACATCGCCGAGATCATGCGCAGACGGTTATGCATCCAGCCGGTCTGGTTGAGCTGGCGCAGGGCGGCGTCCACGATGGGGTAGCCGGTGGCGCCGTCGCACCAGACCGCGAAGCCGTCCTTGTCGTCACGCCAGGGGATTCGCTCGGTCTCGGGCCGGAACGCCCGGTTCATGCTCAGCCGGGGGAAATCGACCAGCAGGTGTTTGTAGAATTCACGCCAGATGAGTTCGCTGATCCAGGTTGTCGGGCCGTTCTGCTTGCCGCGGAAGCCACGCACCTCGTGAGCCGCCTCCCGAGCCGCGTGGAGGCAGACGCGCGGCGAGAGGACGCCGGACGTGAGGTAGGGCGAGAGACCGCTGGTTCCGTCGACGGCGGGGATGTCGCGGCGTTCGTGGTACGTGCGCAGGCGGTGCTCGATGAACTCGCGCAGGCGTTTGTGCGCGGGGCGTTCGCCGGGTTCCCACAGGGCGTGAGCGTCCGTCTTGGAAAAAGCCGCTAGGCGTGTCGGAACCCGACTGGACCGGGCCGGCGAGGTCGCCTGTCGCCTGGGGCTGGGCAGCGGCTGCACATCGGACTGCTGTTCCAACGCGGCCAGCCATGCGCGTCGAAACGGTGTGAACACCCGGTACGGCGTCCCTGTGCCCGTTCGAAGGCTGCCGGGGGGCAGGATGACCTGATCGTCATAGCAGAAGGTCCGGCGCCCCGCCTCCTCAAACCGTCGACAGACCTCCGTGTCACGGCGGCGCTCGTTGACTTCGTACTCGCGGTTGAGATAGAGGGCATCGCAGCGGAGTGTGTCGGCCAAGTCGGTGAGAGCCACCGCGACGCCGTCGAAGCGATCGACGGTGAGGATCCGCAACGGGATATTCAGATCGTCGAGCGCCGCCCGGAGTTGATCCAGGTTGCGCAGGACAAACTCGACGCGGACATCAGTCCAATCGTGCTCGCGCCACTGCTGCGGGCAGATTGCGAACACGCCGCCGACGCCTTTCGTCGCCGCTTCACACGCGTGGTACAGCGCGCGATTGTCTGCGACGCGAAGGTCCGATCGAAACCACACGAGTGCGCGCATCAGTGCTCAACTCACCGGTAGGGGGTGGCCCGCGGCGTTTCGAATGCCTCGCAGCATTCCGTCGAAGACACACCCGTGCAACGGTTTGACAAGATACCAATACGCCACGCCCATCAGCCCCTTCGGCCGAAAACGGGCAGTCTGAAACAGCCGGGTACCGCCCGCGTCGAGCGGCTCGAGTTCGAACGTCAGGGTCGCCACACCGGGCAGGCGCATCTCGGCCCGCAGCTCCAGCCGGTGCGGCACGTCGACGGCCGTAACGCGCCAGAAGTCCAGCGCGTCGCCGTAGGAGACGTTTTCCGGATCGCGGCGTCCCCGTCGCAGCCCAGGGCCGCCGACGAGGCGATCGAGCACGCCGCGCAGCTTCCAGAGCCAGTCGGCGGCGTAATAGCCATGGCCTCCGCCGACTTTGCTCACGGCCCGGAACACGCGCGGGGGCGGGGCGGCGATCTCGATGGACCGGCGATCGATGAAGCAGGTTCCACCAGCCCAGTCCGGGTCGCCGGGGATGACGCCGGCGTCGCACCACTTGGTTTCGGGCACGCCGGTGTCCTCGCTCCGGATGGCCTCGTCGATCGCCTGGCGGACAGTGAGCATGTGTTGCGGCATGAGGCGGGCGGCTTCGTCGCTGCTGCAAACGACGCGGTTTCGCAAACCCTCCGCCAGCGGACGCGCGATGCGATGGCTGATCGGTGTGACCAGGTGAATCCACAGCGAACTGAGCCGCGGCGTCAGAACCGGGACCGGCAGCACGATACGGGGAGGCAATCCCAGGGCCTGGGCCATCGTCTGCATGAGCTGGCGGTATGTCAGAACGTCACTACCGCCGATTTCCAGCGTTCGCCCCACGGTCTCGGGTGTCTCCAGGCAAGCCACCAGGTAGTGCAGCACGTTGCGAATGGCGATCGGCTGTGACTGGGTCCCGACCCAGCGCGGCGTGATCATGACCGGCAGCCGTTCTACGAGATAGCGGAGAATCTCGAACGACGCTGATCCGGACCCGATGATCATGGCGGCCCGAAACACGGTTACCGGAACGGAGCCACTGGCAAGAACGGCTTCCACTTCGCGCCGCGATTCCAGGTGCTGGCTCAGCCCAGCGCCCGTCTCACCCAGGCCACCCAGGTAAACGATGCGATCGACGCCGGCCTGCGCCGCGGCACGGGCGAAGTTGTTGGCCAGGACCTTGTCACGCTCTCGGTACTGCTTCCCGGCAACCATCATCGAGTGGACCAGGTAGTAGGCCGCACCGCAGCCGCGCATGGCCTCGCTCAGACCGTGGTCATCCGACAGATCGGCCTCGACGGTTTCAACGGCCGGATGGGACGCCCAGACGCGGCCGCGGAGCTTGCGCTCGTCGCGAGCCAAGCAGCGTACGCGGCAGCCAGCGTCCAGCAGCCGAGGCACGAGTCGGCCGCCGATGTACCCCGTGGCGCCGGTCACTAGCACGCATCGGGCCTGTGGGTCCTTTGATTGGCTCACCGGAGAATCTCCGTTGCTGCGGAGTGAAGTCTAGCGACAGAGCGGAACGCGGTCACGATCGGGCGGCCTTAAGTGTCGCTGCTTGAGAGCGAGTTCGTGCGCCCGCGGCGAACGGATGCGGCAAAACCGGTGCACGGACAATCGTGCGGCGTTGAGCCGGGAGCGTGACCGATGGGTACGGTTTTCGCATACAGGCGGGGGGCGTTTGTCATTGGGAATCGTGGGGCATTCAGGTGATATTGGTGACGTGAATGAAATTACCGAGTCTTGATTTAATTTATCACAAGGCGTGTGGCCCCGCTTGTGGCACGACGTCGCAGAGAGTCGTTAAGTCTCTATTGGAAAAGCTGTTATAGGCTTGCAATCGGTGGCGCTGCGTCGATTCTGCCCGTCGTCGAATCGGCTGATAAAAAGCTTCATGTGTTGAGGAAATTGATTGCACTGTGTGGTTGGTGATGCTATGATCACCATTGTGAGGAATGTGTGGGCATGTCCTGGGGACTGCCACAGAGTAGGTTGGTTGCATATCGAGGAGGTGAGAAATGCGCAGTGTGTTGATATTGTCCGTAGTAGTGTTGGCCGCGACGGCGTATGGCCAGCCGGTGTATGAGGATTCCCTGGACGGCATGGTGGGCGGCTGGGGGGCGACGGCGACTTCGCCGCACGTGGAAGGCGATCGCACGTTTACGCGTATCGTCAATTTCGACGGCGCGCCTAATGGGACGCCAGAGCCTCCGTGGAACTACTACGCAGGCTGGACCAACGTGCCGTGTTGGCCGGATCGTGTCGATGTCAGCGCGGCCCCGACGATGGAATTCGACGTGCGTTTCCATCAGGAGGCGCCGTCCGGAACGAGTATCCGTCTTCGGCTGCTCGACTTCATGTCGACGCCCGATTTCGTCGACTCGCCCTACGTGGTGTGCGGCGTGGATACTCCGGCCGAGGTGTGGTACCATGTCGTTGTCGACATGAGCCTGATGTCAAGCATCGACCTGACGCAGCTCGGGACCTACGAGTTCAACGGCATCTATGAGGGTACGGCGGCAAACGGCGCCATCGACTACATCGATGTGGACAGTCTCGTCTTCACGCCGGAGCCTGCTTCACTGGGTCTGCTGGGCCTCGGTCTCTTGACGGTCATCCGTCGGCGCTAGCTTTTGCAGACAGACCATCTGCCGAGGATGTGTTTTCCCGGCAGGTCAGGAAGGGTCCCTGTGTGTCGAGACGGCGACAGGGACCCTTTCTTGCGCCCCCCTGCACCGGAGGACGCGGCGAAGAGCACCGGTTTGGTGGTGCCGAACAGCGTTTCCGCGGGCAGGCTCCGGCAACAGCGTCGCCGATTGTTGTGGCGCCGCCTAGGCGTGGGGTGCCATTTGGTTCCTGGCCGGGTATAGTAACTCCTTTATAATAAACGAGTTCCATCGCGACCAGGAGTGAGTGCGAAAAGGGAGATTGGGAATGAGGCGTTCCGACGACCTTCGCCCGCTGCACGGTTTCGTGAGGTTGCAAATGGCACGTTGTCTCGCAGTCAGTTTCTGTGTGATGGTGTTGTTGACGGCCACCTGTGCCGAGGCGATGGCCGATCGGCCCACAGCGGCTGACAACAGCACGCTGGTGTATTTCCCGCCGATCGGGCAGCAGGAGATCGGTGACTGCACGTGTTGGTCATCGTGCTACTACTACAACACCTACACGCAGGCGCGCGACGAGGGGTTGGACGCATCGAACGGTGACCCGGAGGTGATTTGCAGCCCGCGCTTCATGTTCGCCCTCATCGCGGAGGGATGGTGGGGCGCGGAGTGCACGAGGCATGCGATGGCGCGTCTTTCCGACATCGGCTGCGCGCCGGTCTCCGAGCATGCGATGTCAGTGGGGTACACGAGTTGGCCGACCGAGGCGGCCTGGATCGCAGCGCTCAGGAACCGCACAGGCCCACTCCACGAGGTCCGGGCCGATACCGTCGCGGGCCTGGAGACCGTCAGGCAGCATATCGCCGATGGCGGGTGCGCCGTGACGCGTGCGGATTTCCTCTCCAACTACGGGAACTACGGGTCCACCGCCACGGGGCCCGGGATCTCTAACCGCGTCATGTACAGGCGTGACGGCTGGCACTATATCCGGCATTCGATATGCATCGTGGGCTACGACGACAATCGATGGTACGTGGACGATCGCGACGGGCAGACGCACTACGGCGCGTTCCTGATCGCCAACAGCGAGGGGCCCAATTGGGGCTGGTACAACAGCACGATGACAGGCACGAAGGGTTTCATCTGGGTCGCCTACACGATGTTCCTCGAGCAGGAGTGCGGCTGGTACGACTACAACCTGGACGTCAGCCCCTGCTTCGACAATGCGCCATACCCGGAGGTGTACTTCCACGACGACCGGCCGCACTACCGGCCCAAGCTTTATGCCGTCGCGGAGATCATCCATAACGCGCGGAACATGCTGACCTTATCCGGCGGCATAGGGCCCACGAGCGCGCCGGAATTCACTGGGCCCAACGCGATCGAGTATACGGACGAGGGCGCGATCCCGATCAGTCGCTCTCGCCGGATCGCTGTCGATCTGACGGACGGTATCAGCCTCATCCCGGCGGGCACGGCGAAGAACGTGTTTGCCTCGCTGACTGTCGATGCCTCAGCCTTGTCGTCAGGGACCATCACGAATGCCGATTTCCACTGTGACTTCAACGGCAATGAGGTTTACCGGAATGTGCCGGCGGAGACGGCCCTGCCCGTGACGGTTCCGCCCGGTACGACAGGGTACGCATGTGCCAGCGTGATCAACCCGGTTCCCGGCGACATCGACACCGACTTCGATGTGGATTTTGCTGACTTCGCCAGCTTCACCAATTGCCTCACGGGCCCCGACGTTGGCTTGACGACGGGCTGCGATCTGGCCGACCTGGGCGGGGACGCTGACGTGGACCTGGACGACTTCGCCCAGTTTCAGCAGCAGTTCACCGGGCCGTAACCGCAGTCTCGCTTGTTTTCTCGACCACGCCAGACGATTCGGCGCAAGAGGGGATCGACGAAGCGCCGTCCAGGGTGTTCATGCGCCATACGCACGGTTTTGAAACACGCCGACGGAGAGGTAATGGCCCGCTTGTCGTGTGGGCTCTATCGTGCTCGCGGATGGTGGGGGATGCCGGTAGGATACTAGCCGTCGACTCCGTCCCGTGCCGTCGAGAGAGTGGGGTATCCTGTGAATCGACGCTCCGTAGGTCGGGGCCGGGGTGAAGCGCGGAGTCTGGGGAGGACATGTCATGATTCATATCACGCCATTGGCCCCCGCACCTGATCTAAATGGCGGCGTACTCTGAGGGGGAGGCGGCGGTGCGGGCGAAGGACGCTTTGCGGAAAGGCGGGGCCGAGCAGTTGTTGACTCAGATGCTGCTACTGGCCGAAACTGGCCCCATGATGGGCAACGGGTCGGGGACCGCCATCTTGGCGTGTCTCATCGCGATACCTGCCGTGGCGGTCGGGCTTTGTCGGCGGTGGCTGTTTTTCCTGGTTGTGCCAATCGTGCTGCTGTTCAACTTCGGGTTCTGTGTTGAATTCACGGATCCGACGTTCGGGCCCTGCATCGTTCGGGAGTTGGGGTACGGTTGGATGGCTCGCGAGATCATCGCCTGGAATCTGCCGCTCCTGATCGCGTTCATTATCGTCTTGTCTGTGCCACGGGTGTATCGTGAACCCGGGTGCTGTCGGAAGTGCGGCTATCTTCTGCGTGGTCTGACCGAGCCGCGATGTCCCAAGTGTGGGAGCGCGTTCTCATGGGGCGGCTCACTCGCACGAATAGGGTCGTCAGGTGAAGATGCCCGATGCGGCCCATGAAAGGGGAGTACCCGGATGTCTGAGGAGAAGCCGGATCGATTCGGGCGATTCTACGGTCTCACTGTTCTTGTCTGTCTCTCCGCAACTGCGCTGGCCGGGTTCCTCGGACTCTTCGCATCACTCCTGTACGCCGATGTGAGCTTAAGCGGTGGCCGCGATCCCGCCGTGGCCACGGTTGCGGCGTTCACGCGGGTCTATGGCGCCTTGTGGGGGGCAGTGACGGGCTTGATGGCCGGTCTGATATGGTGCCGGAGCATGTACCGGGAGGTTGCACACGCCGAGACGGTTCGGTTTGGGGCCGCCGGCGCGTGGCTGGGGCTGAAGGTCGGCGCGCTGTCTACGGTTTTGCTTCATGTCGGCCTCGTGCTCGCTGGCGGACATTTGATGCTGCTCGATCGACTTCCGGCCCTCCCGTTCGGCCTCGCTCTCGGTCTGGTCTTCGGGATTCCGGCCGGCTCGATTCTTGGGGCTATCTGCGGTTGCGCGTATCGTGCAGCAATTGTCCGTCGCTCCGGCGCCGACGAAGACCACGCGAGCGAGCACCCCGACGTTGACCAGCCCGGCCACGCGTGAGGGAGCAACGCGATGCCCATGGACCGCAAACCCATCATCCTTCTGGTTGCTGTCATCCTTGTGGCCGGTGTGACTGCCGCAGGGTTCTTCGGGTCGATCGCCGGACTGGCATACGGCATGCAACTTGAAACCCGCGCAGTGTCCGTGAATCGGCCCGTTTACCTCACTGGCCGGTGGTGGGGGGCGTTCACAGGACTTATCGCCGGGGCGATCTGGTGCCGCGTGATGGTCCCGGCCGCCATACGTTCGCGTGGCAGGCGGCTCACTGGTGGCGGTGCCTTGGCCGGTCTGGGGGCAGGTATACTATCCACGATCCTGCTGCACGCCGTCCTGATGATCGTGGCCATCCGTCCAGAGCCGACCACCCTGGCGTTCGTCTTGCCGATCGGCCTGGCTTGTGGCGTTGTGGCTGGGTTGATCGCCGGGGCTATCTGCGGGATTGTGTGCGGTGCGGCCGTGAGGCGAACTCTGAGAGCGACTGCTGCGGCCGGTGATGATGGAGCAGAATGAGTCTCAAACGGACGTATCTGGTGGCGAGGATGTTCGCCCGCATGCTGGGACGCGTGCCGGCGAGCCATCTCTGGTACCTCTTTCGCCGCATGCGTTTCGAGAAGCCTCATCGGACCGCCGGGCAAGTTCGCATCAACACGTTCTTTCCGCCGTACCCATCACTCGCGTTCGACCGTTTCTGCGAGGCGGTGATCGCACGCCGGCGCGTGCCCTACTCGACGTACCTGGCCGTGACGGGGCGTTGCCCGTACGCGTGCGGCCACTGCAGCTACGCCGGTCGCGCGGATGTGGAGATGTCCCACCGGCAACTGCTCGATGTCATCGATCAGATCAAGTCACTCGGGACCTGCACACTCGGGCTGACCGGCGGTGAGCCGCTGCTGCGAGACGACCTGCACGAGTTCGTCGCCGCCGCCGGTCCGGAGATGGCGTGCATCATCTTCACGACGGGGCACCGGCTCGATACGCGGCGAGCGAAGCAGCTTGCCGACGCCGGTGTGACCTGTGTGACCATCGGCCTGGAGAGTGCCAGCGCGGCGGAGCATGACGACGTGCGCGGACGCACGGGTTCCTTCGTCGAGGCTGAGGCGGCGGCGCGAGCCTGCCGTGAAGCCGGCATCTACCTGGCAATCTCGACGATTGGCACACGAGACAAGTTCGACACAGGGGATCTCGAAGACATGTACGGCCTGGCCACGCGCTGGGGCGCCGGCGAGTTTCGCATCCTGACACCCATCGCCACCGGAGCATGGACAGGTTGTCAGGCGGAGATGCTGCTTCCTGACGAGCGTCTGGCCCTGGCCCTGTTTCACGAGGAGCACAATCGCCTTCCGGACGGGCCGGCGATCGCCGCATTTGCGTACCTGGAATCCGACGCCGTATTCGGCTGCGGCGCAGGGTTTCATCATTTGTTCATCGACGCTGCCGGGAACGTCTGCCCGTGTGATCTGACGCCGCTCAGTTTCGGCGATGTGACAGCGGAGCCGCTCATTGACATCTGGAACCGGATGGCCTCGTTCTTTCCGACCCCACGCCGCAGTTGTCTGATGAACGAGGTGGCCAGGGAACTGGCCGAGTGCGGCGGCGCGTTGCCGTTGGATCGGGCTGTGAGCGAGCGAATCTGCGGTGCATGTCCGCCGAAGGTTCCCTTGCCCGAGGGATATCGACGACTGGTGGATCCGGCCCGGGGCTTCACGAACCCAGGACCATGATGTCGGCCAACGCGGCGACGCCCACCACAACGCACTCCCCGTAGATCGCGATCATCGCCGTCCTGCGGGGAAGTCGCGTCGACCAGAGTGCCAGGATGATCGCGCCCGGGATGATGACGGCGTACACCCAGCCACAGCCGAGCAGCGCGGGACCGATGAGAACGAAGGCGCCGGTTGTGACGGCGGCTCTCGCGACCGCCAATGCGACTTTCGGATGCCGCTGCACCCATGTCGGCTGAAGCGCGATGGTCCGATCTCCGGGGATATCGCGAATGTCCTTGAGCGTTTCGTACCCGAAACTCGTGAGGAAAAGCCAGATCGGAAACACGTACAACGTCGGTACCCGGCTTGAGGCTGTCTCTCCGACCAGCGAGAAGGAGAGCGGATAGTAGCTCGTCATCAGCAACGCCACGATCAGCTGCTTGCCAATGCCCAGGTACTTCGATGTGAGGTCGTAGAAGACCAGAATGGCGACGACGCCAGCCAAGCCGACGAGGTACTCCCACCGGCACAGCGAAGCGGTCACCAGACCGCCGAGCAAGAGCCCTCCGGCCCACGTTGCCGCGATCGCCGGGTGCGTCCGCCCGGCCGGGATGGGGCGATGGGACGCGTTGATGCGATCCACGCGTCGGTCGCGTACATCGTTCAGCGTGTAGCCACCGGCGATGACCAGTGCGAGGGCGATGGTCGCATACAGCGCGGGCCACAGTTGCCCCGTGATGTCGTTGCCCGCCACGTACCAGATTGTCAACGTCAGAATCGACGACATCGGGATGGCGTAGTACAGCCGGCACAGGCGCAGCAGATCGATCATCGTTTCTGTCCCACCGCTCCCAGGTACCGATGCGTGATTGGGATGCTTTCGTGCTGACGGTATTG
>Ga0272441_10011912_pt1 | contig 12816 bp, 11 predicted proteins | sample SSMProp6N_FD_193582 | JGI IMG/M metagenome (GOLD analysis project Ga0272441, IMG submission 193582) | Marine sediment archaeal communities from Little Sippewissett salt marsh, Falmouth, MA, United States - SSM-Prop-6N | ecosystem: Environmental > Aquatic > Marine > Wetlands > Sediment ...
GGCAGATCGGTTATATTAGCATCTTTAAGCAGTTGATCGATGTATTCATGAAATTCAGTCCCAGATTTTTCCCATAAGTATTGTTCAAAAAATAATAAGGTGGTTTGCTTAATATATTCATGAATCACTTCTGCTTTTTTTGATGTGTTTAAAATGGAAGGAAGTGAAGTAAAGTCTTCATGTTTGCTATCTATAAAGCGCATATACGTTTTAGGTGAGTTTGTCTTTTTAAAATAGTGATATTCACCTGTTGGTCTGAATTCATCCCATTTATTATCACTTTCCATGTATAAATAAGCCGCGCTGATCTTTTCAGGGTGTAACAAATTAGCCTCATAAATTTCTTTGAGAAAAGAATCGTCCTGTTCGGTATCGCCATCATAATGGGTCTCCGAGCCATCCAGCGTTGCCATTGCTTTTATCTCCGGATGATTATCCAATAATATTGCCGCGCTCATTCCACCCCAACTACAACCCAAAAAACCAATATTACTACTATCCAGGTTTAAGGGTTTGGATTCTTTGATCCATTCCAGGACGAATTCCCCATCGTAAACTTGTTCCATGGTGTCCAAAATATGATTGCTCATATCCCCGGGATACCTCCCTACAGACCATATGGAAATTACAACAAAGCCATTTTCTGCCAATTTTTCGAGGATTCTATAGTTCTCCCATCCCATCCCATTATAACCAGCCATATATATGATCACAGGAAAATTACCAACAGCGGGCCTGGTGTTTTGATAACTATCGGATTCGACGGTAAGTAGTCTCTTTCCATCGTCTATTTCAAGACCAAATCCAGCAGTGAGGAATACGGCAAGCTCCTCCGTAATGCCCGTATAGTCCACACCCTGATAAAGATTCGCTCTCTCTTCCTGAAGCCTGAATAAGTCCCCAAAAGTCAAACTTTTTTCTGTCTTTTCAGTTGAAGGATACCAAAAATCCAAATCCAATGGCCGGTAATGCAAACTGTCAGTAACCGGAGTATCGGGTTTGTATATACGCGATGAATCCACTAAATGAAGCGTTGTAAAACCAGCCTGATATGGAGTGTTTCCTTTTTCCTGGGAATAAAAATGGAGTGGAATAAAAAATGCCAGTATTAGGAAGAGAATTCTAAGTTGCATTTTGCTAAAATAATAGCGCTACTAATAAGAAGCTTGCAATGTTTTGTTAAATCGTTGTTTGGTTTGGTTTCAGGTAGGTCTTATAGGTAGGCGTAATGATAAACTAAGGATTCACTCGCTTTGCTCGTGCATCCCAAAAGGGAATTCAATACAAGCAAAACGCTTTGGTGGCACAAAGCTATGCTAATGGGGCAGAGAGAATATGATTTATAGGGATTCACTCACTTTGCTCGTGCATCCCAAAAGGGAATCCAATAAGCAAAACGCTTTGGTAGCACAAAGCTATGCTAATGGGGCAGAGAGAATATGATTTATAATCATACAGATGCCGGTGAACTCCAAAATAGGTGTATCACAAATAGGAGTGGGAGCAAGTTATATTAAAAGAAAAAAGGTGGTTTAAGTAAAAAAGAAAATATTAGTTAACTTAAGTCCCGATAGCAATCGGGATGGACTAAGGCTTTTCATAGGAGCCATTGTTGGCAGCTGGTTTTTCTTATTATTTCATTGGCACTCTATAACCTCTAACCAGGTTACTGGATATTTCAATATAGAGTTATTCTTCTTTTCGAGGATATAAATCTGTTCAAAAATTTCATAGTTCATTAAAAATCTTAAGGTTCCCGATTTTTCAGATTTCTTAACTTCTTCTTTTAACAACTTATTTCGATAATTAATAATTTCAGAAGTAGTCTTTAAATTGAATTCTTTAATATCGGTGGGCAATATTTCTTTTGCATCAGAAATATTATTGCACTCAAAATAATTTCCGCCAATGTAAAAAGTAATTTCTCCGTTTTCTTGAACGGTTTTAGAGTTTTTCTCAGAAACTGTTTTATTGTCTACGTTGTAAGATATATAAACAACATTCATGTCCTGTGAAAAACCACAAATTGAGTAGATAGAAAACAGAACTAATAAAAACTTCATCTCATAACACTTTATAGAGTACTAAAACTTGCTGCCAACGGTCTCGGCTATGGCCTGGTGCATTAATGCGCAGACCTTCCCAGTAATGATTTATAAAATCTTATTTGCAAAATTTCCCCCAGACCCTGGTAGGCGATAGGCTATAGCCATCTTAAGTTTGTGATATCTTTATTCCGATTATTGTTCGACCGAATAGCGTCCACCTGGTCCCGCCCTTAGTGTCATTCCGCTATCATCAGTTGATGCCGATCCCATAGTTTTATCATTCAGAATTCCTACCACCTTGGTATTTATAAATCCTGTTTCTCCGATGTGCGTAACAACAATAATATGTTCCCCTGGTGGCAGTTTTTGTTCAAGGGGTGTTAATTGATTTTCTAGGGAAGTTTTAACTGCCGCTGTTTCAGAAATATCTGTGCTAGTGATTTCAATATTAAAACGATGCTCTTGATCATTGACAGAAGTAACAGTCAAAACATAAGAATATTCCGATTCAGAAGACCTTTCGGAGAACCCCATTAATATGGAAATAGCGAAAAAGATAACAATTTTTGTTTTCATAATATTTATTTTCAGTTAAGCCCAACGGTTTAGCTCGTATGTTTGATTATTGATTTAAAGATAGCACATTAGTTTAATAGATATAATCAAACATACGAGGTACTGTGTCAAAAAACAAGGTTTTTTGACACAGTACCTATGGCAAGTAGGGCAGGTGATAGGCATAGACCTTTCCGTCCAAGCACTTAGCCAAAGCTTTTGTATTTTGTTTTTATCTCTAATTTCTCTAAAAGCCAAATCAAAAGATTTGGTGGACTTATTAAATAAGCCCAAGCCTTTCTTTATAGCGCATACCGCCCTATTTGCTATAGGTATTGTTATCTTTAGTGTTTTTTACGGGACTTTGAATTCTGCGTCGTTCATTTGTACGCTGAACTTAATATTTGCTTTTAAAGCATTGAAAACTTTCAAAATCGTTTCGATTGTAACATTCTTTGCGCTCCGCTCCAATTTGGAGATTTGGGATTTTTGAACTCCGATTAATTCTCCGAGTTGTTCTTGGGTCAATTTCCGTTCTTTTCGGACTGACTTTATCATTTCTCCAAGAACTTCCATTCGCAAATCGAACTCGTACTTGTCCCTTTCTTCCGTTCCGATTTTTCCAATATCCTTGTCCTTCATTTGGTCAAGGGTCATCATTTTCATCTTCTTCTTTTTTGTTTCCATAACCTTTGTTTTTATTGCTCGAAATATTCTTTTCGTATCTGTTTTGCTTTCTCGATTTCGGCTTTAGGAACCTTGTCCGTTTTTTTGACCATTCCGTGCGTGGAAATCACAAGCGTTTCGGTTTTGCCAGTCCTGTCCCAGAATGCGAAAAGTCGGTATTGAAGTCCGCCATATTTAGTTCTGAATTCCCAAATATTGTCCGTCAGTTTTTTGAACAGTTTAGGGTCAAGTCCAAGTTTTGCCTTGTCCAGATTATAGTAAATCTTGGCTTTTGCTTTCTTGTCGACCTTCGACATAAAATCTATGGCCTGTTCAAGGAAAACGACTTCAAATCTACTTTCCATTCGGTTTATTCGTCCATTTATTAGACAAATATAATAAAAAAAGTTGAATTATATGGAAACTTTTTAATCTTGACCAACATTAAAGATAATGGTTTAGCTATGAACAGTACGGGAGCAAACCAGCGTTTGATTTCCGCCACGCACATAGCGAAATCTTTTTGTTTTCGCCTGCCACGCTTTTTAGCGTGGTTTTTTCTTTTCCTTGTTTAAAGCAAAATTCCAAAGATTTTGCGGACTTTATAAAAATACACAAACCTTTTAATTAATTCCGTAGCCCGCATTGTTTATAGGTTGTGTTGTGTGGCGTTTATTTTAATTACCTCTTTACAATTTTTAATATTAAATCAAATAAAAAACCCCGTCAAGAGTCTTGACAGGGTTAAATATATATTGTTTACGTTGATTAATTTCCTTCGCTTAGTGAGAAACTACCGTCACCCATCCTTTGTAAACCTCTGAAATAAAATTGTGTGCTAAGAGTCGTTCGCGATGAGTCCGACTTAACATATCAGATTTTATTGCCACTATTCCCTTGTCTTGTAAGTTTTTAAGTTTACTTAAAGATTTGCTAAATTTTCCGAAGGAGTTGCCATTTTGAATTCGCTAATTCTATAGTTATAAGTTTCGATTTATTGAGATTTATATTCTAATTAATAGAATATCGTTTCAATAGTTTAATGTTGTGTCGATTCAATAATTTAATGTTGTATCAATTCAATAGTTTAATGTTGCATCAATTCAATAGTTTAATGTTGCATCAATTCAATAAAATAATGCTGTATCAAAATTATAAAATAATGTCATTATTATTCGAATTAACCGGTTTATTTATGAATTTCAATTTGGTTCTAAGTTTCTTCATATCTTCACTAACCTTACTGTTTAAAATTTTGGCATAATGCTGAGTAGTTCTCAATGATTTATGGCCAAGCATCTTGCTCACTGATTCAATGGAGACACCATTGGAAAGGGTTACAGTGGTGGCAAAAGTATGACGGGCTAAATGAGTCGTTAAATTTTTATTGATGCCGCTGAGCACTGCGATTTCCTTTAAATAGGCATTCATCTTTTGATTGGTGAGTACTGGAAGTACTTTGCCGTTGACCAAATGTGGACTATACTTATATTTTTCTAAAATCATCAATGTGGTTGGCAGCACCGGAATATTACTTTTAGTCTTGGTCTTGGTTCGCTTGGTGTTTATCCACAATTCCCCATCAATGCCTGTTACAAAGTCGTCATGGGTCAACTTTTTTACATCGGCATAGGCCAGTCCCGTAAAACAACAAAAGACAAAACAATCGCGTACATGTTCCAAGCGTTGGTGTTGAAAAGGAGTATCCATTAATTGCTGTAATTCTTCAGCGGTCAAAAACTCCCGCTCCACATTTTTCAACCGTACTTTATAATTTGCAAAGGGGTCTTTGGCAATCCAACCATTGGCATAGACGATCCGTATGGTCTTTTTAAAGTTGACCACATATTTAACAGCCGAATTGTGGCTGCACTTTCGTTGCGTTTTCAGATAGTATTCAAAGCCAGTAATAAAAGCATGATCTACATGGGTGACTGGAATGTCTTTTCTGCGGTAGAAGAGAAGGGAATACATAAAAGTGACACCGAATTTAACATTATTTTGCTTGAATTTAGGAAAAAAATATTAAATAGTGATCCTTGTAAACACTTGATTAACAACATTTTATTTGTTATTAGGTGCCCCTTTTTGAAGTCATATGGAGGGGCACCGAAACGGACACTTTTTTTATGCTATTATTTGATATCAAATGAAAACACAAAAAATGAAAAACCCTGTAAATCATATGTTTACAGGGTTTTGGGTGGTTTTTGATTGCTACCCAGCGGAGGAAGAGGGATTACCTTCGGTGTGCCCTACAACCTCACATCCTGCAAATGTAACTTCCAACCCTTGCAGGATTGACATCTTAAAATTAAAAATCCCATTCAAGCGTGCTTGATGGGATTTTTTTCTTTCAAGCTGTAATGAAGTTACGCTTGATTGCGGAGGAAGAGGGATTCGAACCCCCGGAGGTGTGACCCTCAACAGTTTTCAAGACTGCCGCATTCGACCACTCTGCCATTCCTCCCTTAATGCGAGCGCAAATATACTAACCTTTTTTATACCTTAAAAAGTTTGTTGACGATTTTCTTCTGCCGTTTATAGTATTATTTATTTGCGACATCCTATTTTTGCCACATGGAAGAATGGTATCATTATGTACTGCTCGTACTAGTTGGATTTGTTGTTGGTTTTATTAATACGGTAGCCGGCGGGGCATCTTTAATTTCATTGCCTTTTTTAATCTTTTTGGGATTACCTCCCAGCGTGGCTAATGGAACCAACAGGGTAGCCATTGTAATTCAGACCGCAATAGGTGTAGCCGGATTTAAAAGTAAAGGCGTCTCCACTTTTCCATTCAATATTTATTTGGGGATCTCAGCGCTTTTCGGATCTATTTTGGGTGCAAGCATCGCCGTAGATATTAAAGGTGAAACATTCAATAAAATTTTAGCTATTATCATGCTCGCAGTGGTATTGATAATTGTTTTTAAACCTAAAATTAGTCTAGAGGATCTTACAGAACGTCTTACCGGCAAGTATTTATGGGTAGGTATTATTGCGTTTTTCTTTATCGGAATTTATGGCGGTTTTATCAATGCCGGAATTGGCTTCGTAATCCTCTTGTTTTTACATTACTTTAACCATATGTCCCTTGTGAGAGCCAATGCTACCAAGGTGGCCGTTGTATTTATCTATACACTTTCCGCTCTTGCCGTCTTTATTTTTAACGATAAGGTCATATGGGAAGTTGGATTGGTATTGGCCATTGGCAATGGGGCAGGAGCGTGGTTATCGAGTAGAATATCAGTTGGGAAAGGTGATGGATATGTGAAAATGTTTTTGATATTTATGGTCATAATTATGGCAATCAAATTGTGGTTTTTTAATTGAAAAATAAATGGCAGATATAATTAAGGATTTGGAATGGCGTTACGCGGTAAAAAAGTTTGATTCTTCCAGAGAGATAGAAGTTTCTAAACTGGAAAGAATAAAAAAGGCATTTAATCTTACCGCTACTTCGTATGGCCTGCAACCAATAAAAATGGTAGTGCTGAAAAATAAGGACCTCCAGGAAAAATTGGTTCAATTTTCATACGGTCAGGAGCAGGTTGCCCAGGCTTCACATGTTCTGATTTTGTGTATAGAGAAGAAAATAGATGCCGACTATATCTCCGGGTATTTTAAAAAGGTAAAGGAAATACGAGGAACCAGTGATTCTGTTTTAGAACCATTTAAAAATGCTTTAGTAAGCGAATTTAACAAAATGGATTCTAAACAAATTCAACATTGGGCGACTAATCAGGCTTATTTGGCCATGGGGAATTTACTAACCATATGTGCCGTAGAACAACTGGATGCTTGTCCAATGGAGGGTTTTATTCCGGATAGTTATGATGAGTTATTAAATTTAGGTTCAAAAGGTCTAAGGTCTGTTCTCGTTCTTCCCATAGGATACAGAGCGGAAGACGACATGTTTTCCGAATTTAAGAAAGTCAGACGCGATATGGAAAATAGTATTATTTACATATCTTAGGCGTAGAAATTGAAAAATAAACGAGTATAAATCAATATCATAATAAATTAAATACTGCTATGCCAGGTTTTGAACTATTTGGAGATAAAGAAAGAGATCAAGTAAAGGATGTACTGGATTCGGGTGTACTCATGCGCTACGGGTTTGACGGTATGCGAAATGGTCATTGGAAAGCCTTGCAGCTTGAAAAGGAACTTGCAAAACGAATGCAAACAAAGCACGCACAGCTGGTGAGCAGTGGTACGGCAGCTTTAACTGTTGCCCTAGCAAGTGCAGGAATAGGAGCTGGTGATGAAGTCATCATCCCGAGTTTCACATTTGTGGCCAGTTTTGAATCTATTCTCGCTTTAGGAGCAATCCCTGTCATGGTTGATATTGATGATACACTTACCCTGGACCCCTCCGCTGTTGAGAAAGCTATTAACCCGAATACCAAGGTTGTTATGCCGGTTCATATGTGTGGATCTATGGCCGATTTAGGTGCCCTGAAAGCAATTTGTGACAGACATAAACTTATATTGCTTGAAGATGCCTGTCAGGCAATAGGAGGAACCTATGAAGGAAAACCTCTGGGAAGTATTGGGGATCTGGGTTGCTTTTCATTTGATTATGTGAAAACAATTACTTGCGGTGAAGGTGGGGCTATGATTACCAACAATGAGACTTACTATAAAAATGCCGATCATTATTCAGATCACGGGCATGACCATGTTGGAAACGACAGGGGAGCAGAAAGCCATCCTTTTCTGGGTTATAACTACCGGATTTCTGAACTTCATGCCGCTGTTGGGTTAGCTCAAATTGCGCGTCTGGATGATTTTCTTGCAATTCAGAAGAGAAATTATTCAATTTTAAGAAACGCCCTGGAGCCTATTGAAGGAGTCAGCTTCCGAAGAGTTCCTGAGGGTGGTGTTGAGAATTATTCATTTCTGAATTTTTATCTTCCTTCGGAGACCATCACCCAGAAAACACATGCGGCGTTTGGTCCTGCGGGTGTGGATGCCTGTTTTTACTGGTATAATAACAATTGGCACTATTATAAGAAATGGGATCATCTTAGAACTATGAAATCTTTAGCTCCGGTGGCAAGAGAAGTCCTTGATGGAATTCCGGATTATCCTGAGGGACATTTTAAACAATCGGATCATTGGATGGGCAGAACCATATCATGTCTTATAAAACTCGGATGGGATGAGGATGAAGTAGCCAAAAGAGCTGAATTGATGGCCGCAATAATAAAAAAGGAATTATAAACTTTAATTAATAGGGAGAATAATCTACAATCTCCAGGCCATAACCAACAATACCTACTCTTTTTGCCTGGTCGCTGTTGGTCATAAGTCGCATTTTGGTGATATTCAAATCATGCAGGATTTGCGCTCCAATTCCAAAATCGCGGGTATCCATTTCAATTTTGGGAGCCTTAATAATTCCATTTTTTTGATTTTCCTGCAATCCTTTTAAACGTTTAAGAATATTATAGGACTGGCTTTGTTGATCTATAAATACTATGGCTCCCTTACCTGCTTCATTAAGCGCTTTAAACATATCATCTAATTTCTTATCCGCATTATGCGTGAGGGTACCCAGAATGTCATTATTTACCAAGGTAGAGTTTATCCTTGTAAGCACAGGATCGTCCAGCTCCCAGTTACCTTTGGTTAGTGCGAGGTGAACCTGTTCGTTGGTTGTTTGCTGATAGGCATGTAAAGTAAAATGTCCGAAACGGGTTTCCACTTCAAATTCCTCTCTTTTAACTATTAGGCTATCATGGCGCATTCTATAGGCAACCAGGTCTTCAATGGAAACAAGTTTAAGGTCGAATTTACGGGCGACTTCTACTAAATGCGGCAATCGTGCCATTGTACCATCTTCATTCAGAATTTCTACGAGGATCCCGGCAGCTTCAAATCCGGCTAATCGGGCAAAATCTACAGCAGCCTCAGTATGCCCTGTTCTTCTCAGAACTCCACCATTCTTCGCTCTTAAAGGGAAGATGTGTCCTGGCCTACCCAAATCCTGTGGCTTGGTGGTATTATTTACAAGGGCCTTTATTGTTTTTGCTCTGTCCTGAACAGAAATTCCTGTAGTACAACCATGTCCTATTAAATCTACGGATACTGTAAACTGAGTATGATGTAAGACCGTATTGTTCTCTACCATCATTGATAAATCCAACTCCTCACAGCGTTGTTCTGTAAGTGGCGCGCAAATAAGTCCGCGTCCGTGCTTAGCCATGAAGTTGATCATTTCAGGGGTAACTGCTTCAGCGGCGGCAATAAAATCGCCTTCATTCTCGCGATTTTCATCATCTACTACTATAATCACCTTTCCATTTCGTATGTCTGTAATGGCCTCTTCAATAGTATTTAATTGGATTTTATCTTCCATAGTTGCAATCATGATGCTGTAACTTTAATTTTCTTTCTAAAAAAATCTTTTATTTTTTCAATAACATAGCCAAAATCCATTAGTCCCCTGTCAGCAGTAGCTCTTTTGGTCAAATAGATGCCCAAAGGTAACATTATTAGCGTAGAAAGCCATGCTCCAAATATGGGATGAATATTTCCCTCTTTTGCATAATTACCGGCAAAAACTCCTATAAAATAATAGGTTAAAAAGAGCACAATTGCTATAACCATTGGTAAACCAAGCCCTCCTTTGCGTATAATGGCGCCAAGTGGTGCACCAACAAAAAACAGGATTATGCAGGAAAGGGCAAGGGCGAATTTTTTGTGTAAAGACAATATGTGCATATTATATATTTTATATCGCCGTTGTAATTCTTCTTTTTTACCGAGCACAGAATTTAAAATATTTGATATCGAATTCTTTGCTGCATTAACAATATGAATTCTTCGGTCTTCCCTGTAAAGATCCAATACATTATCTATTTGCACAGTATCTTTTTCCGGAACAAGAATAGGTAGCACCTCCTTTTTTGTGCTTTTTAAAACGGTATCCAATATAATTTTAGATTCAGTAGTTTTTAGTGTCGTATCAATCTTAGTTTTAGTAGTTTTTCGTGTCGTATCAATCTGAGATAATGGAAGAAATGCACCCATTCTATTGGTAATGTTCTTAGAAAAAGCAGCAACTATTTTCACATTGTTTTCCCGTAATGAGTCGATATCCTTATTGAGTCTGGATACATTTTTCATTTTATCGGTTCGCACATTACGTTCTTCTTCCAGATCCTGATCATTTTGGGGGATTTCAATATTTATGGTATATGTCTCAAAATTAGACCGTGCAAATGGAGATTTATCCTTTCCCGAACCGCTTTTTGCCACAATTTCCTCATAATAATGACCATCAGTTAGGACCAATTGTATGATATCAGATCCCTGGCTGCTTCTAAGTTCGCCCGTCTTGGCTTTAATAACGGTATTATTTTTTTCAAGATTCGTTTTTTTATGAATAACTACCTCCTTCAGATATTTATCGTTCTCACCATACTTTTCATCTACTTTGATATTAAACCCTTCAACATCACTAAAAACGCCTTCTACGATAACAGCTGCTGGTTTTACTTTTGCAATATTTCGCCTTAGGTTATAGATTTTTTGTTCGGAAGCCGGAATTACACTATTCGCAAAGAAAAATGCTACTCCACCAAGAAATATCACTAAAATTATTAGAGGCAACATTGCTCTTTGCAGAGAAATCCCGGATGCCTTCATTGCGGCAAATTCATAATTCTCGGCAAAAGCTCCAAAAGTTAATATAGAAGACAGAAGTACCGTAAGAGGCAGTACTTTTTCTGTTAGGTTTGGCAATAAGTAAAAAAGAAACTTACCAATAATAATAATATCCAATCCTTTACCGGCCAAATCATCAATGAATAGCCATATCGTCTGAAATACGAAGATAAACATCAATATCAGGAACGAACTAAAAAAATTATAAAGAAATCGTTTTAAAATGTACTTATCTAATATCCGCAATGGTCTAGTTTCTTATGATGTAGTACCCTTCTTCTTTGTACTTGTTTTCATCAAAAGTAAATAAGGTTTTTGATAATTGCTGATCAGTTTTAAAAGAATTAACAGTAATCGTAGTTATTGTGCCGTTCTTACCGGTTTCAATGAGTTTATATATGTGTTTGGTTTCTACATCAATGCCTAGCAGAATAGATGTTATTTCAGAATTTGTATCAATAGGGATAAGCTTGACAAACTGAATTTTTCTACCCTGAACATTCTGTAATATATCCCATTCATAGTTGTGACCCTTTTTATAAAAAGTCAGCATTTTGGAAGGTGTTATCGTATTTTCCTCTTCAGATTTATCCTCTATTGTAACTTCTTCATTTTCCGGGACTATGGTATATACTTTAGCACCATCATATAATTGTTGTGAACCTAAATAATTAAAAAGGTACTTTTCGCCTTCCAGGGTGACGTCTCCACGTGTCTCCTGATCTACATTTGCCTCAGTATTGTGTAAGGCAAACTTGAAATTTACCGCAATATTATCATAACTCATAACCTTGTTATAGACTTCATCCAGAAGAGCCTTAGCTTTATCTGAAGATTGGGCCTGAGCATAAATGGCGGAAAAAAAGAATGCCACGATAAGAATAGAATATTTCATTTTTTATTTTATTTCATTACTTAATAACTGATCCAAGGCGTAAATATCGGAAACCAATACCTGCCTTGCTTTGCTTCCTTCAAAGGGCCCTACAATTCCTGCTGCTTCTAACTGGTCTATTATTCTACCGGCCCTGTTGTAACCCAATTTTAACTTGCGCTGTATTAGCGATGCAGAGCCTTGCTGTGCATTAACAATTACTTCTGCAGCCTCTCTGAACAAGGCATCCCGGTCAGAAATATCATAATCAATACCTGTGCCAGAATCATCCCCAACATATTCCGGTAATAGGTGCGCTTCAGGGTAGGCGCGTTGCGAACCAATGAATTCTGTAATCTTTGCCACTTCCGGTGTGTCCACGAATGCACATTGAAGCCTTGTTATATCGTTACCTTGAGTGAAAAGCATGTCGCCCCGTCCAATTAGTTGGTCAGCTCCCTGGGTATCCAAAATAGTCCTTGAATCTATTTTTGAAGTTACCCTGAAGGCAAGCCTGGCCGGAAAATTTGCCTTAATTAAACCCGTAATAACATTTACTGATGGTCTTTGTGTTGCAATTACCAAATGGATGCCTATTGCCCTTGCCAACTGTGCCAACCTTGCAATCGGCGTTTCTACTTCTTTCCCGGCAGACATTATTAGATCGGCAAATTCGTCAATAACCAATACAATATAAGGTAAAAATTTGTGGCCGTCGTTTGGATTAAGCTTTCTGGCTTTGAACTTTACATTGTATTCTTTAATATTTCTAACCATGGCTAACTTTAGCATTTCATAACGGTTGTCCATTTCTATGCACAAAGAGTTTAAGGTATGAATTACTTTAGTATTATCGGTTATTATAGCCTCTTCAGAATCGGGTAGTTTTGCCAAATAATGCCTTTCAATTTTATTGTACAAGGTAAGTTCTACCTTTTTCGGATCAACGAGGATAAATTTTACTTCTGCAGGATGCTTCTTATAAAGCAATGA
>Ga0272441_10011913_pt1 | contig 12815 bp, 4 predicted proteins | sample SSMProp6N_FD_193582 | JGI IMG/M metagenome (GOLD analysis project Ga0272441, IMG submission 193582) | Marine sediment archaeal communities from Little Sippewissett salt marsh, Falmouth, MA, United States - SSM-Prop-6N | ecosystem: Environmental > Aquatic > Marine > Wetlands > Sediment ...
TTCGTAGTCTCACTTGTTAAGCCCGAACCTGTGGATGAGAACACCGAAATCACAGCGAGGAGAATCACTCCCAGCCGGGTCGACTATAGAGCGGGTTCCCGGCCCGCGTTTACCCACGATGGCACCACTATGTATCTGGCCTCACCATCAAACGACTCAGTATTGGTCTTCGATCTGGAGACAGGTGAGGTCACTGATGCAATTGATGTGGGAGGTGGTGTTGAGCGACGTGTAACCAGTACGGTAGGCGAGGAGACTACGACGAGCGTCGTTGTGCATCCTTCAGGGCCTTTGGATCTGGGAATCACCCCTGATGGTGAGGTGATTACGGTGCTGAACTTCAATGAAAACACCATTGACTTGATGAAGAACACCTTCCGGTTTGCTGTGCCTAGAGTCATTTCGACGAGAGCAGATGAAGATGAAGATGAGTCTCTTACCTTTTTCACCGCGCTTGCCATCTCCAATCTCACATCACTCGATGTGGAAGTGGAAGCAACTGCATATTCGAGAGGCGGTATACCCTTCAGGGACGATACAAATACGGAAGATATCGTGGAAATAGAGAATCCAAGTACTCTCTCGATTGGGAGTGAAGGTCAGGTGTTTGACACCGTGGATGATCTTTTGTCGGCGGTGAATCCTGCAGGCGGCGGCGGCGTTGGTGACAATAACCAGGACGAAGGAGATGCTATTGAGGAGAATGATCGTACTTCGGCACTGGCCATTCTAGATACCGCCTGGCTAGATCTAGACAGCGACAGTTCCGACACCGCTGGGATCTTCTTCGTTGGTGACCGCGGACTCAAGCGACTTGAAGGTAGCAGCTGGGTTTCTGAAGGGCACAACCGGATTTTGATTCCTGAGGTCCGTCTTGAAGATGGCATGCTGACAGAGGTCAGTGTGGTCAACCCCAATTTGACTACCAAGACGGTCTATGTGGAGCTTTATAACGATCGTGGGCAACTGGTGGGCAGGTACACACGGACCCTGGCCGGAAATGGGATGCTTAGCGAGTTTGTGGGGAGCCCTGGCGAGGATATCTTTACGATTCCGGTGATGTTTCAGGACGTGATATTCGAGCCCTGTCACAGTGTTCCAGGAGACCAGGAAGAAGACGAAAACCAGAATGAGGATGAGGAAGACTCAGAGGATCTCCTCGGCTGTGGATTTGAGAGGGGTTATATCATCGTTACAACGGATCTAGGCGATGGAACTGAAGAGGAAATCAATCGACTTGGCGTCATCGCCTATGAACAGTATTTTGATGAAGACCGCCTGAGTGCCTTGGGGGGGCTCCCTATCTTAGATCCTCCCAGCCCTGCGACGAGATTCTATGTCCCGCAGGTTATTGCTTTTCAGGGTTGCAGCACTTACATCAATCTGGTCAATCCTACGAAGGAATGGATCAATATTGAACTATATCTTAAGGATGACCAGGGGCAGGATCTGGTGGCTCCGGCGACTCTCACTCTTCGTTCAGGTCATTCCATCAGACCCAACATTGTTGATCTTTTCGGACTGACTGATACTGGATCGCTCGTTTCGGGCTACCTTGTAATAGAGGCCGATGGACCTGGGCTGATGGGAGATGCGGAGCTACGGTTGTTTGCAGACAAGGCAATGACGACCGTCGCCTTGGCCGATTCACCATCGGAAGAACTCGTCTTTCCTTATGTTCCTGGAGGACCGGGATTCTTCACTGGTCTTGGACTCGTAAACACTACCAGTAGCGCGGCCAATGTATCCATACAGATCGTGAGTGCAGAAGGAGACTTTGTCTATGAAACGAGTATTGTCTTGCCGCCCAATGCTCGTGTTTCTCAGATGTTGACCGAGTATGCGGAAGAGTTTGGCCTGCAGAATTCGGCCTACATAAAGGTTTTCTCCGATCAACCCATAGTAGGTCTCGAGTCGTTTTTCACAGGAGATTTTGAACTTGTCTCCAGTGTCGAGGCGCAGTAGATAGGGAAGAAACTGATGCAGATTAGAAAAAGTATGAATTGGAGCTTGCTTTTGTTGACGACCTTCGTTTTGCATGTCGGTCTTCTGGTGGGATCAGAATCTCATGTGGACCTGCAGGAGCGGGGGGCACCGTCGCTCGATGAGCGAATCAAGGCACTTCGAGGTAATGATGGATCCTGGCGCATACCGGACTCGGCCGGTGGGTCTGCCAGAACGTCTGAGCGCCAGGGATTGAGGAGTGCTCCTCTCACGATTCATGATGTCTCCGGTGAGCGGCTTGGTGAGGTGTATCAACTTCGCTCATCTTTGGACTATGTGGGTTTGCTCTTAGTGGCGAATGAGCGAGGCAAAGCCGCGGGGCTTTCCTCGGGGTTCTCAGAAGCAGAATGGCCTTTGGATCGAGTCTCCCGCGAAGTGACACTCAATGATCTGGACAACACTCTTTTCGAGCCCAGGTACTATTTGATATTGGACGAGAATCGGCTTCTCTTAAGAGTGAACCTCGGAAAGAAGGAACTGGAATTAGACGGCATCTATCTCAATGCTGAAGAAATTGGACGTGGAAAAAGTCGAGTGCCTAGACGAGCCATGGAAAGATGATTGTCTTTCGAGGCTCCTTCGGTGGTCAAGAGTCTCGATCTACTCTAAAAGAGGTTAATATGCAGCGGGTGAGAATACCAGTAATCTTAATTCTAGCCTTGAGTCTGTTTGCCAGTATCTTTGCCGGCACAGAAGAGTCCAATATTGGAAAGCAACTCCCGGATCCAGCTTCTACATCAGAGGAGAGCTATCTGCCAACCGGCGGGCTAATCTTCGGCTCCGGTTCCTGGGAGGCTGCTCCAAGCCTTTCCGAAACTACTGGGTTGATGTCAATCGATTCGTCGCCTCCTGTTTCGAGTGTGACGGCATCATGCACTCTGCCGCCCGGTCACTACGACCTGTGCACGGTTTGTGGCCCATGTGAGGAGGGTGAAGGAGACTGTGACTCTGATGATGAGTGCCAGGATGGACTCACCTGCGCGAGCGATATCGGTCAGGAATATGGCCTGGGCGAATTTGTGGATGTTTGTGTTGATTCACAGTCATCTTGCCCTGTAGAGCCTGGCAACTACGATTACTGTGAGCTGTGCGGACCTTGTACCGATGAGCAGGGTGACTGCGACTCTGACTCCGACTGTGCCGAGGGTCTGGTTTGTGGGCAGGATCTGGGGAGCGGATTTGATTTCTGGTGGGATGTGGATGTCTGTATCAGCGCCGATGTTGCGTGTCCGCTTTCACCCGGTGACGAAGACTATTGCAAGGTTTGTGGGCCCTGTGCTGCCGAGGTTGGCGATTGCGACGATAACAGCGAATGCGAAACGGGTCTGACTTGTGTAAACGATGTCGGAAGGGACTATGGGTTTGGTACTTTCACCGATGTCTGTATCGACAAAGAAGATGAGTGTCCCCTGACAGAAGGGCATCCGGACTACTGCGCGATTTGTGGGCCATGCGAGGAGAATATCGGTGACTGTGATGGGGACTCTGAATGTTCCGGTGATCTGATTTGTGTCAACAACGTAGGACTTAGATTCACCTTCACGGCTGATACGGATGTTTGCCTGGCGGGAATCGAACCGGGTGGTGAAGATGATTGTCCAGTTGAGGAAGGGCATTACGATTACTGTGCCTTGTGTGGCCCTTGCGATGACGAGAAAGGTGATTGTGACTCGGACAGTGAGTGTGCCGAGGGCTTGGTTTGCTTAAGTGATGTGGGGCTGTTTTATGGATGGGCTGAAGACGTGGATGTTTGCAGGCCGGAAGGAGCCAGCGAGTGTCCCGAAGTAGTGGGAGAGTTTGGCTATTGTGGAAACTGCGGGCCCTGTATGGAAGGTGAAGGGGACTGTGATGGATCCGATGACTGCGAAGAGGGGCTTGTTTGCGTGAGTGGCGCGGGCGCCGACTTCGGTTTTGAGCCAGACGTGGACGTCTGTCTGGCTGAATGTCCAGTTCCTCCGGGCGATCCTGAATTCTGTTCGCTTTGCGGACCCTGCGGAGAAGGTGAAGGCGACTGCGATGGAAGCGGTGACTGTGCTCAGGGCTTGGTTTGCAGAGAAGATGTTGGTGACTTTTTCGGATTTGCTCCTGACGTAGATGTTTGCCTGGATGATGAGAGTACCTGTACGGAACCGCTGGGTGACTACAGTTACTGCAGGCTCTGTGGTCCGTGCGAAGAGGGAGAAGGCGATTGCGATGCAGACAATGAGTGTGCCGAGGGCTTGACCTGTGTCAACGAGGTGGGACCGGACTTCGGTTTTGTCTGGGATGTAGATGTCTGTTTGCCGAAGAGTGTAGAGGAGTGTACCGAGCTTCTCGGAACCGATGACTACTGCCAGGTCTGCGGACCGTGCGAGGAAGGTAAGGGGGATTGCGACCGAGACGATGACTGCGCCGATGGCCTTATCTGCGCGAGCAACGTGGGGGCAGACTATGGCTTTGACCCCTCAATCGACGTTTGCCAGGTGGACGATCCAGGGGTTTGTGAACTGGATCCAGGCGATCCTGACTACTGCGAGGTTTGTGGGCCCTGTGGCGATGGAGAAGGCGACTGCGACTCCGACAGCGAATGCACAACAGGACTTACCTGTGTCGCAGATGTTGGTGAGGATTATGGTTGGGCTTCAGAAGTGGATGTTTGTCTTGTCAATGAGGAGTGTCAGGATCTGATCGGTACTATCAACTATTGTCTGGTTTGTGGGCCCTGTGGCGAAGGTCAGGGCGACTGTGACGAAGACTCGGACTGTGCATCCGGACTTTATTGTGTTAACAACTTGGGCGCGGACTATGGCTGGGACTGGGAAGTGGATGTATGTATCTCACCGTCTGAGCAGTGTCCCGTCCCGGTCAGTCATTACGACTACTGCGCAATTTGTGGTCCATGCGAACAAGGAGAAGGCGACTGCGACTCCGACAGCGAATGTCAGGCAGGTTTAACGTGTTCCCCTGATGTAGGGATTTTCTTCGACTGGCCGGAGGATGTTGATGTTTGTCAGGTCCCGTCTGGAAATTGACGGTCAAAGCTTGAACCACTACTGCTGATCAGATAGATTGGCTGGTTTTTGAAGGTGTCGCTCTCCGATTTCAGAGCTGGTCAGCAGCCTCATTGAACTCATTAGAAAGGAAACTCGATGAAGAACCTCTCTGAGTGCTTCGGGTCTAGGCTCACTCGAATAGGTTTCTTGGTGAGTATTGGGTTGGTAGTGGCCTGGGTGGTCACCCAGGAGATCTCAGCCCAGGTTCTGTTTGGGACCATCAAAGGTGTGGTCCGTAATGTGGGTGGACAGCCGGTCCCTAAGACGCTGGTCACACTTCTGAAAGATGATGAGGGCATCCGACTCTTTTCGGTTGTTGGGGATTCAGGTGAGTTTGTTTTCCTGAATCTGCGACCGGGTATCTATACATTGAGGGCTGCTCAGCCTGGCTTTAAAACCGCTATAGCAAACGACGTGATCGTGTTTGAAGATAACGTTACTTTTCAGACCTTGACTGTGCAGGAAGGCCTCGAGAGCCAATCGGACAATATGGCGTTGGAACCGGCTCCAATGAGAACCGTTACCTCTGATATCCGAGTTCGAATCGGCAAGGATGAAATCGTCGCTTTGCCACTTCCTGCCTATCGCAATTATCAGAGCCTGATCAACTTCGTTCCAGGTGCGACGCCTGGTCGGTTTCAGGATACCTTTACCGAAATGCCCGCCAGATCATTGACCACCAATTTTGGTGGTACAAACAGAAACAATAATGTTACCAAGATTGATGGTGTGAGAAATGTGGATCTTTGGAGGCCTCACCACACTCCCTATGTCCAACCCTCGGAGACAATTGAGGTGTTCAATGTGACCACCAACAGTTTCGACGCGGAGCAGGGCTTCGCTGGGGGATCAGCGATTACGATCCTCAGTAAGTCTGGGAGCAACGCGTTTCATGGGTCAATCTTCGGTTTTCACGAAAATGATGTATTGAATGCGCGAGATCATTTCAATCTCCTGGATGCGGACGGAGACGGTATCGCCGACCGGTCAAAGCACAATCGAACCTTTGCAGGTGGAACGATCGGCGGACCTGCCAAGCAGGATGAGGTGTTCTTCTTTGCTGGATTTGAGGGAGTTTTCGAGAAGATCGAGAGGTCGAGTCTCGAGACCGTCCCAACTCTTGAGCAGCGGACAGGAGATTTCAGTTCCTTTGGAACAAGGATCTATGACCCGATGACTGGAAACCCGGATGGAACGGGTCGTGTGCCCTTCGAGAACAATGTTATACCGCTGAGGAGAATTGACCCTTCTGCCTCCCTGGCTCAGGATCTTCTGCCACTGCCTAACCTGGATGGCCTGGTCTCGAACTATGATGCTCGAGGGACCGAGAAACTGAATCGTTACAACGTGGATCTGAAAGCTGATTGGAACCGACTTGCTAATCATAGAATCTGGGGGAAGTTCAGTTGGATGGACGCCCGATTCGAGGGCGCTGCGAGATTGAACCGGGCAATGGGTGGTGGTTTCAATGGAGAAGGTGATGGTGATTCAAGGACGAATGTGAGGCTGTTTGGTGCTGGCCACAGTTGGACGGTTACTCCTAGCTGGGTCGTAGATACCCATTTTGGCTTCACCGATTTCAAACAGGATGTCGTTCCCGCTGACTTGGATCTCGGAAACTTCGGTCAAAATTCTCTCCGGATCCCGGGAACGAATTCGACCGACGATTCCTGTAATGTGAATTCTGTTAATCGTTGTGGTGGAATCCCGGCATTTTTCGTCACCGGATTTTCTGGGTTCGGTCAAACTGCCCGATGGAACCCCCTTTACAGGGATGACTGGAGTGTGAATGTCTCTCAAAATGTTAGTTGGCTGTGGGGAGATCATGATTTGAGGTTTGGGTACGATTTGATAGGTCATCAGATGGACCAGTGGCAACTGGATGTGGGTGGAGGTCCCCGAGGGTCTTTCACCTTTAACCGTGAAATGACCAGTGTTCCGGGAGCGATTACCACCGATCAAAATGCCTGGGCGGCTTTCCTTCTGGGGTTTCAGTCCAGTATGGGAAAGACGCTCCAATGGGACCCTTTTACTACTAAGGAGTGGCAGCATGGCCTCTATGTTCGCGACCGATGGCAGGCCTTGCCAGGACTCACTGTAACCCTCGGACTCAGGTGGGAATACTATCCCATGCTTCGCCGGTTGAATCGACCGATGGAACACCTCGACTTGGAAACTTTCCAGGTGGTACTGGATAACAGCACTTCGGTGAAGAACTCATTATTCGCCCCTCAGGTCGGTGTCGCATATCGAGTCACAACCGATGATGTGATCAGAGGTGGCTACGGTGTCAACTACAATCCGCTTCCCTTTTCAAGTGCTCTGAGAGGGAATTATCCCCTCACGGTTCCCGGGATGTGGGAAGCACCCAACCCGTTTGTACCTTTCTCTGCCCTGGAGGAAGGGATCCCCATCTTCACTGGTCCCGATCTGGAGACGGAGGCGGTCGATTTGCCGCAGAACGTGATGCAGAGGACATTGCCTTCAGACAGATTCATTCGCGGCCTCATCCAGTCCTGGAACCTGGTATACGAGCACAGATTACCTTCGGACATGGTGGTTTCTCTGGGGTACGTGGGTTCGAAGACTCTTGACCAGTCGGCCGACAGAGAGCTGAATTGGGCTCGACCCGGCGGGGGAACAGAAGGCCGCCAGCTTTACCCTATGAGCGCAACTTCGATTCGACTTTGGGACGGGTGGTTAGAAGCGGACTACAACGCGTTTCAGGCAGCTCTTAATCAGCGCTTCAGAAACGGTTTCTCGGCGAGGTTAGCCTACACCTACTCGAAAGCGATGAACATGACCGACGATGATGGCCCTGCAGGCCTCCTGTGGAATGATCCTGAGTTGTTCGAGCGGAATCGCGCGGTGGCCGGCTACAATCGTCCGCACATGCTCCAGTTGGCAGCCATATATCAGCTTCCTTCCGCTCCAATTGGAAATGGACTCGCGGATATGGTTGTGCGGAACTGGCAGTTCAACGGGTGGTTCTCCTTTTACTCCAACGCGCCGTTCACGGTAACGGGATCGAGTGCAACGCTCAATGCACCCGGAAACGTGCAGACAGCCGATCAGATCAGTGCAACCGTGACCAAGCTGGGAGGTGTGGGAGCAGGGGATCCCTACTATGATCCTTCGACGTTTGCCGCAGTTACCCGGGTTCCTGGTGTGGATTGCTCGGGGATAGAATGTTACGGCACCAGTGGAAGAAATGTCCTCTACGGACCCAGTTCGATGAATCTGGACTTGGCCATTTCGAGGGTCTTCAAGCTGACCGAGGGTATAGGGCTCGAGTTTCGGTCTGAGTTCTTTAACCTGACCAATACCGCTCATTTCTTGAACCCGAACGGTGACGTCAATTCCAGTTCTTTCATGACTATAACGAGGACCGACCCCAACGCTCCCAATCGCGTTATTCGAGTTGGATTGAGAATCCGCTTTTAGCTTCTCATTGGATGTCGGTTCTCGGTTCTTGCTTCTCAGTGTTCCAGGTAGCCAGTAGTCAGCCGATCAGCGGGGTTGAAGAGGCGCGAGACCTTTGACCTCTGAACCAGGCCCTGGAAGAGCGTCAAACTGCTCCAACTATTCGACAATGGCCGGTAAGACTGCTGAAAGGTAATCGAGCCCGAGGTTTCCGAATAGTTGCTGGGCTGCAACGGGTATACTGGAGGTCAGCTGGATGTATCCACCGACTAAACCCTCACTGTCCGGAACCAGCTCGACCAGAGTCTTGGATATGCGCTGTTTCGCTTTCAAGGAGATCGAAGTGTCTCCAATCCTGTCACCCGCCTGATTGAATACTTCCACCAGGATGATGGCTTCTCCGGAGTTTGGATTGAAGATGGCCAGCCCTGTGAACGAGTCGAGAGAAGCGTCGCGGAAGCTCTTCGCGTTGGAAATGTGGCCATGAATGGCCTTACGAAAAAGCTTGGTTTGAATCGGCAGAGCTGCAGCGAAGCGTCCGCTGACCGGCTCGCCGAAAACAACGTCTCCGATAATTCCAGCTCTTGATGCTTCCATGCCGATCGAGCCTACCAATGTGACAGAGGGTTCCTTCACCAGGTCGAAGATCTCTGCGACATCTGCTTCGAAGCTCTGCCGAGACTCCAGAACGATAGGGATTCCGGAGATCTCTTCCACCGCGTCGTTATCCCTGCTCATATAGGCAGTTAAGGTAACGATTATCGTCTCCTGCGTCGGGTTAACGAGTTTGACATTCGTGAAGATGTCCTCACCGAGAGCCAGCTGGCTTGAATAACCTTTTGTGCTTTCCCCAGGAGAGAAAGCATTCAGGCCGAAAACCGTGTCGCCAAGATTGACCAGCTCAGAGCCAACGATACCTGGGCCATCAACCGTCACCTCCAGATAACCGCTCTTGACGGGCGTTTTGTAGTTGAGCAAATCCGCAAATGAGCCGTAAAGTCTCCCTTGAGGCGGTACATTTTCGGTTCTCTCCAACTCCAGATCTCCAGGTCCGTTGAAGTAGCGCATCTTCAATTCGACAGGTTCCGTATTGGGATTGACCAGAGCTATGAGTGTCGTGGCATCCTGCATCTCTCCTGAGGGATTTGGAAAAGTCTCTTGACCTTGGAGAACCCGTGTGAAGTAGAGGTTCTTAGATTTCTCCTGGATTGCAGTCGAGCCATCCATCTTGCTGGGAGCAACGTTCAGCAGGCCATTTCCGAAGAGGAAGAAACTGGCTATGTCAGGTTGTGATGTCTGGATCCTGACCCAGCCGGACGATGACTGGGTAAGGGGTACGCCAAACATCTCTCGTCCCAATCTGGCAATCTGCGTATTTGCGGGATTTTCGGCTGAGACTGGATTGGAAGCAAAATCCGCCAGATCGCCATTGTCAGTTCTCGCTTCAGCTACCACAACGGAATCTTCCGGTCCGAAATTGGCGAAGCCGTAACCAGTAAATTCGTCTGCATTGCCCTGGAAAAAGGGAAAGAGCAGTTCAGTCTTGCTGGCAACAAAATAGACCTGCCGCCCAGAAAGGTCGAACGAAGTGCCAGAGAACACCTGGTAAACTGCATTGTTCTCTATATCCAGTTCGTTTCTGGAAGAGAAGTCTCTCTGAATGCCGCTGGATTGCCCTCCGGGTGAGATTCCTACAATAGCCTGCAGTCCGTCGGAAAACTGCTCATCAGGATCGGGTGTCAGTCCCACCTGGTTGTAGTCGAAGAGGATATCGCCGTTGGAAAAAAGAGTGACGCTAAAGAAGTTGGCAACGCCAAAGCCGGTCAATCTGAATTCGGGTACCCCGTTCCAAACGATGCGAATCTGTCCGGCTTGCGCCTCTGCACGGATGGACCCAGATCCGGACCCAGTCGGATCCAGGTCGCTGAAGAGAGGTGCAATCCGAGGGGGGCCCCCTAGCAGACGTGACGAGGTCCGGGGGGCACCAGGGTCTGTGTCACCCAGTTGAAAGGTCAGATTGCCATCGGTGTTGACGAAGACTGAACGATATGTTTCTCCGAAGAAAGGGAATACAAACTCCTCTGGGAAAATCACAAGAATCGTGTCGTCATCCTCAAGGCTGAGTTGCACCGAGGTCGGAGGCTTGATCGCGAGCCGGATCTGAGGATCGTTGGCGACCAGATCAATACCTGTTACCGTTTGTCCAGCCTCAACCCAGATGACTGTTTTCTTATCTGGGTCTTCAGAACTAGATTCATTTTCGTCATAAAAGTCAGGAGGAAAGTCGTCAGGCCTTTCTTCAAACGGCCCGACCCCACTTCCTCCAGTGAACCGAGAATCGAGACTATCTATTCGGATGAAGTAAGGCCCAGGTTCCAGTCCGGGCAGCTCGTACTGCCCCGTACCTCGTTCCCGAAAATCAGAGACAACCGAGACAATGTTGCTGCGCGACTCAACAAACCCGCCTTGTCCATCCGGGATAGCCGGGATTGCGGCTACGTTCGCCCCCTGAAGAGGGGGGCCGAGAAGCTGGTTTAAAGAGACCCGTCCCTCGATGGTACCAGTGTCTAACCCGTAGTTTTCCTCGGGATAGATCCAGGAAAGCCAGGCAATGTCATCAGCAATAGGATCTCTGGGAAGTCGGGGATCGCCTCCGAAGGGAAACATGACCGGGACCTCTGGAGCATAATCGCCAAGTTCCAGGAAGTTCTCAATCAGGCCCTGGCTGTGATCCAGCCCCAGGAAGTGTCCCAGTTCGTGAAGGACAGTCTGCTCGAAGGTCTCGTCCAAGCTTGCCAGTTGACCGTTGAGGACCACCCATCCAGAAATGAACTCAGCACTGAAAGAGTCTGCAAACCGGATCGCAGCGAAACCGAGTATGGAATTGGACGAGCCAAAACCCAGCAAGTCATCCGTGATAGAACCGTCGGCATCGAAGATAATCGGATTCTCAGGACGGACAAATTGGTTGAACTGGCCCAAACCAAAGAAGTTCCAGTAGTTGAAAACCGAGATGTCAAAAGGCAGGAAACCATTGTCGGCTAACTTGACCGTTGAAGAATCTACGTCGTTCCATCTGGAAGCGGCATTACGAATGATTTCAGCTCCCTCCTCATTATTGATTACTATCGCACCCGCTCCGGTGCTCCTGAGAGGCCCAGGATCAATGGTAAAAGGGACAGGTTGATCTGGATTCCAACGCACAATTCTGCCGTCCTGCGTTAGGTGCAGGGGGCCTCCAGAGATGCAAAACGTTGTCGTCAACAAGAAGAACAGGACATGGGGAAGAGCGGATCGAGATAGACTCCTCATCATTTCAAGACCTTATCGGCGTCCGAGAACTGCTGCACTTCATAGATAGTCTGTCTCATCTTTTCGAGCGGAATCGATCCCTTTCTTCGAAAGCGTAGAGTTTGTTGTCTTTCACAATCTGTATCCAACCAACGAAGACGCAATCGGAGGACTATTCTTTTCATCGTGAAGTGTAAAATTGTGTAAAGTCCGACCGCTAGAGGGATTTCTTTACGACTTTCATGGCAGCGGGGTTGCGCAGCAGATGGCCCAGTTCACATATCATGAGGTGTTTGGCCCCCTCGAGTCTCAGGATGCGTAGTTCGAGCTCCAGTCTTCCTGGATCTTTCTGATCCCGTCTGAACTGTCCATCACCATAAAAGCCGATCATTGGCATCGCCTCCATTCGCTCAAATTCGTTAGACGATGAGAGGGTCTGCCGTGCATAGTCCCGAATCTTCTCGAAGGGCCAATGGGGCTGAAAAAACCAGGCGACGGTTTCACTGCAGTAGTCTGCCCATACCTTTTTCCCATAGTGTATGTTGGGAAGATAGACGGGATAGATGTGCGTGGCAATCAAGAGCTCTGGAGCGGACCTCTTGGTCTCGGAATAGAGTCTGGAGTATAGACCTGTCAGCGAGGAAAGGTAGAAGGCTTCAGGAGATACAGCTTGACCAGATTGGAGGCTGGCCAGGGTTGCTCTGCATCGCTCGCACTCACAAGACCGATAATTCCTGTAACCGATGAAGTCCCAGCAAATTCCGTCGTAACCAAGTCGGTCATATCTGATGGCTTCTTCTACACCGTAAGCGATAACTCCCGGGTCACGCGGGCATGCCAGGTTCAGGTGAAGCACCTCTCTGTTTCCAGGGACAGGCTCACCTCCGTGCTGGAAGGGATACCCGGGATCGTCCATTGATCGGTTGAATCCAGGCAGCTTGTCTTCGCCCTCGGCCAGCACTTGAGGGAGCGCACCCTCACGTTGAAGGCTTAGGGGGGAGATCAGTGCGAATGCCTTCATCTGACGCTTTCGGCAGGCCTGAACGACTTCCGGGTTACTCCATC
>Ga0272441_10011914_pt1 | contig 12814 bp, 8 predicted proteins | sample SSMProp6N_FD_193582 | JGI IMG/M metagenome (GOLD analysis project Ga0272441, IMG submission 193582) | Marine sediment archaeal communities from Little Sippewissett salt marsh, Falmouth, MA, United States - SSM-Prop-6N | ecosystem: Environmental > Aquatic > Marine > Wetlands > Sediment ...
GAGCTTCTCGCCAACGTGGCCGTGATCTGCGGATCGATCCTGCTGATCGTTCCCGGCATCTACATCGGCGTTCGCTTCGCCTTCTACAAGCAGGCGATCCTCCTCCATCGGCGGGCGGCGGTCGGATCGATCCAGGAGAGCTACGCGAGGATCCGAACCGCGCGTGGCTTCGCCACGGTGCTCGCCGTCCTCGCCGTCTTCTACTCGGCGGGGATCGGCGCCGAGTCGCTGTTGCTGCTCGCCGCGCCGAGCTGGTTCATTCACGTGGGAAGCGTGGGCCTGTCGGGAGCCCTGCTCGTCTGGGTCAACGCGCTGCTCACCGCCGGCTACGAGATCGAGCGCGCCGCGGGCGAACGCGCCGTCGGCGCGGAAGACTCCCGAGGTTCCGGGTAGAACGCCCCAACGTAGGCACTCGTCGCCACGAGCACGACACCCACGGTCGGTCGTCACCGGCCGCGGGTGCCGATCGTTCGCCGCTTGGATCTCGTGCGCGTCTACGGGTCGATGGCGATGTTTCCGATGGCCGTGTCGGTCCCGCCGAGGTTGTCGGTGACCTTCAGGATGACGGTGAACACCTTGGACACGCTCTGGACGGTGAACACGTGGTTCGTCGTCGCGATCGTCAGCGACGCGGTCTGTCCGTCGCCGAAGTTCCAGTAGTACGTCTCGATGAGTCCGTCCGTGTCCGACGAACCCGAGGCGTCGAACGCGACATTGAGCGGACTGTTCCCGTGATCGGGGGTCGCGGTGAACACCGCGATCGGGCGGATGTTTCCGAAGTAGATGCAGCCCGTGAGCACCAGGCCGAGACACGCGGCGATCGCCGCCAGACATAGCATGCGTTTTCTCATCGTTCCTCCCTCACTCTGCAGACGCTCCCCTGCTTCGAACCGGCACGTCGAATGCGGCCAGCGAATCCACCTAGCCAGTATGGCACGGCGTCCCCGTGCTGCCAACTCGGTTGCGGCGGCCGACGGCGCATCGGTATAGTCAGCCTAGCCATGGCCAGTCACGATCGGATCGACATTGGTGCGATCTTCGGCGCCCATCCGTTCGCCGAGGTCGCTCTCCGGAGATTGGGGGACGGCGGCCACGAGGCGGTGCTCATCGGCGGCGCGGTGCGAGACGCGATCCAAGCCCAGCTGGGACGACGCGTTCCGTTCCCGCCGGTCGACGTCGACATCGCCACGTCGGCGTCCCCGAGCGAAGTCCGGGCCCTGTTCCCCGATCGGCCGATCGTCGGCGTCGGGGAGGAGTTCGGGGTGCTGGTGGTGGTCGCCCCGGACGGGACGCCGTACGAGGTGGCGACGTTTCGAGTCGAGAAGGACTACGACGGGCGCCGGCCGGCCGACGTGGCCTTGGTCAGGGATCTCGACGGCGACGTCGAGAGGCGAGACCTGACGATCAACGGACTGGCCGCGACGATCGACGGACAAGTCATCGATCGCGTCGGCGGCGTCAACGATCTCGTCGACCGGCGGGTGCGAGCGATCGGGAATCCGGCCGAGCGATTTCGAGAGGACTACCTCCGGATGCTGCGGGCGGTGCGGTTTGCAGCCCAGATCGACGGGACGATCGACGGGGACACGGCCGACGCCATCCGCGCCAATGCCGAGCGAATCGGCGACATCTCGAACGAGCGGATCGGCGTCGAGCTCCTTCGAACGCTCGCCACGCCGCGGGCGGCCAAGGGACTCGATCTCCTCGATGGCCTCGGATTGCTGTCGGTCGTCCTTCCCGAGCTGGTCGCATGCAAGGGCGTCGAGCAGCCGGCCGAATACCACCCCGAGGGCGACGTGTTCGTGCACACGCTGGCGGCAGTCAGCATGGCGGACGGATTTGTCGACGATCCGATCGTCAAGCTGGCGGTCGTGCTGCACGACGTCGGCAAGCCGGCCGCGCTCGCGCGAACCGGCGGGGTCAACATGGGCGGCCACTGCGCGATCGGCGCCCGGCGGGCGCGCGAGATCGGACGACGGCTGCGGCTCTCCCGCCGCCAGGTCGCGCGGCTCGAGTATCTGGTGCGCCATCACATGAGAATCGCCGACTTCCCGCGGATGGGACGCGGCAAGCAGGTTCGCTTCGTCAGCGACGGCGAATTCCCGGATGGAACCGGACTGCGGGATCGATACCCGATGTTCTTCGATCTGCTGCAGGTGCTCGTCGCCGACTGCGAGGCGAGTGCCCATCGATCGTCGGGGTGGATGCCGATCCTGCGGGAGACGCTTCGGGTGGTCGAGCATATCGAGCATGTCTGCAGCCTCGAGCGGGCGCGCGAGCTGATCGACGGTCACGACCTCGTCGCGCTCGGGTTGAAGCCCGGCCCGAGGCTCGGTCGGGTCCTTCACCGGCTGAACGATCGGATTCTCGCCGGCAAGATCACGACGCGAGAGGCCGCGATCAACGAGGCACGCCGGGCGATCGCCGAGTCCGCCGATGAGATGCCGTCGGCGGATGACGAGACCACGGGGAGTCCCTGACGGGACAGGCGACCTCGCATCGTCCGATGCGCCGCCCCATCCTCTTGCGTAGGGAATCCAGCAGGATGGGAGGGGAAGCCGGACGGCCGCCGCCGAGGGCGGACCAGAGGGCCGGCGCCGTCGATGGGAACGCCGCTCAACATCAGCCAAGACCTGCAGCTCGACCTGGAGAGCGTGATCGGCCAGTGTGTGGCGATCCTAGGGATCCGCGGTTCGGGGAAGTCGAACACCGCCGGCGTGATCATCGAGGAGCTCCTCCAGAAGAGCTACCCGATGTCGATCGTCGACATCGAGGGCGAGTACTTCGGCCTCAAGGAGAAGTACGAGGTGCTGGTCGTCGGAACTGGGGAAGGCGTCGACATCGAGATCGACGCGTCGTGCGCCGGCGAGATCGCCCAGGTCAGCATGGAGCAAAACGTCCCGGTCGTCCTCGATCTGAGCGGGTTCCTCTCCGACGAGCGGACCGAGGTCCTGAAGGCGTATCTGGCCAGCCTCTGGACGCTGGCCGGCACGCTGCGACGACCGTACATGATCGGCATCGAAGAGGCACACGAGTTCATCCCTCAGGGCACGAAGAGCGAGTTGAAGGAGATGATCGCCCGCATCGCCCTGCGGGGCCGCAAGCGGGGACTCGGCGCGATTATCGTCTCCCAACGCAGCGCCAAGGTCGACAAGGATGTGCTGAGCCAGGCGGGCATCCTGCTGCTGCATCGCGTGGTCCACGAGGTGGACATGCGCGTCTACGGGGAGCTTCTCCCGTGGCGCAAGAGCGAGGTCAAGGAGATCATCGGCTCGCTCGAAACCGGCGACTGCATCTACATGAACGGGGACACAATCCTTCCGATCTACGTCCGGGAACGCGCGACCTTTCACGCCGGGTTCACGCCGTCGCTCGAGACGGTCGAATCGCCGGAGCTGCGCCGTGTCAGCGCGTCGATCATCGAGGCGATCGAGAAGGCGCGCGAGGGCAAGCAGAAGAAGTCGCCGACTGACGAGTTGGAGGAGAAGGTCGCGCGCCTCGAGGAGATGCTGCAGACGAAGGACGAGCGGATCGCCGAACTCGAGGAGGTCGCGCGAACGCTCGGATACATCAAGCTCGAGCTGCCGCCGCACGTGGCGCAGTCGCTCCCGGCCGAGCCGTCAACCGGCCACGCCGTTCGATCGGCGGCGTCGGCGAACGGTTTCGAGCCGAGATTCATCTCGACACGGCCCGCGTCCGCAAACCTCGACCGCCGGCCCGTCGGCGATCGCGCGATGATCCCCATCGTGGAGGTCGTCGACGCCGAGGAGTCGCCGACGGCCCGCGGACTGCCGCCCGCGGTCGTCCGGCACATCGATCGCCTCGTGACTCGCGTCGGCAAGAAGGGACTGCTGCATCGAAGGATCCTCGCCTTTATCCTCGATCACGCCCCGGGAACGTACTCGGTCGAGCAGATCGCCGCATGGACCGACTGCGCCCAGGAAGTCATCCACGACGATCCGCCGCTGGACTTCATCGAGATCGGCCTTCTGTCTCGCGAGCGTCGAACCGACGGAGTGCACTACCACGCGACATTGCGGGCATTCGTCAACCGGGAGTTCGGCGTCTACCAGCCCGACATCGGGGCGGAAGGCCTCCACCGAGTCACTCAACTGCTGCGGTCGCAGCTGGTCTCGGTCGACTAGCCGCAACGTTCCCCCGATCGGATCTCCTGTCCCCTTGTCGCATTCAGGCGGACGCCGTCATCGCTTCGCCATTTCTGCTATGATCTCTTTGGAAGGGGGATGGGATGAAGATCAAGATCGCGGCGCGACACACGGATGCGAGTGAGGCTCTCCGCAGCTACGTGGTGGAGAAGACGGAGGCTCTCGAGAAGTTCTACGATCGCATCGTCAGCGTAGACGTGGTCCTGTCGGTCGAGAAGGAGCGACAGATCGCCGACTTCCATGCACACCTCACGAACCGCAAGCTGATCAGCGCACGTGAGGAGACGACGGACATGTATGCGTCGATCGACAAGGCGATCGATCGGCTCAAGCGCCAATTGGTGAAGTTCAAGGATCAGCTCCACGCGACGAAGGACCGCGCCGGGACCGTGAAAAGGACACCAGACGTAGCCGGCGAGGGGCGGCACATCATTCGATCGGACACATTCTTCCAGAAGCCGATGTCTCCCGAGGAGGCATCGCTGCAACTCGACGCGATCGAGAAGGAGTTTCTGGTGTTCGTCAACTCGGAGACCGACGGGGTCGCAATCATCTATCATCGAACGGACGGGAACTACGGCCTAATCGAGCCGCGGCGATAGCGCGAAGCAGCAGGGGACGGGGTAAGGGCGTGACGAAGGTACTCTCGTTGTTTTCTGGCAGCCTGGCGAGCCGGGTCGCTACCCGGTTGGTCCAGCAGCATCCGGACGTATCGTGCGTGCACCTGTTGCACTTCCGGTCGCCGTTTTCGAGGGAGCTCGACGACTTGCGCCAACTGGTTCGAGCGGAGTGGTCGGGAACCGTCTATCGAACCCAGTCGATCAAGAAGGACTATCGTCGCCTCATCGGGACCGCGCCGGAGGGCGGGTTCTCCCACGCGCGAAGCTGCTACAACTGCCGCTATCTCTTGCTCGCCAAGGCGAAGCGGTACATGGAGCGCATCGGCGCGGCGTACATCGTCACCGGCGAGGTGCTGACGGCCGGGGGACCGAGTTCGGACGATCTGATCGAGATGACCGCGCGGCTCGGCATGCGGAGCCGAATCCTTCGCCCACTGCTTTCGTCGATCGGCGCCGACGCCCCGCGCGACCTGACGTCCTGGGCAAGACGGAAGGGGAGGGTTCGTTCGACGAAGTCGAAACACGCGCTCCTGGGCGAGGCGGCCGCGGACCTCGGCATGGACCCTCGCGATCCGATGCGATGCGAGTGCCGATGCAAGTTCTCGGCGGACGGGTTCGGAAAGCGGGTGGCGAGCCTGTTCGGCGAGGCAGGATTTACGCTCAACGCGCTTCGCCTGTTGGATTTCGAGCTGTTCTACAAGGTGGGCGCGAGCACCAAGATCGTTCTCGCGCGGGACGAAGCCGAGAAGCGCGAGCTTCAGAATCTGTTTCTTCCAGAGGACTTCCGGGTGTATCCGGCTACGCCTCACGGACCGATGACATTGGTCAGAACGGATTGGGATGCGAAGTCCCCCGCAGATCGGCGTGAGGTCATCGACTTGGCGGCACGAATCACCGCGACGTTCGTCGACTCCGCGGGGCCGGCGGCGATTCCGATCTATTACCGGCAGGAGCTCGATGACGAGACGCTTCTTCTGAATGCCCGCCCGTTCCAGTCCGCCGATGAGATCGCCGCGATCGGCGGCGTCGAGATGATCCCGCTGGCGACGCCTCAGGCGTTGGTCGCTTGAAAACCCCATCTGCGGAGCTATACTAGTCTCCGTAAGCTGCGATGAACCGTCGATACGCGTCCTACGGACGAGTGTCGACACGGGGAGCAAGAGAGCGTGGAAAGCACCGTGTAAGCCCCAATGGAGGGTTTGGGGTAGTCTATGCCTTTGACTCATTGCGAATCTCGGGGATGCAGAGGACTGTTCTCAGAGGACCCGCCAAACGGAGCCGTTGCCCCGGTGGCGTTCCTTCGGTCCGGCGGCGAAGCGCTCGGCGAACACCTCGTCGGGTGGGGGAAGCTTCGCATGCCGACCGAATCCGCTTTGATCGTCCAGCCGACCCTGCAGCATTTCCCTCCCAGGCTGCATCGCGCCGGCGGAGGGCGCTCCCGCCGCGAGACTTGCACGGACTGCGCCGAGACGAGACGGACGAGCTGCTAGATGGAAGAGCGCCCTCACCCCGCCGGGCGATTGCGTCGACGGTTCGGAGGGTACGGCCAAGCAGGGCACCAAAGGCCCCGAAGAGGTGAGATGAGTGATATCCGGCGATGACATCAGACGTGTAAAACTTCAGCTTGCGCCGCCTTCCGTGATCCTCAACTGGTCTCACGGAGAGATCACCGAGTCGGAAACGATCAACTACCGAACGCATCGGGCCGAGCGTGGAGGACTCTACGCCGAGGAGATCTTCGGCCCGGCCAACGACTACGAGTGTGCGTGCGGGAAGTACAAGGGGAAGAAGTACGAAGGTATCACGTGCGAGAAGTGTCACGTTCTGGTGACGGATTCGTCGGTTCGACGCGTCAACATGGGGCACATCCAGCTGGCGAGCCCGGTGGTCCACTTCTGGTTCCTCAAGGGCGTATCCAGCCTGTTGAGTCGCTTGTTGGGAATGAAGAAGCGCGAGCTCCAGCGGATCGCCTACTACGAGACGGAGCCGCTTGAGCAGGCGCTGTACATCGTGACCTCCTCCGACAGCAAGGAGGTTCGCTCGGGAGAGACGCTGTACACGTCGGAGGTCGACGTCCTGTCGACGGCGTTCTCGTTCGAGGTTGAGCCGGGATACTACGTCGAGGATGCCCCGCGAGTGCTCGCCGAAGAAGCGGGCCGGGTGACGATCGAGGATCGCGAGCTGACGAACGGCGAGAAGTTCCTCGCGGTCGTCGTCGGCTCGATCGAGTATCCGCTCGTCGGGGAGTTCGATCTGCTCGTCGAAGAGGGCGATGAGATCGAAGAGGGCACGATGATCGCCGATCGGCCGGTCGGCGAACTCTGCTCCAGCACCGCGTTCAAGATGCTGGGCGATCGTTACGGCGCCTCGGTCGAGGGGGACGTGCTCGACCGGGAGATCCTCGACAGCCTCGTCTTCCTCGTCGTTCGCCGGAAGGATCAGGCATTCCCGCTGGATCTCGGCGACCGACTAACCTACCTCGAGAAGCGGGCCTACGAACGGATCTACCCCGAGGGGTTCATCGCCAAGACCGGAGCCGCCGGGATCAAGGGACTGCTCGAAGCGCTCGACTTCGACGAACTGCATCGCTCGCTCAGCGAGCAGTTCCGCCGCGAGACGGCTGTCGGCAACCAGCGGAGGCTGATCCGCCGCCTGGAGATCGTCGACCAGCTCCGGTCGTCCGGCAACAATCCCCAGGACATGATCCTGGACGTCATTCCGGTACTGCCCCCCGACCTGCGTCCGATGATCCAGCTCGAGGGCGGCAAGTTCGCGACGACCGACCTGAACGATCTGTATCGCCGAATCATCAACCGCAACAACCGCCTGAAGAAGCTCATCGACATGGGGGCGCCCGAAGTCATCCTCCGCAATGAGCGGCGGATGCTTCAGGAGGCGGTGGATGCGCTGATCCACAATGAGAAGAAGGAGAGCCCGATCCGCGGACGCGACAACCGGCCGCTCAAGTCGCTGTCGGAGCGGATTCACGGCAAGCACGGGCGGCTGCGGCGAAACCTGCTCGGGCGACGCGTCGACTACTCGGGACGAGCGGTGATCGTCGTCGATCCCACCCTGAGGCTTCACCAGTGCGGGCTGCCGAAGAAGATGGCGCTGGAGCTGTTCAAGCCGTTCATTCTCCATCACCTGGAGACCACGACGTTCTCCGACTTCGACGAGATCAAGAACCGGGCGATGATGGGCGAGATGCCCGAGGTGTGGGACATCCTCGATCGACTGATCAAGGAGCACCCGGTGCTGCTCAATCGCGCGCCGACGCTGCACCGGCTGTCGATGCAGGCGTTCGAGCCGGTGCTGGTCGACGGCGAAGCGATCCACATCCATCCGTTCGTCTGCCCGCCGTACAACGCGGACTTCGACGGCGACCAGATGGCGGTTCACCTTCCGTTGTCCGAAGAGGCGATCCGAGAGGCGCGCGAGCTGATGGCCGCGCCGCGCAACATCCTGTCGCCTTCGAACGGAGAGCCGATCAGCCTCCCGACCCAGGATCCCGTCTACGCCTACTACTACCTGACCCTCGAGGTCGAGGACGGCAAGGGCGCGGGCAAGGCGTTCCGCGACATCGACGAGGCCCGCAGGGCGCTCGAAGAGGGCGTGATCGACATCCACAGCCCGGTAAAGATTCGCATCGACGGCGAGGTGATCGACACGACGCTGGGCCGAGCCGAGCTGAACCTGGTGCTGCCCGAGCCGATTCGCGACTACGGTCGCGTGATGGACCGCCGGGCGATCAAGAGCGTCGTGATGCAGAGCTACCATCAGTTCGGATGGGAGACCGCGTCGCAGGTGCTCGATGCGCTCAAGAGCCTCGGGTTCAAGTACGCCACCCAAGCCGGGCTGACGATCTCCCTGCCCGACTGCCTCATCCCGGAGGAGAAGGAGGAGATCGTCCGCGTCTCGATGGCCGCGGTCCGGCGAATCGAGACGATGTATCGGATGGGCCTGTCGACCGAGGACGAGCGACGCGGCGCGGTCATTCGAATCTGGCGGCGCACCGTCGATGACGTCGAACGGGCCACGATGGAGAACCTCCGTACCCATCGATTCAATCCGGTGTACGGAATCGTGACATCTGGAGCCCGCGGCGGACCGGACCAGGTCAAGCAGCTGTGCGGGATGCGCGGCCCGATGGCCGGCCCCTCCGGCGAGATCATCGAGCGCCCTGTCATCTCGAACTTCCGTGAAGGCCTCGACATGATGGAGTACTTCATCTCGACGCACGGCGGTCGCAAGGGCGCGGCCGACACGGCGTTGAAGACGGCCGACTCCGGATACCTCACCCGCCGACTGGTCGATGCGTCGTCCGACACGATCGTCAACGTGCTCGACTGCGGCACCACGCAGGGGATCGAGATCGACCCGCTACGGTTTAGCCGAAGCGAGGTCATGGAGTCGATCGAGGACCGCGTCTACGGCCGCGTGCTCGCGCAGCCGGTCGTCGACCCCTCGTCGGGCGAGATCCTCGTCGAGGCCGGCCAGTGGATCACCCGAGAACTCGCGACCCGGATCGGTCAGCTCCAGACCGAGCTCCCGCTCGGCAAGGGGAAGGAGAGGGAGCGACTGATCGGGACCAAGAGCGTCGACGAGATCAAGCACCCGAAGGAGCAGCGCGTCATCGTCAAGGCCGACGAAGTCCTGGCACCGCGCCAGTTGGAGGCGATCCAGACGGCCGGAATCGAGAAGATCTGGGTGCGGCCCAGGGTCGTCATTCGATCGCCGATGACGTGCGAGACGGCCGGCGGCATCTGCCAGCTGTGCTACGGGTTCGACATGAGCAACCACCGGCCGGTGGAGCTCGGCACGGCGGTCGGCGTGATCGCCGCGCAGTCGGTCGGCGAGCCGGGGACGCAGCTGACGATGCGAACGTTCCACACCGGCGGCGTCGCCGGCGAGGACATCACGCAGGGGCTGCCGCGCGCCGAGGAGCTGTTCGAGGCGCGCAAGACGATGAAGAGCGGCGAGGCGGGCATCTCACCCCTCGATGGCTCGGTATCCGACATCACCTCCACCGCGACCGGAGAGGATCAAGTGGAGATCACCGGGGAGCTGCGCACCGTGCAACTGCCGACGGTCCTCGCCCGTGCCGAGGTCGGCGAGGAGGTCGAAGCCGACACGATCATCGATGCGAAGTGTCCGTGTGCCGGTGAGGTGCTCCTGGTCGATAACAAGGACGGCTCGCAGGACATGTTCATCCTCGACGTCGGCGGCGGAGACCGATCGTATCTGCTCCCTCCCGGCGCCACGCCGAAGGTGAAGTCTGGACGACGAATCGAGGAAGGAGACGCGCTGACCGAGCGCTTCAGCCTCGAGGGGATCGTGGCCGAGACGGCGGGCACGATCCGGTTGCCCGAGGACAAGGACCGACACTTCGACCTCGTCGACGAAGACGGAGACGTCGTCGAATTCGAGATCCCGTACGGTGCGAGGCTGATGGTCGAGGAAGGCGACAAGGTCGAGGAGGGCGCGCAGCTCAGCTCGAAGTCGAAGCCGATCTTCATCGCCGCCGAGGCCGAGGGCAAGACGCTGGTGTTGCCCGACCGGATCGTCGTCTACAACCCGAAGGGCGACTCTCTGCGATTCCCGATAACGCGCGATCTGCGACCGCTGAAAGACCACGGCGACGTGATCAAGAGCGGCGCGGCGATGGTCTCGCTGGAACTGCCGCATAAGGGTGGGGTCGAGGTCGAGTCCGTCGAGGACGACGGCGACCTCACCACCGTCTACCTGAGGCCGAAGAGCGTCGTGAAGATCGACAAGTCGGTGACCGTCAGAGTCGGTGACAAGGTCGAGGAGGGAGACCTTCTGACCAAGGGCGTCGTCGCGCCCCACACCCTGCTCGAGGCGGCCGGCGTACAGAAGGCGCGCGAGTATCTGCTGAACGAGATCCACAAGGTCTACAAGCAGCAGGGCGTCGACATCAACGACAAGCACCTCGAGGTGATCATCCGCCAGATCCTCAACAACGTGCGGATCGTCGACCGGGGCGATTCCCGATTCCTGATCGGCGACCTGATCACGCTGGAGGAGTTCCGCGAGGAGGTTCGCGCGCTGACCGAGTGGAACCAGAACGTGGAACGCCTCCGACACGAGGCGATCGGAGAAACGTTGGCCGAGGACATCGTCGTCGCCGGCCATCTGGTGGCCACCGGAGGCGAGCCGCTGACCGAGGAGGCGATCGCTACCGCCCGCCGGACCGGCCTCGATATCGTCCGCATCGATCGCGACGGCGAAGCCGTCGAGATCCCGCTGGTCGACCGGCGTCTTCCCGATGGCGAGCGGGAGCTGCTGCGGATTTCGAAGGCCGCCCTGCACACCAAGGGGTGGCTGTCGGCCGCGTCGTTCCAGCGAACGACCAAGGTGCTCGCCGAAGCGGCTCTCCGCGGCGAAACCGATGACCTGTACGGCCTCAAGCCGAGCATCATCGTCGGGAAGAGGATTCCGTCGGGGACGGGATTCGAGGTCCCCGGCATCGACACCGACGAGGACGCAGCCCTCGACGGCGAAGCGGCGCTCGAGGGTGGGGAACCCGAGGGCGAAGTGGTCGTTGCCGTGGAGGAATCGCCGCAGGAAGGTTGAAGAGCATTCGCCCAGAACCTATAATCCGCCTCAACTCAGGGAGAGAAGATGCCAACGATAAATCAGCTGATCCGAATGGGCAGGAAGCAGAAGACGAAGAAGCGCAAAGCGCCTCAGCTCGATGCGTGTCCGCAGCGGCGCGGAGTCTGTACCCGCGTCTATACGCGCACGCCGAAGAAGCCGAACTCGGCGCTTCGAAAGGTCGCTCGCGTTCGTCTGAGCAACGGCAAAGAGGTGACCGCCTACATCGGTGGGGAAGGCCACAACCTCCAGGAGCACTCGATGGTGCTCGTGCGCGGAGGGCGTGTGAAGGACCTGCCTGGCGTGCGCTATCACATCGTTCGGGGAACGCTGGACACCGAAGGCGTCGACGGACGTCGCCAAGGTCGATCGAAGTACGGCGCCAAGAAGGGAAGCTAGGAGATCACGATGAAACTACCCGGACGGGACGTGACGCCCGACATCAAGCACAACAGCAAGCTCCTAGCGAAGCTGATCAACTACATCATGCTCGAGGGCAAGAAGTCGGTCGCCGAGAGGATCGTGTACGACGCGCTCGACATCGTCGAGCAACGCGGCGGCGAGTCGGCGCCGCTCGACGTCTTCTCCGAAGCGATCACGAACTGCTCTCCTCGGCTCGAGGTGCGTACCCGACGCGTCGGCGGTGCGAACTACCAGGTGCCCTACGAGGTGCCGGCCGACCGGCAGGTCGCGCTCGCCCTTCGATGGATGGTGGCCGCGGCGCGCGATCGTGGGGAACACACGATGGCTCAGCGGTTGGCGGGCGAGATCCTCGAGGCGGCACGGAAAGAGGGCAAGGCGTACAACAAGCGCCTCGACGCGCACCGCATGGCTGAGGCGAACAAGGCGTTCGCACACTACCGCTGGTAGCCCCGCCGTCCCCTTTCTTTCTCTGGAGTTCCTCGAAGACAGCGAAGAGAGGGTGACATGGCGGACAAGTCGAACGCTGCGCTCGGTGTGGTCCGGAATATCGGCATCATGGCGCATATCGATGCCGGGAAGACGACGACCACCGAGCGCATTCTCTTTTACGCCGGCCAGATCCACAAGATGGGCGAGGTCCACGAGGGCGACACCGAGATGGACTGGATGGCCCAGGAGCGAGAGCGCGGCATCACCATCACGTCGGCGGCGACCACGTGTCCGTGGGACGGCCACACGATCAACATCATCGACACCCCCGGCCACGTGGACTTCACCGCCGAGGTCGAGCGCTCGCTGCGGGTGCTCGACGGCGGGGTGGTGATCTTCTCCGGCGTAGAGATGGTCGAGTCCCAGTCCGAGACTGTCTGGCGCCAGGCCGATCGCTACAAGATTCCGCGCATCGCATTCGTCAACAAGCTCGACCGCGCTGGAGCCGACTACGGCGGCACCGTCGAGATGATGCAGGAACGACTGGGGGCGCATGCCGTT
>Ga0272441_10011916_pt1 | contig 12812 bp, 5 predicted proteins | sample SSMProp6N_FD_193582 | JGI IMG/M metagenome (GOLD analysis project Ga0272441, IMG submission 193582) | Marine sediment archaeal communities from Little Sippewissett salt marsh, Falmouth, MA, United States - SSM-Prop-6N | ecosystem: Environmental > Aquatic > Marine > Wetlands > Sediment ...
GAGAGCGCCACTACGAGGCTGTTCAGCAGTATGCCGTGGTCGTAGCCCCAGATGTACATGACGTCCCGCCTCACCTCGAACATGCGTCCGCCGCGGCTCTGGAGGCTGACGTACTCGGGGCTCGTCAGTATGTCTGTGAACCACCTCAGCGAGAAAACCTTCTGGTAGCTGAACCCCTGCAGGACCAGGGAGGACAGCGGCGCAACTAGGAACGCGAGCAATATGAAGTACGAAATAAGCGTCTGAGTCAGGGTGAGCGGGTCGAGCTCCCTCCTAAGCCTCTCGACCCTCTCCTTCACGGAGGGGGACCCCGCCCAGCTCAGAGTCACGGCGTTTCCCCTAAGTGATGCTGCTGAGTTCGGCGGCTAATTCCTCGTAGTGGCTGAGCGCTGCCTCCGCCCAGGCGTCAACCATCTCCTGCTTATACTCCACGTCTTCCTCGATCCTGGCGTTTATGCTCTGGGCGTACTCCATCGTGAAGTACTCTGTTTCCCCGGTCTCGGGGTCAGTGAACTCGATCTCGTCCGGGTCGCCGAGCCTGAGTGCCAGGTCGTCGAACTGCTCCTGAGTTATCTGGTCGTCCTCGAGGGCCCATGTGAGGTCCTCCCAGACCTTCTCCAGCTGGATCTGGGGGATCACTATGACGGCGCGGTAGTAGTTCCTGATGGACGAATAGTAGCTCGCCCCCTCCTCGCTGTCAAAAATTATGGTCAACGCTTCCTGTGTCTTCTGGAACACCTCCTCGAGATCTGCCCTCTGGTTGCCCTCAGGCGTGTCGAACACGTCCTCATTTACGGGCATCCTGTTTATGTTTCCGTCGAGCCAGACCTTCTGGCCCTCGGGGCTGATCACCCACTCGATGAATCCCATGGCAAGCTCTGTGTCCTGTGAGGTGGTCAGCAGGGCGATGGGGTCGGCGTTCACTATGGTGCCGTCGGCCGGGAAGATGTATTTACAGAACTCCGGGTTCTTCCACTGCGCCGTGTACCCGTAGAAGTCGATGGTCGTGCCCACGGCTATCTCCTTGTTTATCACCGCGTCGCGGACGCTCCCCGACTGGTCGTATATCTTGGAGTTAGCTCCCATCCTGATGAGGAGGTCCCATCCGTCGCGCCACCCGTAGATCTGAAGTATGATCTGGAACATGCGGGTGTTCGAGGTGGACTTGGTGGCGTCGGCGGTCCCCACCAGGGTGGTGGGCAGGTAGACCGCGTAGGTCGTGCTCGCCAGGTCCTCCCATGTGGCGGGCTCCGGCAGGTCATATATATCGAGCAGATCTGTGTTGATTGTGAACCCGAAAGAGCTTATCGCGGCGCCCGCCCAGTACACATCATCGCCGACGACTCTACGCGTTTCCGAACCTCCAATGTCTTCTGGAATGTCTGCAAGCAGCGCTTCTATGTTATCCCCTTCGAGGGGAGCTAGTAGCCCCGCGTCTAGTATGATGTCGAACAGGTCGGGTCCGCCGCCCCAAGCCACGTCGACGTCACCGGACCTAGAGATTGTTTCGGTCCATAGCGAGTCGGCGATGGGCAACCACGATATATCTGTAATGTTGTTTTCAACGGCGAAGTCGCTCTCTAGAAAAAGCTCATCCGCGACCCGCATGATGTCTGCCCCGTGGCGGGTCACCACGCGTATGGTTTTACCTTCACCGGTGCCAGTGCTCAACACCCTGAGAGAGAAGTCTGCCTCGTACTCTGTCTCCTCCGTAATCGTGACGGATTTGATTCCCTGGCTGTAGCCGTCCTTGCTGGCCTCGATGTAATAGGTTCCATTCGAGACCTCTAGGCTGTACTCTCCGTTCGAGTCGGTGGTTGTCGATACGTCGCCGATCTGCACGAGGACACCCTCGATGGGCTCACTCGAGTCATCTATGACGGTGCCCGAGACCGTAGCGGTAATGGGCTCTCCATTCGTGTCCGGAGGTTCTTCTCCATTCGTGTCCGGAGGTTCTTCTCCATTCGTGTCCGGGGGCTCTTCTCCATTATCAGGCTCCTCGGGCTGAGGCGGGTTCATCGCCCTATACCCGAGTAACCCTACCCCAAGTATCGCAACGACTATGATTCCCATCAAGATCCGTCTATCCATCGGATATCACCTTGAGTCGATATCGTTCTTACAGCATTTAAATTCTGCTCGATGCCCTGAGAAAGCTTTTATGCCGTTCGCTGCTATTTGAACCCGGAGAAAAACCATGAAAAATAAACTCATCGGGCTTCTTCTTCTATCTACTCTGTTCATGTCACTGACATCCATCGCACTGGTAGGTGCGGAGCCAGGTGGAAAAGTGGTCGTCCACATGAAAGGCGCCCTTGAGGCTGATGACAACCTCAAGGCGGCCATGGAGGACTACTCGTACGTTGACTGGAGCGTCGTGACTGGAGACCTAGCGGCGTCTGACCTGTCTGGGGCAGACATGCTCGTATTGATACAGGCAGACCCCGCTGTAGAGTACACCTCTGCGGAGCTTGCGGCGGTGACGGCGTGGTTCAATGAAGGCAATAAGCTGCTCTGGGTCGCCTCAGACAGCGACTACCCGGACGGCCAGGAGCTGAGGCCGCCAGACGCGAACATCGTCCTGGAGACGGTGGGCAGCCATCTTCGTGGTGAGCACGGCGAGACCCAGGATCCGTTAGTGAACTTCGACGCGGCCTACAGGGTTAAGGCTGTTTCTGAGAACTGTGCACCGGAGTACAAGTTCCTTGTCGCCGGTGTAACATACGCGCAGTTCCACGGCTGCGGAGTCATCATAGGATATCTGAATGGCAACTATTACGCACTCGACCAGACAGACATCGCCGGCGTCTATATTATCATGACGACGTCCGACAGCGGCGTCATCAGCGACGAGTCCGCCCCCGCCCCAGAGGCACACAGCCCTGGGCAGGAGGGCAACTTCGCCATGATGGCGCTGGAAGAGATGTCTAACAACAACTACGTCATAGCGACATCCGACGCGCCCTTCAGCCACTACTCGCCAATGTACAAGCCGGAGCTGCAGAAACCTTCACGGTACAACCTGACGTCAGGGAACCCGCAGCAGGGAGACGTCCTGTTCGGCAACATCCTAGACTTCGCGGTCCGTAACGGCATGGAGGCCACCGTCTCGATGCTCGAGGACGACGTCGCGGGTCTGGAAGGCGATGTAGCCGATCTGGAAAACGAAGTCGCCACGCTGGAAGCGGATAAAGCAAGCCTCGAGGAAGACGTCAGTACTCTGACAGGCGAGGTAGCGTCCTGTGAGGCCGATCTCTCGGCGTGTCAGAGCAGTGTTAGCACCATGCAGCTGGCTGCAGTGGCGGCGCTGATAATCGGTATCATAATAGGGTACTTCGTAGGTCCCATGTTAAAGAAGTAGAAACATCTCTTTTCTTTTCTTATTTATTCATGTTTTACATTCATTTAAGAGGATATTCAGTCGATTCAACCGAAATACTTGTACTGCGTATGATTATTCAGAAACTCAACAGGGTTAACTCATATAAGGAGAATCAAAGCGATGGAGATGGCGAGCCCGGGGGATTCGAACCCTCGATCTCCCGATTAGAAGTTCGGTGCCTTATCCGTGTCTGGCCACGGGTTTTCCCTAAGACCTCAGGAGCAGAAAAATCGAGCAAGATTTACATTACACATGCAATACCCTTAAAAGGTCTCCAGAACGGAGCCCTTTGTAAAGGTTAATTATTATAATGCAGTAAATATTAGAAAATTTATTCCTGAATAAAATTAAGTACTAGAAAAAATATACTATTTTTACTAATTGGTGAAAACATATGAAAAGAATTCATCAACGCATAATAGGCTTATTTTTCATTACTGTACTTCTAAGTAGTCAACTCTTCCCCTTAGTGCACGCAGAAACCCCCTCTCATGCATTTCATGGTTTGAGTGATCTAGCGACAGATCTAATGGCGGCAACCACAGACACGACCGACACAGATGGGGATGGTCTGCCCGACAAGGTCGAAGTAATACTGGGAACCGACCCAGGAAGCGAGGACACCGACTTCGATGGACTCGACGACTATTATGAGGTCATGAACGACCTCGATCCAGTATATCCGGACACTAACTTCGACGGATACCCGGACTTCTTCGAAGTCACCAACGTCACCGCCGACGTAGACCTAGACGGCGTAGTCAACTTCCTCGACCACGACAACGACGGCGATGGCGTAGGGGACGCCGTGGACATGGCGCCCTTCCACAAATCAGGGATCATTAGCAGCGTCCACCTCGATGTCACTACCGACGGTGAGCCCACGTACATAACCTTCCAGGTAAGGCCAGAGAACCCGGATCATCTTAAGCTGTTTGAGCAGTACTGGGACTGGCCTGACAGCGACAGCGAGCCTCCCATGAGGGACCTCGACGCCTCCAAGAAGGACCTTCAGGCGGTACCGTCTCTCACTCTGACGGCTGATTGGCTCCCCGAACAGCCTGAGGTCATCGGCTACGGCGTAACCATATTGGGTGACTCCGCTAGCGTCCCCTTGTTCCCAGTCATCGATCAGGGTGACATAGTGGCCTTCAGCGGGCGCATGTTCTACCCGAGCCCGGCGCCGACGAGCGTAAGCATGGACATGGAATTCGTATGGCGAATAATGGGCAGGACGGACGGCAAGGCGAAGTCGCTGCTTGCATCCAACGGTAATTACCTTTCCGTGAAAACGAATGGAGATCTATTAGCAGACGTCGACGAGGTTGGTATCACCGAGAGGTTCCAGTGGAACCCGCTGAGCGAAACCGAGGTCGCCCTAAGGGCTATGAACGGGCTATACTTCACCGTCGAAGAGGACGGTACCATCTCAGCTGGCTCATCAGAGGTCGGGGAAGACGAGACATTCAGCATCGAGGACGCAGGCGGGGGCCAGATGTACCTCAACGCGTCCAACGGGCTCTGCGTCACGGTTCTGTCCGGCGGGATGCTGCAGGCGTCAGTTGTTACCCCTGGGTCAAACGAGGCGTTCACGGCGTCTGACGAGGGTGCATGGCCTGAAACCGTGATACTGGCTGTCTACGAGGAGGACTTTGTGCTCACCGGTTTCAGCGTCGAAGATAACCACGGATCGGAGGTTGGCATATTCTACAGCGACGACCCCGATCAGATCGTCTCGGCGAACCTCGCTCTATCCTACGACTTCCTAAGGGACCCCGACACGACTGTGTCGGACATGCCTGGCGTCCTGGACGACTACGGAGTATCCGTAAGCAGCCAGGTGGAATCATTCAGCCACAAGGACGAAGGGTTCTTGGCGTTAACCAATGTACTGGTTCCGGATGCTCTTGACACAATGCCGGAGAACACGCTTATCCCTGTGATAATGGCGTTCGAGGATCACTTCAAGAGCCTGGAAATGCAGCAGCTCGCGACCGGTTACATCGTGGGAGACAGCTTCACGGTGGATCTTGCAGCCACGAAGCTGACCTCGGCCAAGGCGCTGCGAACCGAGTGGTACAACTCCAGCAGCTACCAGATCACTGAGATCGACGACGTCATGGAGCAGGTGCAAGGCTGGGGACTCCCCGAGGACGCCCAGGCCAACATGATGGCGCTCACGTTAGCGTGGAACACAGGAGAGCAGACAATCACCAAGGTGGGAGTCACGCCCACGGAGTACGACTTCTCTGAGAGAGACGACTTAGGATTCACTATCTATGAGATCATCGGCGAAGGTTTGGAGACCTGGGAGGTCCTCGACTCCACCATAGATGTCTTTTCGGATGTCTATACGGCGTATAAGACCGTCAAGATGATGAGGAACCTGCGTAAGGCGGGGTGGAGCGTCAGCGCCAAGGGAAGCAGAAGCTGGTACAGGCTCATGAAGGCTAGCTGGCGCCAGGTCTCAAAGGTGAAGTCCGCTTCCAAGGTATCCAAGGCCTCCAAGGCGTGGAGCCGTCTAGGCACGGCCATCGAGGTCATCGGCATAATGGTGGAGATAGGGTTCACTGCCTATACGCTCTACGCCATCTTCAACAACGCCGACTGGGACCCCATGACCATGAACATGGCATTGATGCGGACCCTCATGGAGTTCGTCTACGTGGTCATACTGTTCAACATCGGGCTGATCCCAGGCGTTGGGTGGCTGATAGCGCTTGTGATCGGTCTGAGCGATCTCTTCGGCGGCTGGTCGGACGACCTGTTCGATTGGCTCATAGGCCTTACGACGAAGGTCACGGACGAGGTGACCCCGGACATACAGGTTATTGGGGAGCCGTGGCTGGAGATAGATGACAAGGACGATAACGGCCTGGACGTGGGTGATCGAATAACCTACGGCAGCAGGCTTCTGGGGATCGTCTACGGCACCGACTGGGACGTTGTGTGGCGTAGCGACGTCTATCCTTATTACAATATCACGGCGCCTCCTGGGTCTAACTCGCTGACAGGCTTCGTCTACCCGCCGACTCACCCGAATCATCCAGAGTTCGGAATATGGAAGCTCCCCATCCCTCCGAGGGCCGGTGTATCCGGAGACCCAGGCTCAGCGTGGACCATCCATGACGACAGCTCCTCTTACCTGAAGAGCAACGGTCAGGACTACAAGGTCGGTGTATGGGTGGAGCCGGGCACCGGGATGCCTAACTTCCCCGTTAACATACGGATGGAGACCTACTACCAGCTCTGGTACGAGTGGGAGCACTTCGTGTTCCTGGTCTTCTACGCCTTCTGGTGTGAACACCTTGACTGGAACGAAGGGATCCAGACCCTGGGCGACTTCTACCTGTACTTCGACGTACTCCCTGGCACCATCGACGACTTCGTAAACTGGTACGCCATCACCCCCCTCGACAGGGACTATGACGGTTTGCTCGACTCCGAGGAGACAGAGAGCAACCCGGGCAGGTATGACACGGACGGCGACGGGCTAAAAGACCAGTTCGAGGTCGAGAACGGGCTTGACCCGAACCTCTTCGACACTGACAGGGACGGGCTCATCGACAGCGAGGAGCTTCGACGCAGAACAAACGCCACGGACCGTGACACGGACGGCGACGGCTTGCAGGACTTCATGGAGGTGAAGGGCTGGCTCATCGAGTTCGAGTACGAGGGAGAGCCCTTCAGCATCGTCGCACGCTCAGACCCCAAGATAGTGGACAGCGACGGCGACGGCGTGGACGACTACATGGAGTACTGGAGCAACACCAACCCCATGTCGGTGGACACAGACGGCGACGGGGAGATAGACGTGGAGGGCCCGGTCCCACCGGAGACCATCGTCGAGTTCATCCAAAAAGCCGGTTATGAAAACCGCCGTATATCGGACATCGCGGTCGACGAGGACGGCAACGTCTACATGCTCTGGACCGAATACACGGACTATGCCATGATATCCAAGTATGACTCGGACCTCACGTTGTTGGCGACATGGAGCTACCTGATGGAGAGATATCAGGAACCCGACGGAACCTGGGTCCGTAATTATCTTGACGGAGACCTAATCATCGACGATGAAAACGGTCTGATTCACGTCTGCCACACAACCACGGTGGGGTCCCCCACGAGAGTGTACTCTGACATACTCACCCTAGACATGAACGGCAACAAGGTGGACGGTTACTGGGCGACAAGAACTGACGTCCGCGACATCTATGGGCTGGCTTTGACGTTAGACGAAGCCGGAAACATGTACGTGGGCAGGTCAGGTCACTGGACAAACTGGGGGAGCCCCGACTGGAACTGGGGAATAAACGCGCTGATAGACGTATACAGCTTCGACAGAACCCGCATCGACACGTGGGGTGACTACGCTTGGGATGAAGAGGTCGACCTGTTCGGCTACATAGAGACCATGACCTACAACCCCGAGAACGGGTACCTGTACATCGTCGACAAGGGCTACAACATGACTATGCTCTTCATAGGGTCACGTTTCAGACCGGACAGGATAGCGGTCTTCACAACCGACGGCGAATACCAGTACAGCCTCCTAGGTTACTACAAGGAAGACCTCGAATGCGATTTCTGGGGTTTGAACGACGTAGAAGTAGATCAGGAAGGCTACGTCTACATAGCCGACGCAACCAACTACAGGATACACAAAATAGACAGAAACGACATGACCATAGTGTCCTGGGGTGGACTGGGCTCAGACGACGGCTTGTTCAATTACCCGCCCGTCGGATTGGCGATCAGCGACGAAGGCGAAGTATACGTCCTGGAGCCACCAGCGGGGGAAGGAGCAGACCCTATTAATTATGTCCACAAATTCATCCAAACATACGGTGGCAAACCAGAGACAGAGGACCCCGACCCCGACCGCGACGGGGACCTGTTGCTCACGGTGGACGAGGAAGCCGGCTGGGACGTCAGCTTCACCAACGAGACCGGCGCATACGTCGAGCACGAGGCAAGCGACCCATATATAGTTGATACCGACGGAGACGGGCTCGACGACAACATGGAGAACAGCCTGGGTACCAACCCACGCGACCCAGACACAGACAGCGACGGCCTCGAGGACGCCGCCGAAGTCTCTCTAGGCACAGACCCCAGACACTATGACAGCGACGGCGACGGCCTAGGCGACGGGGAGGAGACTGCGTTCGGAAGCGACCCAACGGACCCGGACACCGACGACGACGGCCTGACCGACTACGAGGAGCATGAACTCGGCACCGACCCGACGAACCCGGACACGGACGGCGACGGAGTGGACGACCACACAGAGTGGAGCCAAGGTTCAGACCCGAGAAACCCTGACAGCGACGGCGACTTCATGTTCGACGGCGAAGAACAGAATATAGGCACCGACCCCACTGACCCAGACACCGATGGAGACGGGCTGGAGGACGGCCGCGAATCTGTCTACGGCACAAACCCCTTGTCAGAAGACACCGACGGAGACGGCGTCGACGACGAAGACGAGCTAGCGATGAGGACCAACCCCACGGACCCCGACAGCGACGGAGACGGAGTCCCTGACGGCGAGGAGCTGGAGAATGGAACAAACCCGATGAGCGACGACAGCGACGGAGACGGGGTCCCGGACGGTGAGGACCCAGACTCGGAGAACATCCCCGACCTGGACGTGATACTATGCGCCGACTCGTCGCCCGCGGTAGAGGAGTTCATCGAAGACCTCTCCACATACGTGAACCTCCAGGTGGTTACCCCCGAAGAGCTTCTGGACGCATACGCGGCGTCAAGCCACATAGTGCTCATCGGTAGACCCGGCTCAAGCATGCCCGTGGGCGACCTAGTCTACGACCTGCTATGCGACGCGGAGGACGTGCTCGCCGGCATGATGGCCGACGACGTAAACAGGATGGCTGTCAGGCACGGGGTGTGGGCTGAGACCCAGACCGTGGTGCTATTATCGCAGCCATACCCGGCCGACTACCTCCACGTACTGCAGAACCTGAGAAGCAAGACCGTCACTATAAACCCCGACCACGCCCACGTGGACTACGCCATGAGCCTTGGCGTAGTCTACCCAGAGGGAGGCTCGACGGAGCACGGCGAAGAGACATACGAGTTCTTCGCCGTTGACGCGATAGACACCCTGAAGCAGACCGACTCGTTGGTCTACGCCGTGTTGGAGGAGCCGGCCCAGCCGTGGATCGATGTGACCAGATCAGGTGAGGCGTCGACCGAGCTGTCGGGAGACACTGGCGCCATCGATTACGATCACAGCCTGAGCAGATACTTGGAGGTCTCCGTGAGCGAGAACATACAGGGACCCTCAGGGGAGATCGTCGAGTACGCCCTCATCAAGGCGTACTACAGCGAACTAGACCTCGACGGCGACATGGACGGGGAGACGGGCGGCCCGTCTGACTTCAACGAGACCACTCTGTGCCTCTACTACTACGACGAGGAACAGGGAGCCTGGGTGAAGATGACGCCTGAGCTTGACTGGGTGCACGACACCGGCGTAAACACCACAGACCTCATGCTCTACGGCGAGGAGTACTCGGGCTACGTCTGGGCCCACGTGACCCACTTCAGCCTCTTCGGGTACGCGGGAGAACACAACAACCAGCCGCCGGACGTGTCAGCGGCGCTGCCAAGCATCGAATATCTCTGGCCCGCAGACCACAAGTTCGTAGACGTATCTGTGCTCGGGGTCACAGACCCCGACGGCGACGAAGTCACCATCACGATAACCGGCGTCACCAGCGACGAGCCGACGGCGTCTGACCCAGGTTCAGGCGGGAAGAAGCACAACCCAGACGCATACGGCGTAGGCACAGACACTGCCTCACTCAGGGCCGAGAGATCAGGCGACGGAAACGGCAGAGTCTACGAGATCACCTTCGTCGCAAGCGACGGGAGGGGCGGAGAAACCGTGGGCACAGTCAGGGTGTGTGTGCCCCACGACGTGAAGAAAGACGAGTTCAGCTGCATCGACGACGGGCAGATATACGACGCGACAGAAGTTAACTAGTCCTTAATTTATTTCACAATTTTTTACATTAGATCAATTAGCCAGCCTTTCGACGTTATAAACAAGCTGCAGACAACCATAGCTCTACTCCCTTAGTAATCGTGGCAATGGGAGTCGCGTGAAATAAGGGACATTGGCGAGCCCGGGGGTATACGCTTAGTATAGCAGGCGAACCCCTCTACCTTTTAGCTAATTATAACATGTTATAATTAACACAAATTCAATACTACATATTAAAAATATATGTTTAAAATACTGAAGAAAAAGCGCATATAATAATATATTATTAACGTATATATAATAACAGGATAAAAAAGCATCATCATCCTTTTTTATAGGCAAATATGCGATAATAAAAGGAGAACGGCATTGTACACTGCGGAGATAAGTAGAGGAAACCCAACGTGTTTCCTATTCCTAATAGATCAATCAGGCTCAATGGAAGACCCGTTTGGTGGAGACGCTACAGGGTCAAAAGCAGTAGCAGTAGCAGACGCCATAAATAATCTACTACAGAACCTTGTCCTCAGATGCGCTAAAGCTGAAGGCGTGCGAGACTATTTCCACGTAGGCGTAATAGGATACGGAGATAAAGTTAGGCCAGCTTTTAGCGGCAATTTAAGGGGAAAGGACCTGGTCCCCATTAGCACCATAGGAGACCTGCCATTGACAGTTGAGGAACGACCTCACAGAGTGCCTGATGGATTTGGGGGTATCATCGAGCAAAATGTAAAGTTCCCCATATGGTTTGAGCCCGTAGCCAAAGGGCCGACGCCCATGAAGCAGGCTCTCAAGAAAGCGGAGAGCATAGTAGCCGGTTGGCTTGATGGGCACCCTGATTGCTTCCCACCGGTTGTGATAAACATATCAGACGGTGAACCGACTGACGGAGACCCATTAGAGGTAGCTGAGAGCATAATGGAGATGAGGAGCAGCGACGGAAACGTGCTACTATTCAACCTCCACCTCTCAAGCAGCACTGCCCCGAGGGTGGAGTTCCCAGACTCCAAGATGTACCTACCAGACGAGTTCGCGAGCCTACTATACGATATGTCAAGCATCCTCCCGGAGAAGATCAGGGAGGAAGCCGAGTCAGAGGGATTCTACATGATGCCTGAGTCGAGGGGTTTCATCTTTAACTCAGACATGGTGAAGGTAATCCAGTTCCTCGACATTGGGACACGAGCCACAAACCTCCGGTGACTAGCTATACATGAGGCTAGTATCCACAACCTACACCATCCCTAAGAGGGGTGGTTGCCCTTCCGAGAACGAGGACCATTATTTTCCTTATGAGGGGGAGATAAGGCGTGATCATCACTCGGTAGCCATCGCAGATGGGGCAAGCGAGGGGTTTCTGAGCGGGCTGTGGAGCAAGATACTCACGATAAGCTACGTCAACTGGGACACCGCAGACGTGGATATGAGGCTCTTCATCGATTTCTGCATTGAAATGTACGAGTACCAGAGGAGCCGCTACCTAGAGCGAAGAAAGGAAGAGGCTGCCCCATTGAAGTGGTTCGAGGAGAAACTTATGGCGAAGGGAAGCTTCTCGACTCTCCTCGGGTTATCATTCGAGGACTCAACACCCTGGGGAGGGTGCTGGACCTCTTACTCAGTGGGTGACTCCTGCCTCTTCCAGCTCAGGCATAATATAATCGATGTATTCCCAGAGATAGACTCTACTGGATTCGGTAATAGCCCTGAGCTGATAGCATCCAACCCAGCATACAAGAAGGAACTGCTAAACAAAGTCAGGGTGAAGAGCGGCGTGTTCCTATATGGAGACATATTCTACCTAATGACCGACGCCGTAGCCAACTGGTTCATAGCACAGCTTGAAGAAGGGAGAAGACCCTGGCGTACCCTAGACGCGTACCTGGACTATGACCGTGAAGGTTTAACCATGTACCTGACCAGTCTAAGAGACGAGGGTAGACTAAAGAACGATGACGTAACCATAGCCCGGGTAAAAACTCTGGAGGAGTGAACATTTTGACACTACCCACCCTCCAAGAGTACCAGGGAGCCATACAGAGACCAGACCTCTGTTTTAAAGACAAAGACCTAAGAAAAGGAAAGACCATACCCGGCGTATTCGGATTACCCAAGGTGATAAGCGGAGGTTTCGCTGGAGTCTTTCAGGTCAAGAAAGGAAAAAAGAACTACGCGGCACGTTGCTTCCTAAGGGTTGTGGATGACACCGAGAAAAGATACAAAGCCATCCACGAGTTTCTTCACAGAAAACGGATAAAGTGTGTAGTCAAATTCGATTACATTGACAAAGGGATACTAGTCAGGGAAAAATGGCACCCTATTCTCAAGATGGAGTGGCTAGAAGGAGAGACCTTAAGCGAATACATCGAGAAAAACCGCCACAATCGAAAGGCCATGACAGAGATGGCGACCAAGTTC
>Ga0272441_10011917_pt1 | contig 12811 bp, 11 predicted proteins | sample SSMProp6N_FD_193582 | JGI IMG/M metagenome (GOLD analysis project Ga0272441, IMG submission 193582) | Marine sediment archaeal communities from Little Sippewissett salt marsh, Falmouth, MA, United States - SSM-Prop-6N | ecosystem: Environmental > Aquatic > Marine > Wetlands > Sediment ...
CGAACGAGGACGGAGCGGCCCCCCGCGGCGGTCTCGAGGTCCACCCGCCACGGCGTCTCCCGCGAGCTCTCGCCGAGCGCCTCAACGCGGAGCGACCGTACCGAAACGTCAAGGAACTCGGCGAGCGATCTCGAAAGGTCGCGTCGGCAAACCGGAAGACGTGGCACCTCGCTCGTCATCTCGGTACCTCCTCAGCCATCGATCGACCTACCCCGTCCTCGGTGTCACGCCCGGGGATAGACGACACTCTGCACCTGCCGTAACGTGGCGACGAGTGCGTCTACGAACCCCTCTTGCCCCCGGATCGGGCGATCGTAGAACGTCTGGTACGCCTTCATTACGGGATCATCGGTTGATGGTCGCCTCACCCCAAGCTTGAGCAGGAAGTACAGGCTGTGCAGCGCCTCCGCCACGTTGGCGCGTGCGATCACGGCCCTGTGATCGCAGAACTCAAGGTTGAAGATCCCGTTCCACCCCCAACTCCCACCGTCCGAGGTGCGGGCGAAGCTCGCAATCCAGGAGGTAATCCGTTCCGGCGGCAGCTCCCCGCGCAGCATCACACAAACGGCAGCCCGCATGAGTCGTCCCCCCTCGTTATGAACGGAGACCTCATTGGACGGCCGCTTCAGTCGCTCGCTGATCGCTTCCAGGATCTCTTGCTGCCCGTCCGCACCGGTGTGCGGGCTGCGGGCGAACTGATGCAACGCGTCCCCCATGTGACAGATCGCGTCCGCCCAGCCCTTGCCGTCGACGAAGCCGCGTACATCCCGCTCGCGTCGAAGGCTGTCAATCGCCGCGACGCGCCACCTGGCCACCTGCTCTGGGCGAAGGAATGTCCCCCTCCCCTCAACCGCCCCAGCTGCGAACAGCTCGTCGGCCGCGAGCGGAAGACACAGAACGAGTGCCGCATACGACCTCAGGAAGACGCTGTCGGTTCCCTCTTCCCCCAGCCCACGGCAAAGGGTCTCGGCCATCTGATCGCCGAGCGCGCGCAGCGCCTCGTCGCTGAAGTGGCCGCGCTCGCCCCACGCATCGAGAATCTCGCAGCTTCGCTCACGCAGGATCTGATCCGTGGAGCCGAGCAGCTCCGTGAGACGGGGGATTTGCCTCTCTGGATCCATGCCCTCGGGCACCTCGTACCCACTGTCGGCGATCCTCTGAATCAGCGCTTCGTTCATGGTCTGTCCTCCCTGTTCTTGTCGCAGAAATCCTCGCGCCGGCCCGTCGCCATACCGTCTCGACCTGACGCGGAACGCGTCTCCCGCTCCGTCCGGGCGACCTTGGCGGGGGCACCCCGTCCTCGCACGGCAAGGGCAAGCTGCGATGAGGCCGGGCCAAGTCGCCGTCGTGCGAACGCTGCCGTCCTCGAGGCGCCCCTTTGGACTAGAAGTAGATCTCGCGGTAGGGGGTCTCCGTCCGAAACGCGAGCCGACGGGCGACGGCAATCGATCCTGCGTTGTCCGCGTGGCAGTTCCATACGAGCGCGTGGCCACGCCTACGTGCCTCCTCCGCAAGGTACGCTGCCGCGACCGCCGCCAAACCCCGACGGCGGAACGCCGTGACCGTCCCGATGATAGCTTCGGCACGCCCACCAGCGACGAACCCTGTGTACGCCTCGCAAACGACCTCTGCTCGATGCAGCAGGCAGACACCGTAGCCGAAGGCGAAGTAGTCGTCGAGCCGCTCTCCGTACTCGGCCGAAAGCTCCCGCTTCGCGTGGTGGCAGCGTTCGAGAAGCTCTCGATCGAGCGCCTGCGGATCGAACCCCGGAGGCGTGCTGTCCCGAAGGCCCTTGAGGGCGTCGCTTTCGAGATCGCAGTCCTCGAAGCGGACGCGCTCCACCGCCCGTCCGCGCCCGCGAACGCTCGTTGGGATACCTGTCTCCGCAAGCGCCGTCCACCCGATCGCCGCAGCCCGATCGACCGCCTCATCAAGGAACGCCTCCGACACCCCTCTGCTCGCGAACGCCTTGCCACCGTGGGAACGAACGAGAAGCTGCGTCGGATCGCTTGCCGAATCCGCGAACGCGAGTCCCGGGCAACGCCGGTCGAGGACGGATCGCAGGATCACGTCGTTCGGCGTGTCCGCTTGGAACAGCACCCGCCACTCGGTTTTCAGCTTCGTCGTCGTCTGCATGGGGCACGTAAGGGAGCTACAAGCTCCCGAATCTAGCGGATCGCCACCCACGGGTGAAGTCCCGCGTACCACCGCCGAGACGTCCTTGACACGCCATCAGTGAAACATAACATTGTGTTGTTACTCGAAGGAGGTGCCTCATGCAACCGGTCCTGTTGACCATCGTCTGCGCGCTGGCCGCGGCAGCATACCTTGCGGGGGTGCGAGCGATGACGCCCGCCGACGCGTCGGCGGCCCCGCAGCAGGCCGCGGCGCTCGCTTCGATGGTGCCCGAGGACGACGTCCCCGCAGCGGGGCGCTATCTCGCAACGAAGCACGAGACGGGCGCCCTCACCATCGCCACGGTCACGATGCAGCCACGCCTCGATCCAGCATGGAACCGGGGACACATGGAGCAGGTGATCGAGGAGACGCTTCGGGAGCATCCGCGCGTGCGCCTGTTTCACTTCGGAGAGACGATCCTCGGGTGGTTCCACAACCCCGACGGCACGGCGGCGTACATGGCGTCGATCGCCGAGACGGTGCCCGGGCCGACCACGGAGCTCCTCGGAGGACTCGCACGGGAGCACGGCGTGTATGTGTCGTTCGGCCTCTGCGAACGCGCCGGAGACCGCCTGCACAACGCACAGGTCCTCTTGTCGCCAAGCGGCGAGATCATCGCCGTGCATCGCAAGTCCTGGGTCTGCAATCCGTGGTTCGCGCCCGGCGAGCAGAAGCTCGCAACCGCTCGGGTCGACGGTGCCAAGGTCGCCCTGCTCGTGTGCGCCGACGCCCGGAGCCGCCCGCTCGTCCGGGCGCTTCGCAGGGAGAAGGTGGATGTCGTCCTCGCCGCGCTGGCCGATCGCGGGACCGACCTCGCGGTGACGCGTTTCATCGGCACCTTGTTCGACGCGTGGGCGTTCACCGCCAATCGCTGTGGCGAGGAAGGCCCGATGAAGTGGGGCGGCCTCACGACGATCACCGACCCGTGGGGGCGACTCGTCCAGGCGAGCGTGGGCACGGAGTGCGTGCTCATCCAGGACGTTTCGCTGACGCCGATTCCCCCGGCCGCCCGGGCGGCGCGGCGCGCGCTCGTGTTCGTGAAGGGGGTGGGATGCGTCGTCGCTCTTGTGGCCCGAAGCGTGTGGTCAAGCATCACGAGATGATCGCTCACTCATCCCTTGGAAGGAGCCGTGATGGGTCTTGAGGTTGCGCAGCTTGTCAATGGGAAGGACGGGTACGTCTCGCTGTGGCACGGCTCCATCGCCGGATCCAACCGGGAGATCGGCGCCGCTGTGGCCCGATGGGGCGCAAAGCAGCTTGACGCGGCACCGTGTCCGTGTGCCGACGGGTTCGGACCGCGCGCGCAGCGCCGTTTCCTCAAGCGGCACTACCCGGCGTACTACGAACGCGTCCGCGGGGTCGTCGAAGCGTTCGGCCTACCGGACGAGGGGGCCGGGCACGATGTGGCATCGATCTGGTTCGACGTGGGGAGACAAGCGTGTTCCGCCGCGTTTGTGCCACGTTGCCTCACGGCGGACGGCCACGGACGCGTGCTGCGGAACATGGATCTCGGGGTCGATCTCACTGGAGACGACCCGCACCCACCGAGCTCGCGGATCTTGGCGCTCGACATGGACCCACAGGGAACCTACGCGTCGCTCTCCCTGGTCACGTTCGACTTGATGGGGGCCATGGACGGCGTCAACGAGAAGGGGCTTGTGGTTGTCTGCAACTCCCATCGTGACTGCAGCCTCGGGACCCGTCACATGTTCGAGCCCGTGCCTCGGCCCGAGGCCGGCCTGAACGAGCTCCAGGTCGTTCGCTACCTGCTCGACATGTGCGCGGACGTGCCCGAGGCAAAGGAGGCGCTCCTTTCGCATCGGACCTACTACCGCTTCACCCCGTGCCTCTACCTCATTGCCGACGCCGCAGGGCGTTCGGCCGTCTACGAGAGAAGCCCGTCGGGCAACCGCATCCTGTTCACCGAGACGAGCGAGGCTCGTAACCTCGTGACGAACTTCGCGCCGTCGCGGTTCGTCGACACGTCTCCGCTTCCAGAGGATGACGGCATCGAACAGGGCTACGTGTACCGGCGCTACCGCCTGATCGACGACGCGCTTGCCGCCAGCGCCGACCTCACCGAAGGAGGTCTTCAGGCCATCGCGCACAGCGCATCGTTCGACGCGCTTCCGGACGGGGAGGGCAGCGATCCGTTGCGGCCTTCGCGGACGCTGTGGAGCGGCGTCTACGACATCGACGCCCGCCGCCTACGGATGACGGTGTACGCCGGGGAGCGCGACGGTCAGCCGATGCGCTCCGAGCCCGTCACGCTGGCGCTGGGACAGAAGCCGCCCCACGCGATGCGCCCGGACACGGGATCGCCTTGAACCCGACCCGCCCCACGGCGCCTTTGTGCCCCAGCGCCACGCCCCGCAAGCGCCGGCCGCTGACACGCCGGCAAGACACCCCGACCTCGCGTTTGCAGGCAGCGCGCGGATGCGCGTGGAAATCGGCGCGCTGCACCATCGCGTCGCGCGAGCGGCGCCGCCAAGGACTCTCGCCAACGGTGCTCACCGTGGCGTTCGATCGGAGGCTGTAGAGCGATGCGCAGCTGGGCCGGCAGGTTCTTCGCCATCTGGACCGGACAGCAGCTCTCGTTGATCGGCAGTCGCGCCGGCGGCTTCGCCCTCGTCTGGTGGTTGACGCGGGAGACCGGCTCGGCCCAGGTGCTCGCCACCGCTACTCTGGGAATCATCGTTCCGATGGTCCTTCTTGGCCCCATCGCCGGCGCCTATGTCGATCGGTGGAACCGCAGGATGACGATCCTCGTGGCCGACCTGTGGATCGCCGGTGTGTCGCTCCTCCTCGCCTACCTGTTCTGGGCGGGGCGAATGGAGATCTGGCACGTCTACCTCGTGATCGTCGCGCGGTCGATCGGTGGGGCGTTTCACGCACCGGCGATCAGCGCGTCGACCACGTTGCTCGTGCCGAGGCGGCAGCTCACCCGTATCGCCGGCCTGAACCAGAGCATGACGGGAGCGATCCAGGTCCTCGGCCCGGTCCTCGGCGCCACGCTCATCAGCGTCCTTCCGCTTCACGGCGTGATGCTCGTGGACGTGGCCACCGCTGCCTTTGCCGTGCTTCCGCTCCTTGTCCTTCGGATTCCGCAGCCGGAAGCCGAGACGATGGAGCAAGGCGAGCGGCTTCTCACGTCTCTGCGTCTTGCTTTCCGCTTCGTGTGGCAGAAGCGCGGCATCTTGTACATCGCAGCACTCGCCGGGCTGATGAACTTCGTCATCAATCCGGTGTTCGTCCTGCTCCCGCTTCTGGTCGCCGAGCACTTCCAGGCCGGAGCGCTCGAGCTTGGGTGGCTGCAGTCGGCCTCCGGGGCCGGGCTGGCCGCCGGCGGCCTGGTGCTCTCGCTGTGGGGCGGCTTCAGGAAGAAGGTCGTGACGATGTACGTCGGCGGCGGTCTCCAAGGGCTCGCCCTGGCCCTGCTCGGGCTCGTCCCCTCGCACCTCTTCCCCCTGGCGGTCGCGGCCATGGCCGCCAACGGCCTTCTCAACGCTTGGTACAACGGAGCGACCGCTCCTGTGCTCCAGACCGTCGTGCCTCCGGACATGCAGGGGCGTGTGTTCACGCTCCTCGGAAGCGTCTGCCAGGGTGTCTATCCCATCAGCCTCGCGATCCTCGGCCCCGTGGTTGGCCTCATCGGCCTACGGTCGTGGTACGTCGGTGGCGGACTCATCGTCTTCGTCGTCTGCATGGCGGCGCTTCTCGTGCCGTCGATCGCGCATCTCGAGGAACACATCCACGCCGAGCGTGGGCAGCGTGGCATCGCGTGACAGCACGCGGAGCCCGGATCCGCTCCCTCTGTGATGGCGAGCCGGCAACGGAGGCCGCCGCTACGAGTCCCCCCCGAGGAACCGCTCCACGACCTCGCGGATGATGCGATCGTCCCGTGGTCTTTGGAACAGCGCGGCCGTGACCTCCTCGGAGCCCCAATCGAAGACCAGGAGGTCAGGGAGGAGGAGGAGCTTGGCGGCGAACGGCCGCGTCTCCGGGTGGGACTGCAGCCCCCAGACCCGCGCGTCGCCGTAGCGCATCACATGGACGGCACAGTCCGCCGAACCGCCGAGGACTCGCCAGGGCGAGGGCGGGTCGACGACCTCATCGTAGTGCCAGGCAAACGCATGCCACAGGTCGGGCGTCCCCTCGAACAGCTCATCCTCCGCCGCCATCGCGACCTCGATCCATCCGATCTCCGGCCGTGCCGCCGGCTTGACGTACTCGACGCCGGAGAGCGCATACGCCAGCATCTGGTGTCCGAAGCAGCTTCCGAGGATCGAGATCCCTTGCGCTGCCGCGAGCCGGACAAGCTCTGCTTCCGCAGCGGCCCACTCCGGAGGATCCACAAGCGACGCCGTAGATCCCGAGATGATCATGTGGGTGTAGTCATCCAGGGGTGGAACGCTGTCTCCACCGGGCATGTGCACCACATCGCACCGCGCGTCGCCGAGGTACGGCCCCCACTGTCGCTCCGGAACGTAGATCGGCCGCTCAAGCGAGTTGTCCAGGAGAAGAACCCTGACGGCAGGCGGGGCCGGCACCGGCCCGACGGCACTTCGCACATCGGAGACAACCCCGATGCCGACGCCGATACCGATGGCAAGCAGGATCAGGAGCCGGGCATCGCGCACGGCGACCTCCTTCGTTCGTGTCTGCGGGCGCAACTGGCCGGCGCCGCCTCGCGTCGGCGGAATACCGCCCTCCTCCCGTTGAGGAGATGACAGCATCCTATCTCCGCATCTGTGCCCGGTGCAAGGCCGGGCATTGCGGCCTCGCCTTGACGAAGCTCGCTCCGGCCCGCCGCCCGAGCCCGTCTTGGGTGTCTCCGAGAGCCCCCCGAGCGAAGCGCGCGATCTCCCCGTTCCAGGAGGAAGCGGGCACGGGCCGTCAGGATGCCCGGCAGCTTTTCCGAGCCTGCCACTTCGTCGGCGGGATAGGTGCCATGTCCTCAGAACTTCCGCCCCGCAAGAGGCGATTCGACGTCAAGACGCGAGGTCTGCCGTGATCAGTACAACCCGGGGATGAGTCGCCATCGGACGGCCTTCATGTACTCGGCGTACTCGTGCGGGAAGCGCTCGAGCAGCAGCGTCTCCTCGACCGTCGCGGTGAGGCCAGTCAGTAGCGCCACGGCGGTCGCCGGCAGGAGAATCCAGACGATTCCCCACGCCAGGGCCACACCGACATACATCGCGATGAGGCTCAGGTACATCGGATGGCGGATCCGCGAGTACGCTCCCCGGGTGACGATCCTCTCGATCCCGGAGCTGCTCTCATGCCCCTGGACGTGGACGCGGTGGCAGCGCGTGTGAAGCCAGAAGCCGGCAAGAAGCAGAGCGCCCCCCGCAGCGTTCGAGCAGGGCGACAGCGGGAGCCGCGGCCATCCGAGAAGCTCCCCAACCACCCCGACAGAGACGATCGCCGGCCACTCGATCAGCGCACGCACACGTGGGCAGATGCCAAGATACCGCAGAAGCATGGACCGCACTCTTCTCACCTCGAGATCAGCCCCACCGCATGGCTCGGCTTCGAGTCGAGCACCTCGGGCCGTCCCACCGACGATGTCGAAAGCCTACCCCCCGCGACCGGCCTCGCAAACGATCCGGCGGCCGTCACTCCGTGTACATCTCCAGAAACGCAAGCAGGTAGTCGATCTCCGCTTGACCGATCTCGCGGGCGACGCCGTGCGCTGCACCGTCCACGATGAGAAGGTACGCGGGGACGCACGACGCGAGCAGCGCATCGCGGAAGCGTGTCATCTGGGCCACGGGCACAAGGGGATCCTCGCTTCCCAGGACCAGCATCTCCGGGGCATCCGTTGGATCGACGTACGTGATCGCGCTTGCGGCGCGCTCGATGGGATCGCACGCAAACGCATGGCAATCGAGGAACTGCAGGTTCTTCATCTCGTAGGTCGCCTCGTCCATCATGACCTGAGGATCGCTCACCCCATCGGTGTAGAACGCCGTGAGGTCCGTGTGGCCGGCGAAGTTGACCACGCCGGCCACGCGGCTCGTCACGTGGAGGTTCCGGCCAACGTCGTAGGACGTTACCTCCCCCATCGTCCCGAGCATGCTTGAGAACATGCCGTTCTTGCTCGAGCCGCAAGCGACGATGCGCTCGGGGTCGATCGCGTACTCGGACGCGTGCGCCTTGAGGAACCGCACAGCGGACTTCGCATCCACGATAGCGTCCGGAAACTTGGACGCCTCCTCGAAGTAGCGGACCTGCGCGCAGGCCACCGCGAACCCGTGGACGAGCGCGGCATCGGTGAACGCGTTTCGGGGAACCGCGTGTCCACCGGCACTAGGATAGAACAGCACGGGAACCGGCGCAGCGTCGGTTCGGCCTGGGATGAGGAGATCCATGCGCAGCTCGACGCCCTCCTGCCGATCGTAGAGCACGTCACGAAGGATCTCCGGGCGCTCCAGAAGCGACGGTGCCGCGGTAGCGGGACGCGCCGGAAGCTCCGGCGGAGGGCAACCCGAGGGCTCACTCGTTGCCGACGAAGCGACGAGCACACCCAGAGCTACCAGAGTGAGCGCAGCTTCGCACGACAGCTTGTTGACCCCGGATCGTCCGCGTCGGTTGTCGCCAGACACCCGCCGCCGCCGCAATCCGCGCACGTATCGCCTCCTGACCCCACGCTTGCCCCAGGCACACCCTCCCGCCGGCACGCAGCCCGCCGCGATGTCCCATCATCGTATCGGAACCTTAGACACGCCAGCGCGCGATGCCGCCCTCGTCCGGCCCTCGCGACAACGGAAGCTGCCGCAGCAGCGCCCCGTCTGCCGCGGACACCCATCCGCGCGGATGTAGGTCGCGGCACGGTTGCCATCTCGGAGCTTGCCTGTAGACTTCGCTTCCAACAACCTATCGGGGAGGGTAGACATGGAGCTTCGAACGAACGTGGTGGACGTGTGGACGTTCCACAAGGCGGACGGAGAGCCGCGATACCTGCTGCTCCACACCTCGAAGGCCAAGGCCGACAAGTGGTTCAACGGCGCACGCTTCTGGCAGATCCCCGGCGGGTTCCTGGAGGAGGGCGAGGAGCTCGCCGCCGCGGCCGCCGGCTGGCTCGCTGAGTACGGGCTCGCTCCCGTCGGCATCTGGGCGGCCGAGCACGTGAGCTGCTACTACAACATCCGCCGTCGGAACGTCGAGCTCACCCCGGCGTTCGCCGCGCAAGTCGCCGGCCCCATCGACGTGAGACTCTCGTGGCACCACGCCGAGTTCGGCTGGTTCAACGCCGCGGAGTGCCTCGAGCGGATCCACTTCCGCGGGCTGGTGGAGGGACTCGCGTCGGTACGCCGGTTTGTCTCCGAGCTCGACGAACCGCACGGGGCACTGCGCGTCCTCTAGAAACGTCGGTCACCGCTCATGCGGCTCGCTGCATCTCGATGAACGGGTGGCTCCCGCCGTTGGTCTGCTGCCGGAAACTCCGTGTCGTCTCGAAGCCGAGCCGCTTGTACACGGCGATGGCGCGCCGGTTGAACGCCGCGACGCAGAGGCGGAACGCTTCGACCCGGTATGCCTGCCGCGCGTACTGGAGTCCGGCGCTCACAAACGACGCCCCCAACCCCTTGCCCACAAGGTCGGGCCGCAGGCCGAGGCCGAGCTCCACAACCCCCGCGTCACCGGAAAAAGAGAAGAACCCCGCCAGCGCCCCGTCGTGACCGAGGACCGCGAAGTAGACGTCTTCCCAGCTTCCCGGATCCATGAACTCCGCCAGATCCTCGGGATCCCTGTCCAGGTCGTAGAAGCCGTAGACCCCCGGATACCGCCAGGCGGCGATCGCTGCTGCATGCGCCGCCGTCATCGGCTCGAAGCACCACGTCATGGTTCTCTCCGCTTCGTATTTCCCCACGGCACAGACGGCGGACACTGCCGTCTCGGACCGCTGAAGCTACTCAACGAGTTCAATCAAGATGTCGTCGATCCACAGGGTGCCGGTGCCGAAGACAACGATTCCGAAGTAGATCGCCTCCTGCTGCGGGCCGACGGCAAGCTCGATCGCCTGCTGGCACCACGTCGCGCCTCCGCGCACAGGGGCGTCGTACAGGTCGTAGTAGGCGCTCGACTGCGCGAGGTCGGGAGGCGGACCGTACGGCTCGACCCACAGCGCCGCCCATCCATCCATGCCGCTCCCGCGGAGCCACGCACTGATGCGGATCCGCTGTCCGCGGTACGGCACAGCGGAGACGTACTGATGGAGGGACATCGAGTGCTGGCCGATGCCGGCGGCACACTCGATCAGGCAACCCGCGCTTCCCGTGCGCGCCGCCTCCGTAGATGCCCCCACCACGTAGTCGTTGTGGAAGCTTCCGACCCTGATCCACCCCTTGGTGCCAGCCTCGAAACCGAGATTCACCGGCTCGTCGTTGATCGGCCGGTCGGCGACCGCGGGGACCGCGTCGGTGAGAAGCTCCGTTGCGCCAACGTCGCGTACGTAGAACAGCAGATCCGCGCTTCTCGGCAGAGACAGTCGCGACCACGTCTGCAGGCTTGCGTAGCCTTGCGGAGACATGCCGGAGCACCCCCCGAGACAGCGCAACATGTGGGTCTGCCCGAGCCACCGCCCGGCGTCGCTCCCCGGGTCAATCGTCCGCAGATCCCAGACGACGGCCGAGAGGCCAGTTGCTTTGAAGGCCCTCTCGTAGCAATCTTCGAACCGCGGAGCGGGCAGCATGACCGGATCCTCAAACCGCGCGCCCTGGCAGTGGCTGGTGCCCTCGTACAGGGCGAAGCCACAGACCACAAGATCGTCGCCGTGACGCTCCCGCAGAAGCGTTCCGAACCCGAAGCCCCCGACGCCCATCACGTGGGAGTTGTGCGCCCACACCACGATCTTCGAGGAATCCCCGCAAAGCCGCAGCAGCGCGTCCACGTTGTCGGCCATGTCCCGATCCCGCTCGTAGATGGCGTCGGACAGCGCGTACCGCGTCATGAACGCCTCGCCCTGCCGTGCCACCTGCAGGCAGTAGCGCGCCCGCTCAAACGCGGAGTCGGACGTCTCGGCGACGAGTGTCGATCTGTTCTCCTCCATCCAATCGGCCACCGACTGCAGCTCGCGCCCGCAGTCCGTCCAATCCACAGGGCGGCCGTTCGACGCGGCGAGTGCCGCGGCCTTGTACTCGTTGTGGCGGTAGATGAACCCGAGGAGGCAGTCGAGCCGCGCCGCGAGACCGTCTGCTTCGCCGGGGGCCGCCTCGCGCAGGTAGGAGACGACGTACTGCAGTGCCGCGAACGGAGACTGCATGTCGAAGCCGAGGAAGGACAGCTTCTCTTCCTCGGGGAGATCGAGGTTGTACGCACGCATCCACTCCACGAGAGCCACCATCTCTCGGTTCGAGGCGAGGAACATCTGCAGCGTTCGAAGCGCCTCTTCCGCGTCGCGTGCCCCCGCACCCGTCTGAACGTACCGATTGACGACGAACGCCTCCGCTGCTCCCATTTCGAACGCGATGGCGCGAAACCCCATCTCCTCCACGAGGAACCGGAAGATCCGGTCTTTCACGGTGTAGAACTCGTGGGTCCCGTGCGTTGCCTCGCCCAGCGCAACGATCCGTGCTGTGCCGATCGCCTCTCTCAGGAACCCCAGATCCTCATCCGAGCCGCCCGGCTCGACGGTCTCGAGCACGTACGCCTCGTCGAGCAGCCAGGAAACGACCTCCGCCGGGACCTCCCCGTAGCCGCTTGCCGCGATCTGGAGCCCGAAGATCAGCGCGAGCCCACATGCTACCGACAGGAGCGTTCGGGTCACTCGCCTTCCGTCATGCACGCGCGTCACCTCCTTGCGGCAGGCTACCGGCCCGCCGTCTCTGCGACGTGACTTCCCAAAGCAGGGACGCTCATGGCCGTTCACCGAGACGGCCTACCGCCCTACGAAAAGGCCGCAGCCCAAGCGGTGGAGCGCTCAGGCGTTCCGAGTGTACGGTCGAGGACCGCTCTCTAGACGAGAGCCTTCGCCACCGCCTCGAGCTGCTCTTTCATCCACGTCCGACCCTCGGCCCACGCCCGGAACGGCTCCGGCAGACGCTCCAGGAGCCCTTCGTTCATCTCCTCGCCGGCGGCTTCCGCCTGTCGCACGACCTCAACGATCGCCTCGATGCACCGTCGCGATAGCGCCACGCGCTCCGCGTCAGCAACCACGCCGTGTCCAGGGACGAACACAGAGGAATCCGACCCTTCCAGCCGCTTCAGCGCCCCGATCCAGCCGAGCGGATCGGCGTACATCAGGAAGGGGATGGTGTCGAAGAATCCGAGATCGCCCATGAAGATGACGTCGGCGTCGGGGACCGACAAGTACACGTCGCTCGCCGTGTGCGCGTTCGCCACCTCGATAAGCTCGACTGTCCGCTTCGATCCGATCAGCCGCAGCGTCCCGGCGAACGTCGCGTTAGGGCGAACCACGCGAAGGTGTGCTGCCTCGACGTGGAGCGCCCGGTAGCGCGCGATGTTCGTCCGCGTCCTCCGTTGCTTCGCCTCGCTCGGCTCTTTGGCGCACGCAGCCTCCAGTTCGTCGATCTGCCGGCCGAAGCCGTCGAGATCGTCGGGGAGCCCCTCGTACTCACTCATCGACTCCTCAATCAGCGGCAGCATGGCGTGGGTGACGAGGATCGGCGTG
>Ga0272441_10011919_pt1 | contig 12810 bp, 9 predicted proteins | sample SSMProp6N_FD_193582 | JGI IMG/M metagenome (GOLD analysis project Ga0272441, IMG submission 193582) | Marine sediment archaeal communities from Little Sippewissett salt marsh, Falmouth, MA, United States - SSM-Prop-6N | ecosystem: Environmental > Aquatic > Marine > Wetlands > Sediment ...
CTCTCTATTTCCTGGCTCGACATGCGCGCACCTCAGAAGACTCATTGCCGGGTGCCATGCTTCTACGCCGACTTGTCGGGGGAGAAGCATGCTGACCGCACGACTCGCATGGCCGCCGCACTTCGTCGGCAGGGCCGTCGCATGGGGACATGTTACACATCGGGCAGCGTGGGTGCAAGGGCGTATCCTGGGTGGGTGCCGTGGCGGCGCGGACCTGTCTATAGCCCTTGCGGCCAGATGACTTCGGGAGTAAGCCCCGTTCAGGGGGCTTTCCCCGCCGGAGCGGAGCCTGCCCTCGGCGCAGTCGGGGCGACGGCGGGTGTAGGCCAGGGCTGAAAGCCCTGGCCTAGACTCCTCGGCTCGACCTTCGGCCCCTCGGCGGGGCTCGGGGCAAGCAGGCTCAGGACTCGCCTCGGAGGAAAGCCCCGTAAACGGGGCTGGCACGTGAGCCCCACGTGTCCGGCAGCGCAGTCGTCAAGGCCCGCCCTTCGGCGGGCACGGCCCCTCGGCTGCGCTCGCGACAGGCAGGCCGTGCCCCTACAGCGCCGCCGGCGTCTGGCCGGGTGCCAGGCTTCTACCCCGGCTTCTTGGGGGCGAAGCATGCTGACTGCACGACGCACCGAGGGGCTGCTCGGCCTGCAAGCCAGTCCCCGCAACCTTCCCAGCTTCGCGCCGGGGGCGGCGGGCGGACGCGCCGGATTTCCCGCGCGAGTGTCACGGTCGGACACGCCTGATTTCGCCCGGTGAAACCGCCGGTTTCGGCCCGCGCGTCTCTCGGGGCCGCCTGGAGGCTCTCCGCGCGCCACGCCCACCCGCACGGCGGCCTCGAGAACGCGGATCGGGCTCCGCACGCGACCCGAAAAACGGCCCAATGTGTCCGCGCGTGGCGCGTCAAGGCGCCTGGACGTCCTGCTTGACTCCCCAGGCGCGCGACCTCGAGCGCAGCGCGCAATGGTCGAAGGGCACCGCGCGGAGGCTACGGCAACTGGCTGCCGAGGTGGCGGTGGGCAAGGAGGGCGTCGGCGCCGGTGGTCTGGCCAGACGCGTCGAGGTCGTAGCGGGCCGTCGCTGCGTCCACGGCCTGCCCGGCGCGGGCGCGGACGGCGAGGACGTCGGCGGCCGTCACGGACCCCGAGCCGTCGGCGTCGCCGGGCAGGGCCGCCAGGCGGACGTCGAGGTCCCCGGCCACGGGTGAGCCGTCCTCCTGGTGGAGGGCGTCGGTGACCGCCACGGTGAACCGCTCGCCGGCGGGCAGCGGCGCACTCAGGACGACGACCAGCGCGTCGCTGCCAGAGAGCGTCACCGACTGGACGCGGTCGGAGAGGTCGCCGCTCGAGTCCCCGGCGATGGTCACCACGGACGGGGCGACGGTGCCCGGGTCGAGCGCGGCGTGGAACTCGATGCGCAGCTTCGAGATGCCCGCCTCGCGCGGCTCAACGTAGCCGTCGGCCGCGGCCGTGACGATCTCCTGGCCGCCGTGCGTCGCGACGACGTTCCATGCCCGGATGCTCCCGGTGGCAGGGACGCTGCCGAACTCGAAGGCCCCGATGTCGGGCACGCCGTTGTGGGGCACGGCGGCGCCGTCGTGGTCGAGCGTCAGGCCCACGTCGGTCCCCGCGTCGATGGCCGGGCTGCCGGCCTTCAGGTGGAAGTCGCGGGCCGCCGGGTCGGCGAAGATCAGCGTCTTGTCCTCCTCGTGCAGCTCGCCTTCGCCGAGCGACCAGCCGTATTGCGGCTTCTGGTTCCACATCAGGTCGGTGTAGATGTTGTGGCTGACGTGGTCGCCGGAGCCGACCCCGCAGCCGTCGATGATGTTGTTGCGGACGACGATGTCCGTGGTGCTGCTGCTCTGGATGAGGGCCTTGGCATAGGCGTTGAGCATGACGTTGTTGTAGTAGCGGAGGCCGGTGTTGCGTCCCCAGTCGCCGACGGTGTAGGCGTCCACGTCGGTGTGGAGAACGTTGTAGGCGAACGTCAGGTTCGTGCCGTCCTGGACCGTCAGGGCGCAGAAGCCGTCCCAGACGGTGTTGTAGGCCACCAGGCAGTCCTGGCAGTCGAGGTAGAGCGTCAGGCCGTTGGCGTGGACGCCGGTGTGCTCGGTGACCGTGTTGCCGAGCATCTGGCTGCGCACGCAGCCGTAGAAGTCGATGGCGGTGCCGCCGTTCTTGTGGAGACGGTTGTTGCGGACGATGCCGTCGGTCAGGGTGACGATCATGCCGGCGTTGTGCGGGTTGAGGTGGAGAGAATTGTCCTCGATGACGACGTCGTTGCATCCGCCGTACATGCGGAGGGTGCCCTGCTTCTCGTGGGAGTAGTTGAGGGTCATCTCGTTGTCGCGGATGAGGACGTTCGAGCTGCCGAACCGGTCGATGATGGCGCAGCCGTTGCCCCACTCGTTGTCGTCGGCGGTCATCTTGCGGATCAGGAAGCCGCGGATCACGAGGTGGTCGTAGCCGCGCAGGTCGAAGCCCAGTCGCCGCACGCTGTAGGTGATCTCCTTCTGGTCGGGGTCGCCCGGGGTGCGCGGCCAAAGCCAGATCTTCCGCGTGCCGTCGGGCTCGGGGGTCTCGCTCACGACGTACTCGCCGGGCGTGTCGAGCTTCAGAATGTGGTTGGCCGTGGCGTAGTAGACGGTGCGGTTGCTGTAGAGGGAGGTCTCCCCGGTGTCGGCGAAGGTGACCTTGTGCTCGGCGGGGACGTAGCCGGTGATCCTGACGATGCGGACGACGTTGGGGTTGCCCCACAGGCGCAGGTAGGCGCCGTCCCAGTAGTCCGGGTCGGCCTGGGTGAAGTAGCCGGGGTCGGTGAGGCTGGTCCGGGTGACGTTGTCGCTGTGAATCGGACGGAAGGTGCTCAGGTCGTCCGGGTAGAACGGGTCGGCCAGGTTGGGGTCCTGGGCGGGCCAGAGCGTCTGGCTGCCCTCGTACATGTTGGCGATGAAGACGTTGGTGGCGCCGGGCACGCGGGCGACGTAGAGGCTGGCCCAGTTGGGGTTCCCTTCGGCGTCGTCGGCCGACTGGCAGGCGGCCCAGCCGGTGAGCGGCTCGGCACCGTCGATGACGGCGCGGCCGGCGCCGAATGTGCCCGCGGCGTTGCCGTCGTAGGTGATGGGGTGGCCCTCGGCGCCGGACCACCGGCACCGGACGGTGCTGCGATAGCGGACGCCGCCAGCGAACACGACGGTGTCGCCGGGCGCCAGGGTGGTGGCGGCCGCGGTGCCCGTGGCGCTGCCGTCGCCGGGGCAGTGCATGAAGGGGGTCTGCGGCGACTGACCGTCGGCCGTGTCCGACCCGGCGTCGAAGTCCACGTAGTAGACGGTCGCGGCGTGGAGAGTCGTCACGGTCGGCAGGCCGACAACGACCGCCGCCAGGGTGAGAGCAAGCCAGTCAAAACGCTTCATTTGGGAACTCCGGATCTCCCCGGCGGGGTGACCTGGGGCTGCATGTGCAGGGCACGTGTTTAGCGTGGCCCGTCTGAACACCCATTCCAGGGGTGCCCTGGCCACGCTTGACGCGGTTCCCGAGCCCGGTCGAGGGGCGTGGCCATGCTTGCTGTCCCAGAGTCAGCCTGCTCACGTCCCGATTCCCTCGGGATCGAGGATGAGCATGGCACCGACGCTCAACACGTACTGTGCCGCCCCCTGCGCCCACCGGTTAGTGGCCGCTGACAATACAAGTATAGGCCGCGAGGCGTGCGGCGTCAAAGCCGGCCTCGTGCGGTTTCGGCGGGCCCCGGCCGCCGACCTGCAATTGCCCTTGACTGGCTCTGTCGGCTGGGGGTAAGATGGTTACTGACAGGCTGTTGCGAGCAGCCACCAGTCGCGGAGGGCCGGCTGCGCTGCGAGGGCGCAAAGTGTGATTTCGCGACCCTGGGTCGCGGCACGGGTGGTACGCGTGACAGCGGGGGCACTGGGACGGGTGTCCCCGGCGTTATTGTTTCGCGGGGCGGCCGCCGGGAGAGAACGGAAAAGGGGCAGGCGATGGCACGAAGTCGCAAGCGGCTGGGCGAGATCCTCAAGGAATGGGGACTCGTGACCGACGACCAGATACGCGAGGCGTTGGAGCAACAGAAGCAATCGGGGAAGCGCCTCGGCGAGTGCCTGGTGGCCCTGGGCGCCTGCAGCGACGTGGACGTTGTCAAGGCGCTGGCGCTTCAGTTCGACATGGAATACGTGGACCTGGACGTCGTAAGCATCAGCCATGACGTGTTCGAGCTGATCCCGGAGAACATCATCCAGGAGTACACGGTGCTGCCGCTGTCGCGCGAGCGGAACAAGCTGAAGGTGGCGATCACCGATCCTCTGGACCTCGAGACGATCGACGCCCTGCGGTTCCGGCTGAACATGGAGGTGGAGACGGCGTTGGCCCCGCGCAAGAAGGTGCTGCAGGTGATCAACAGCTACACCAGCGACGTGGAGGCCAGCGAAGTGGACACCATGATGCAGGAGTTCACGGAGGCGTTTGAAGCCAGCGGCGGCGGCCAGGCGGGGGAGGCCGGGGCGAGCGAGGGCGACGATGCCCCGATCATCCGCCTGGTCACCCTGATGATCACCGAGGCGGTTCGGATGAGGGCGAGCGACATCCACATCGAGCCGATGGCCGAGAAACTGAGGGTGCGGTACCGGATTGACGGCCGGTGCGAGGAGCGCGACCCGCCGCCGAAGCGGCTGCAGGGGGCCATCATCAGCCGTATCAAGATCATGTCGGGCATGGCGATTGAAGAGAAGCGTCTGCCCCAGGACGGCCGCATCCGCATGAAGCTCGAGGGGCAGGACCTCGACTTCCGGGTGAGCAGCCTGCCGGCCTACCACGGCGAGAGCATGGTCCTGCGGATTCTGCGCAAGGAATCGGTGCAGGTGGGGCTGGGGGCCCTGGGGTTCTCGACGGGCGATTACGAGGTGTTCCTGAGGGTCATCCGGCGGCCGAACGGCATCTTCCTGGTGACGGGCCCGACGGGGTCGGGCAAGACGACCACGCTCTATTCGGCTCTGGACGAGCTGAACCGGCCGGACCGCAAGATCATCACGGCTGAAGACCCTGTGGAGTACAACATCTCGGGGATCAATCAGGTACAGGTTCGGGAGTCGATCGGGCTGACGTTTGCGGCGATTTTGCGAGCGATGCTGCGTCAGGCCCCGAACATCATTCTTGTGGGTGAGATCCGTGATTTGGAGACTGCGGAGATTGCAGTGCAGGCCGCGCTCACGGGACACCTGGTATTCAGTACACTCCACACCAATGATGCGCCCTCTGCCTTGACCCGCCTCATCGACATGGGGGTCAAGCCCTTTCTGGTCGCATCGAGCATTCAGGCGGTCATGGCACAGCGTCTGGTGCGGGTTTTGTGCGATGAGTGCAAGGGCCCGGATGACAACGTGGACCTGCCCCTGCTGCGAACGATGGGGCTTACGGAGGAGCAGATCTCGCGGGCGACGTTCATGAAGCCCGTTGGCTGCGATCGGTGCCACGGGTCGGGGTTCTACGGCCGAGTCGGCGTTTTCGAGGTCATGGTGATGAACAATGAGCTTCGGGAGATGGCCTTCCAGCAGCGGCCGCTGAACGAGCTGCGCAAGGGCGCCCGGGCTTTCGGGATGCGGACGCTGATGGACGACGGGCTGGCGATGGCGATGTCGGGGGTCACGAGTCTGGAAGAGGTCCTGGGGCACGCGACGCGAGATATCGGTGCCGCCTTGGAGGCGACGTCCTGACGAGCAGGATTATGTGGGCTATCGCTCAGGGCCTCAGCATATAGGATAGCGTATATGCGGCGCCTTTCCCTAGCGCCTTTTGGGAAGGCGTAGCCTTGGGTTGCCGCAAGGCGGTCTGGGCTCTAGAATTGTACTGGGGAGGGCCTGTCCAGGGACGTGCTGGAGGGCTTTTGGGGAGCGGACTATGGCCGGTTCGACGCTGCAGATCGACAAGTTGCTTCAGGCGGTGATCGTGAACAATGCATCCGACCTGCACCTGCACGTGGGTCGGAAGCCCACGTTGCGGCTGCACGGTCGGCTGCGCGAGGTGAACACCAAGGTGCTGGAACCGGATGACACGGTGGGTCTGATGAAGAGCATCGCGCCGGCGCGGTACCAGCAGGAGATTGAGGAGGAGGGATCGGCGGACTTCGGGTTCGGCTGGGGCGACAAGGCGCGGTTCCGCGTGGCGATTTTCAAGCAGCGTGGGAACATCAGCATGACGCTGCGGCTGATTCCGACAAAGATCATGACGTTCGAGGAGATCGGGCTGCCGCCGATTGTCAAGACGCTGATGAACCGGCCGCGCGGCATTTTTCTGGTCACGGGGCCGACGGGCTGTGGCAAGACGACGACGCTGGCGACGATGGTCAATCACATCAACGAGCAGATGGACCGGCACATTGTGACCATCGAGGACCCGATCGAGTACTACCATCCTCACAAGAAGTCGATGGTGAACCAGCGTGAGGTGGGCATCGACGTGCCGAGCTTCGCCGAGGCGTTGCGGCGCGTCCTCCGGGCCGACCCGGACATCATCATGGTGGGCGAGCTTCGGGACCTGGAGACGGTGGAGGCGGCGATCCGGGCGGCGGAGACGGGCCACCTGGTCTTCGGCACGCTGCACACGACCAGCGCGCTGGGCACCGTGAGCCGCATCGTCGACACGTTCCCGTCGGACCAGCAGGAGATGATCCGCGTCCAGTTGGCGAGCACGCTGCTGGCGGTGCTGAGCCAGCAGTTGTGTCCGCGGTGCGACATGCCGGGGCGGGTGGCGGCGTTTGAGTTCCTCTACGCGACGCCGGCGACGGCGAACCTGATCCGCAAGAATGAAACGTTCCGGATCGAGTCGGTCATCCAGACGGGGCGCAAGTACGGCATGCAGCTTCTGGACGAGTCGCTCCTGGGGCTCTATCACCGGGGGATCATCGACCTTCAGACGCTGATGGAGAAAGCGAACCGCCCGAACGAGATCAAGGAGAAGCTCAGCGAGGAGGACGTCAAGCGGCTCGAGACGATGGAATCGGTGGCCGGTGCGCTGATCGGCACGTAACCGGCGGCACGGCGCGGCAGGCGATGGAGAGTGCTCATGAGTCAGTTGGACGACACGGCGAGGACGGCGACGGCCAGGAAGCGGAAGCTCATCGGCCAGATCCTGGTCGACATGGGCGTCGTGACGGCGGACCAGGTGCGCGAGGCGCTGGAGATCAAGCGCCGCAAGGGCGGGGCGACCGGGGCCGTGCTCGTGGAACTGGGCTACTGCAGCGACCGTGACATCTCGATGGCCCTGGCCGTCCAGTCGGGCATGGAGGTGGTCAATCTCGACGAGGCGGACATCGCGCCGGAGGTGATCGGGACGATCGACGCGCTGACGGCCCGGACGTACCGGATCGTGCCGATCAAGTTCGCCGGGAACACGCTCACCGTGGCCATGGGCGACCCGGAGAACCTAAAGACGCTGGACGACCTGCACTTCCTGCTGGGGTTCGACCTTGCGGGCGCCGTGAGCGATCCCGGGTCGATCCAGCGGGCGCTGGACAAGTACTACCAGGAGAGCGGGGCCTCGATGGAAGAGGTCATGGGCGAGCTCGAGGGGCTCAACGCGGAGTTCTTCGGCCCGACGGGCGAGGATGACGCGTCGTTCGACCTGGCCGACGTCCGGGCGATGAGCGAGTCGCAGCCCGTGAAGAAGCTGCTGAACCTGGTGCTCCTGCAGGCCATCCGCGACAAGGCGTCGGACATCCACTTCGAGCCGTTCGAGGACGAGTTCAAGATGCGGTACCGCATCGACGGCATCCTGTACGAGATGGTGCCGCCGCCGCGCCACATCGCCATGGCCGTCGCCAGCCGCATCAAGGTGATGGCGAACCTCGACATCGCGGAGCGCCGCCTGCCGCAGGACGGGCGGATCGAACTGAACGTCGCCGGCAACCCGGTGGATCTGCGCGTGTCGGTCCTGCCGACCATGTTCGGCGAGAGCGTCGTCATGCGCGTGCTGGACCGCACGCAGGTTTCGCTGGATCTGACCAAGGTCGGCTTGCGGGACGACGAGCTGAAGCTGTTCCGCGAGATCATCCACCTGCCGAACGGGATTGTCATCGTCACGGGGCCGACGGGGTGCGGCAAGACGACGACGCTCTACTCGGCGCTTCGCGAGATCAACACGATCAACACGAAGATCATCACCACCGAGGACCCGGTGGAGTATGACATCGCGGGGCTGATCCAGGTGCAGATGAACTCGGACATCGGCCTGACGTTCGCGTCGTGCCTGCGGTCGATCCTGCGGCAGGACCCTGACATCATCCTGGTGGGCGAAATGCGCGACCTGGAGACGGCGGAGATCTCCATTCACGCGAGCCTGACGGGCCACCTGGTGTTCTCGACGCTGCACACGAACGACGCGCCGACGGCCATCACGCGCATGCTCGACATGGGCATCGAGCCGTACCTGCTGACGGCCACCGTCGAATCGATCGTGGCACAGCGGCTGGTGCGGAGAATCTGCCTGAACTGCCGGGGCGAGTTCAAGCCGACCGAGGAGATGCTGCTGGAGCTGGGCCTGGCGCCGGAGGAGGTGCGCGGCCGGACGTTCTACTACGGCCGGGGATGCGAGCAGTGCAACAACACGGGGTATCGCGGCCGGACGGCCATCTTCGAGATCATGCAGCTCGACGACCAGCTGCGCGAGATGATCCGCAACCACGCCAGCAGCAACGTGATTCGCGTCGAGGCGCGGCGCCGGGGGATGCGCAGCCTTCGCGAGAGCGGCTTGCTGTCGATCTACGACGGGGTGACGACGATCGAGGAAGTGGTCCGCGAAACGGTCACTGAGGATTAGGCCGGGCGCGCTCACGGCGCCGGCCGGTCGGGGCACAGAGCCGAAGGAGACGATGATGCCGACGTACCAGTTCGAGGCGATGAATGCCCAGGGCCAGGAAGTGCGCGACGAGATCGAGGCCACCAGCCAGGAGGAGGCCGTCCAGAAGATCCGCGCCATGAACTACTTCCCGACGAACCTGCGCGAGAAGGGCGGCGCCCGCGGACAGCGCCGCGCCACGGGCGGCGGCGTCAAGAAGGGCAAGACCATCACCATCGGCGGGGTCTCGCAGAAGAATCTGACGCTCTTCACCCGCCAGCTCAGCACGCTCCAGGACGCCGGCCTGCCCATCCTCCGGAGCCTGCGGATTCTCTACAGCCAGCAGAAACCGGGCGTGCTGAAGAACGCCCTGGCGGACGTCATCGAGGACGTCGAGGCCGGGGCGACCCTGTCGGAGGCCATGGCCAAGCACGGCAAGTGTTTCAACCGCCTGTACGTGAACATCGTCCGGGCCGGCGAGGCGGGCGGCGTGCTCGACCGGATCCTCCTGCGGCTGGCCGAGTTCATGGAGAAGTCGCTGACCCTGAGGCGCCGCGTGATCGGCGCCATGATCTACCCGGCGGTGGTCATCGTGGTGGCCGTCTGCATCGTGGCGGCCATCATGGTCTTCATCATTCCGAAGTTCAAAGACATCTTCGACGACTTCGGGAGCAATCTGCCGGCTCCGACGATGATGCTCATCAACCTGAGCGACACCGTTCGGTCCTACTGGTACCTGTTCCCGGCTATCCCGATCGGCCTGTTCCTGGTGGTCAAGCTGGCGCGGATGACCGGCGGGGGGCGGTACGCGCTGGACTGGATGAAGCTGAACCTGCCGATCATCGGGCGGATCGTCAATCGCAGCATGGTGTCGCGTTTCACGCGGACGCTGGGGACGCTGGTGGCCTCGGGCGTGCCGATTCTGGATGCCCTGCGGATCACGCGCGAGACCGTGGGCAACGAGGTGATCGCGCGGGCGCTGACGTCGGTGCACGACAGCATCCGCGAGGGCGAGAGCATCGCGGCGCCCCTGAAGCAGAGCGGGGTCGTCGACGCCATCGTCGTCAACATGATCGACGTCGGCGAGGAAACCGGCGACCTCGACAAGATGCTCACGAAGGTGGCCGACAACTACGACGAGGAAGTGGACACCCTGGTGGGCGGCCTCGTGAGCGCCCTGGAGCCGGTCATGGTGGTCATGCTGGGCGTGATCGTCGGCTCGATTGTCATCGCCCTGTTCATGCCGCTGGTCCAGATCATCCAGGACGTGCGCGGCCAGAGCCGCTGACGCTCGTCGCGACGGGACGAGGAGGAGACCATGACAGCGCCGGGAGCCGAGAAGCGGAAAGGCTTCACGCTCATCGAGCTCTTGATCGTGATGATGATCATCGGCATCCTGATCATCATCCTGGTCCCCGGGCTGGTCATACGCTCCAGGGGGCTGGTGCGGACCAAGAAGATCATGGGCGCGCTCGACACGGCGCTTCAGGCGTATTCGCAGAAGTACCGGTCGTTTCCCCCGAGCAAAATGCCCAGCGGATACCCGAACACGAGCGGCATCACGACCGGCTCCCAGTGCCTGTACTACTTCCTGATGGGACCGAACGGCGAAGGCTGGAATACCACGATCAAGGGAGGCGAGGCGCCGGCGGCGTACATCTGGGCGCCCGCCGCCGACCTCGATCGCCCTTGGATGGTCAGCGACATGAAGGAGACCGACGGCGGCGACCACGTGAAGTGCGCCAAGTACTTCTGCGACGGCGGCCCGGAGAGAGTCCGGGCCATTCTGTATTACCGCGCGGACGTGATGGTGCGCGCCGACGGCACGCGGCCCGTGAAGTACGACGAGGTGTACGACCGGTCGAACAACAACGACACGTCGAAGACGTTCTGGACGCCGCCGGCCGACGACTGGAAGACGCTGATCGTCAATAAGGACAGCTACAATGAAGCGCCGTACAACCCGGGGCGCTACCTGCTGATCGCCCCCGGCGAGGACCGCGTGTTCGGCTATGTCGACAGGACTTGTGATGACGTGCTCAACGTGAAGCGCAAAGACTAGGGCTATTGGGTGGTGTGTCCCGTTCGGGCTGGTTGCTCGAGGCGGGCGAGAAAGGTGCTGGCCATGACGCGCAAGGGCGGGTTTACGCTGATAGAGTTAGTTATAGTTATGGCTATTATCGCGATGCTGATCCTCATCTTCATTCCGCAGATCCCGGCCATCATGAGCTGGTATCGCGTGCACATGAGCCGCGTGATCATGACGCAGCTCGAGTTCGGCGTCGAGGAGTACCGACGGGTCTACGGCGAGTTGCCGCTCGACCTGTACCGGATGCACGCCGACCGCAAGCGTCTCTTGAACGGGCTCACGGACACCGGCAGTTGGACCGACCCCGGTGCGTGCCATTACGGCAACGCGCCCGGCTACTTGAGCCTGTGCCTGATTCTTCAGGGTCCGGACGGCAACGGGTGGGGCCCGACGGAGGACTTTCCCGACATGAAGGAGTTCGGGCCGATTCCGGAGTCGCCGGGGTACGCCGTCCGCGACACGCGGTACGAGAACTGGCGGTATTTCGAGTGTCCGTTCGGGCGACCGATACTCTATTACATGGCCCGCATGGACAGCACGTACGCGGACATCACTCTGGAGAAGCACCCTCAGGACGAGCTCAGGATGCGCTACATCTACCTGATCAACCAGGATCCGTGGGAATACGGGTCCACGGGCGGCGACCAGCGCGGGGCCGACGAACTGCCCACCGGGGCCGGCATCATGAACTCGTGGGTGGGGAAGATGCATTGGTCAACGAGGCTCACGCGGTCGAAGGACGCCGCCGGGTATCGCTATCCGTACAACCCGACGTCGTACCTGCTCTGGATGGCCGGGGCCGACGCGCGGTTCGGCTACTGGGTCTGGAGCGACCAGTATCACGGGTTCATTGTGGACCCGAAGCCGGAGGACGCCTCGGACGGACGCGTCGGTGTCTGCGACGACGTGACGAACTTCTAGCGTGACCCCGGCCGTCGGTCGGAGATGGAGCCGGCGGAATGGGAAGGTGTGTGATGCATGTGGCACGCAGGAGAGCGTTCACCCTGATCGAGCTCGTGATCGTGATGGCGATTATTGCAATGTTGATCCTCATCTTCGTGCCGCAGATCCCGGCTATCATGAGCTGGTATCGCGTGCACATGAGCCGCGTGATCATGACGCAGCTCGAGTTCGGCGTCGCGGAATACAACCGAGTCTACGGCGATTACCCGCACGAGAGCGTCACCTGGAGCAGCAGCGATGGCCTCGCCGAGATCGAGTACTGGAAGGCGACCGGGTATCACAGTCTGTACCTGATGCTTCAGGGGCCCGACGGCAACGGCTGGGGGCCGACCGCGGACAAGCCCGCCATCAAGGAGTTCGGGCCGATTCCCGAGTCGCCTGGCTTCGTCGGCAGGCACTTGTCGTCCGGCGAGGCGCCGAGGTTTGAGGACCCGTTCGGCCAGCCGATTCTCTACTACAAGGCGCACCTGGACAGCAGGTACCCGGACATCAACTCGAGCCCCTACTGCACGCAGTGGCGCTACAACTGGGGCACCAACAGGAACGCCTGGTATGCCTGCCGGGGAGCCAACGAGTTGGCCTACGGCACCGAGTACGTCTTCGATGACGCCAAGCCGTACGCCCTGATGCACTGGCGCGTGCGACTGACCCAGTCCAAGGTGGGCGACACGAGGTACCCGTACAACCCGACGTCGTACATCATCTGGATGGTCGGCGGGGATCAGCGATACGGCTACTGGATCTGGAGCGACGAATACCACGGGTTCATCGCGGACCAGGATCCGGAGGATGCCTCGGACGGACGCGTCGGCGTCTGCGACGACGTGACGAGCTTCTAGCGTGATCCCGACCGACGGGCAGGATGGAGTCGGCGGAATGGGGAGGTGTGTGATGCACATGGTGCGCAGGGGGTTCACACTGATCGAACTCGTG
>Ga0272441_10011920_pt1 | contig 12809 bp, 9 predicted proteins | sample SSMProp6N_FD_193582 | JGI IMG/M metagenome (GOLD analysis project Ga0272441, IMG submission 193582) | Marine sediment archaeal communities from Little Sippewissett salt marsh, Falmouth, MA, United States - SSM-Prop-6N | ecosystem: Environmental > Aquatic > Marine > Wetlands > Sediment ...
TTTTGTTACCAAAGAGCAGAACGCCGCAATTAAAGGCGTATTCAAATATTTTGAATTATTAATTGGCTGAATGATATCCATGATCGCATTCAGCACGCTTTAATTTTTACGAAGCCATCAATTTTGACAGGACTGTAATTTCGTATCGCTGGTATATAGATACTATCATATTATAGTAATATTAATCAAACAAGACTTAATCTAAAATAAAGACTGACAGCCGGCAGGGCTCTTTTGCTGTGAGTGGCGGGTTTTATGTTATATGTCTCCGATTTTTCTTAAAAAAAATCGGGCTTCGGCCCTTCGGATACGTTCCGCGTGGTCTTCTTTCCTTTTACGGGCGTCCTGGATTTTTTCGCACAGGTCATGGAGATCGGCCGGTTTCAACAAGTAATCAAATGCGCCCAGTTTCATTCCTTTCACCGCGCTTTGAATCGTGCCGTGACCGGTCATGAAGATCACTTCAACCAGGGGGAACCGCCGCTTGATTTCCTGCAGTGTCCGGATGCCGTCCATGCCCGGCATACCGATATCCAGCAGTACCACGTCGATCGTTTTTTTTTCGAGAAGGCTCAGGCATTCCGTTCCGCTGAAAGCAGGCGTTACCTTTTCACCGGCGTCCGTGAGCCGGGATGAAATCATGTCCACATAGTCTTTGTTATCGTCCACGACAAGGACCCGCGTGGGAATTTTAAGCATAAAAGTTGTTCTCCTTTATCTATACAAGTCCGAGAAATTTCCACCAGGCAGAGGCCACCAGAATCAATACCAGAAGCAGGATCGGTGTGGCGATCATTCCGGCTTTGGTCAGATCGGATGCTTTGAAATACTGGTAGCTGTAGGCAATGGCATTGGGCGGGCACCCGATGACCAGCAGCATGGCAAATGAGGTGGCGGTGCCCAGGCACAGGGCCGTAAGGGCGGGATTGACCCCCTCGAGCTGCGCGATCGGTATGACGATCGGCAGTATCAGCGCGGCGGCGGCTACGTTGGCCATGATATTGGTGGCCAGCGCTCCGAATATACTGACACCGACAAAAAGAAGCAACCAGCCTCCGCCCTGAATGTATGGGAAAAACAGATTGGCCAGATAGCGGGCCGCCCCGGAATAGCCCATGGCAAGGCCCAGAGAAATACCGCCGCCGAATATAAACAGGACGGTGCCCCATTCCAGATTGGTATGGATGTCTTCCCATTTGAGGATACCCGACAGCACCAGACCCGCTACACCGAGCATGCCGGCAATGGAATAGTCAATTCCATGATACCCTTTGGTAACCCATGAAATCAATACCGCACCGATGATCAGCAGGGCTTTTTTTTCCGACAGGCGCCATGGTCCGGGATTTTCATTAAGCTGCGGAAGAACCAGAGACGGGTCGGGGCGAAACATCAGATATACGCAGAAGACCGATATGGGGACGGTCAGCAGGGCGGCGGGCATGGCATACAGGACCCAGTGAAGGAAATCAATTTCGATTCCGGTGAATTCCTTCAGGAAGGCCGCGGCGACCATACAGCGCCCTCCGCCGATCAGTGTGCCCATCCCGCCGCATGAGCAGGCAAACGGAATGGACAGCATCATAAATTTCGCCGTATCGGTGTGAGGCTCTATCCCGGCGGCTTTCATCAACGGAACGATGGTGATGATGCCGATGGCGCATGCCGCAGCGTCATGGATGACGGATGAGGATAAGCCCAGGCCGATGGCAATGATAAATGTAAAGCGGGTAATGCCGGTGCCGGCTTTGTGAATGATAAACCAGCCCAGACGGCGGGTCAGTCCGACCTTGTCCAGGGCGATTGCGAAAATCAGGCAGCACATGATAAACACAACGACCGGATGCATATAAGGGGCCCAGGCCTGCTTGGCGTCGCTGACTCTCATGACGACAAGAAAAACCCCGATGCATATGGCCGTGATTTCCAATGGAATCGGCTCTGTAATAAAAAGGAAGATCAATACGGCCAGAACGGCCAGAAAACGTTTGGCTTTCGGTGAAAGCCCGTCGATAAAACCGATCGTTACCCGGCGCTTCATCTTTTGAGCGGTTTGGATAAGAAACGTCCCGGGGGACGTCAGGTCGCTTTGAGGAGTGAGGGTGACGGTGTAGGAGGGCGGAGTGGAACTGTTTTCAGATATTCTGGAAAAATGACGTTGTATGTTCTGAAACATGCACTGATCGGTGTCGCCGTTAATACGGAATCTGCTGCCTTCCGATATCGGCAGCAACATCACGACGGCTCCCAGAAAAAAAGCGATTCCCGTTTGAAACCATTTGGAATTGAAAAGCAAGATCTGCACCTTTTGTTCATATTTCAAGTGTCCGGGGCTGAGTCATTCCGGACAGGCTTGAATGTTGACAGGTGTAAAACCGAATCAGCGACAGATACAGCTGCATTCCTGAATTGTAAAAGTTATGGATGAGAAACCTTTTTAATTTTTCCAATTTAGCAGAATATGTAAAAAAATAAAAGGTATTAGTTGGTTTTGACCGGATGCCGCATGGAAAAGTTTTTTTGTCAAAAATGTCTAGTAAGATGTTTTTGGCTTGACAATAAATGAATATTCCTTTAAGTTATTAGAAAAGCAATAATCAATAAATCCAATTCAGATTAAAAATTTTATTATTTTTTCTGCTGTTTTTTTTGTTTCAGCTCGCCTTTTCTAATTGTTTCACCTGAATTTTTACCTGTCGACACATAAGGGCCGCAGCCCTTAACCGGTGTCTGTTCAGAAACAGAATGGTTTCTTAAAGCTCAATGAAGGTTTTCACCGCATTAATACATGGCGTATTTTGAGGTGTGAAATCTGAGCCGGCTTCACAAGCTTTCAATAAGCCTCATGATTTACCGGATGTTGAGCGGGTTTTGGTCCGTTTTTCAAATCACTGTTCCATATTTACGGGACTTTAAAAATCACTATTCAAACTTTTGATGAGCATTTATAAGTCGATGGATGTTGAGATCGTTAATGCTTGAACCGGGAAAAGGAGGAATTATGAAACCAACGAGCCGTTCCATACAGAAGATTATCGAAGAGCAGGTCCAGAAATGGCAGGCAGAGGTTGCCCGGGATACGAAAGAGGAAAAATACTACCCGATTATTACCATATCGCGGGAACCCGGCAGCGGCGGGCGGTTAATCGCCAGAGCGCTTGCGGATAAACTTTCATTGGATTTGTTCGATCAGGAAGTGGTTCATGAGATGGCAAAAAGTGCCAATGTCAGTACCCGCCTGATGGAGACACTTGATGAAAAAGGCGTGTCAACGCTGCATGAATGGGTTTCGGCGCTGGTAGATTCCAGACATTTGTGGCCGGATCAATATATGCAGCATTTAATGCGGGTGGTCGGTACGATCGGCGAACACGGGCGTAGCGTCATTGTCGGCAGAGGCTCCAATTTTATCATACCCAAAGAAATGAAATTGAGCGTTCGGATCGAAGCCCCGCTGGAAGTTCGTGTCCAAAATATTGTCAATGAGTTCGGAGCGTCGGAAGACGAAGCCCGTCGCCGTGCGATTAAGACCGAGTCAGAGCGAAAAGCCTTTATCCGAAAGTATTTTAACGCGGATATTGCCGATCCGATTCATTACGATCTGGTCATCAATACCGGTAAGCTGGGCATTGATGAGGCCGTTAATCTGATCGTGGCCCTGTATCCCAAACTTTAGGGGGGACGCATCCGCTAAGAGTACGGATTTTTGGATTTGGATAGACACGATTAAAATCGGCGGTTTCGCAAAAAATCAGGCTGCCGGCTCTTATCGGTCGGCAGCGGATTTTCTGCTTTGGGCCAGTATCCCGGATATGTAATCGATACTGAAAAGAACGGCGTTTCGGGTCAGCGGTTCGCATAAATGCGGCGGATTTTCCGGTTTAAATCCTTCGGGGCGGAGAACGCTGCACCTGAGACTGCCGAACCGGTGTTCGAAGCGTTCGGCAAAATCCCTGCATATCCGAATAATGGCTTCATCCGGCATGCTTTTTTCCCTGCCGATAATTCCAAGAAACATCAGAGAACCTTCCACCAGTCCGCACTGAGCCCCGAATTCCCCGGCGCCGTGCATGCCGACGGCCGCATCCAGGACCTGCGAATTTACGTCAACGGAAAAAATTTCAGACAGGATGTTCAGCATCGTTGACGCGCAGTTGATATCCAGATCCCAATAATAATGGTGGACTTTACGGGCCGCAAATTTTTCGATGGATGCCATGTTGTTTTTCCTTGTATGGATTTCCTGCCATCCGTTCGCTTCGTCTTTCCATGAAGTGGAAATGTCGTATGGCCGGTGGCTTCAGCCACCGGTAGGTCCCCCCATTTCTCAAGTCCCGAAGGAACGATGTACGTATTCTTCAAAAGCTGTCAAAAAAAACAAGAGTTTTTTCCGTTTTATATTTACCGCCCGCTTCGCTCTCTCGAGACGCAGAGAACCCAGAGCCTCGAAACGGCAATTGCGGGCTCTGCGATCTCTGTGCTTCGAGAGTGCGAAGCGAACGGGCGGTAGAAAACAAAAGAGATTATTTTGTAACGGCAATCTCATGAGAATTGGGCTGCGAGTATGGCCCGCATTATAAAATCGAAATTTAACGTGTATCTTGACGCCGTCCTTTCAGGACTCAGGTCCGTGTGGGTTTTTTATAGCATTTTAAAATGAATTTTTGTATGGTTATAATTTGAACTGATGCAGGTAAAAAAACGGTGCTGACCGGCGGTTTAACGGCTCACTTTTTAAAGGTTGTCAAAGAATCAAGAACTTTTTCCGTACATATTTACCGCCCCCTTCGCTCGAGACGCAGAGCCTCAAAACGGTGATTTGGGTCTCTGCGCTCTCTGTGCCTCGGGAGAGTGAAACGAACGGGCGGTAGATAATAAAAAAGATTTTTTTTGTAACTTACTTTTATTGTCGGCATCTGTTCTTCAAATGAGATGGAATATGAATAAAAACATTAGACCCCTTCGACCGGTATGGCTGACACGGGATCGGAAAATCGTTAAAATCATCGATCAGAGACGGCTTCCGCATGAATGCGAAATAGTGGATTTGTGCAGCGTCAATGATGTCGTGACGGCGATACGGGACATGTATGTGCGGGGGGCGCCCCTTATCGGCGTCACGGGGGCTTACGGCATGTACCTGGCCGTGCTTGACTGTTTCGAGAGTCGCATACCCAAAGACTACCTGATACGCCAGGCCGATCGATTGAAATCGGCCCGACCTACGGCCGTCAATCTGGTATGGGCCGTGGATCAGGTACTGGATGCGGTGCTGAAGGTATCTGCGCGTCAGGAAAAAATTCTGGCGGCCCTTGAAGCGGTCGACAGGATCGTCGATGCCGAAATTGAGAATTGCCGTCAGATCGGACGTCACGGGTTGCAGTTGATCGAGCGGATCAGTCGGGAAAAGAAAGGAAAAACGGTTAACATCCTGACGCACTGCAATGCCGGATGGCTGGCATGTGTCGAATACGGTACGGCGACCGCTCCGATATATGCCGCGTATGACAAGGGGCTGGAAGTCCATGTGTGGGTGGACGAAACCCGGCCCCTGAATCAGGGCGCCCGGCTGACGGCATGGGAGCTGGGCCGGCACGGGGTTCCTCACACGGTGATCACGGACAACGCCGGTGGGCATCTGATGCAGCACGGCAGGGTGGATATCGTGATCGTGGGGGGCGACCGGACCACCCGGACTGGAGATGCGGCCAATAAGATCGGAACGTATCTGAAAGCCCTGGCTGCCCGGGACAACGATATTCCTTTTTATGTGGCCCTGCCGTCGAGCACCTTTGACTGGAGTCTGACCGACGGTGTCAGGCAGATTCCCATCGAAGAGCGTGATTCGGATGAGGTTCGGTATGTGCAGGGAATGTGCGGTGGTAAAACCGTTCGGGTATTGGTGCCGCCTTTGAACAGTCCGGCGGCCGAGTTCGCGTTTGATGTGACCCCGGCCCGTCTGATAACCGGATTCATTACGGAAAAAGGGGTCTGTTGTGCCGACGCAGACGATATCCGTCGGCTTTTCCCGGATGCTTCCGTTTGAAAAAATATTGACTTTTGGATCGATTGAATTTTAAATGACCCCCATGTTGATGAAATTCGAGAAACAGCTTATCGCAATTATTCAGGAAGATCTTCCCGTAACTTCCCGGCCTTATCTGGATATCGCACGGAAACTCGGGGTTTCAGAGCAAACCGTGCTCGATACGCTCGATGATCTGTGCCGTCGAGGGATCATTCGGCGATTCGGTGCGTCGTTGCGGCATCAACGATCCGGCTTTTCAGCCAATGTCATGGTTGCCTGGAAGGTGGATGAAGCGCATATCCATGACGTGGGGCGCATCATGGCCTCATTCGATGAAGTGTCTCACTGCTACCGGCGAAATCCGTCAGACCGGTGGCCGTACAATATCTACACGATGGTACATGGTACGGATGAAAACGGGTGTCGGGAAACGGTCCGGCGTATGGCTGAAAAATCCGGGATCGATCATTACGACCTGCTTTTCAGCCGAAAAGAGCTGAAAAAAACATCCATGAAATATTTTTCCGAAACAAATCCGTGCTGAAAAAGTCTCGCCGTTGAAACCCGATATCCCTCATATACTATTGGTCAATCCGTGGATACATGATTTCGCCGCGTATGATTTCTGGGCAAAACCCGTGGGTATTCTGACCCTGGCGTCGATTTTAAGATCGCACGGCTATGCCGTGGAGTACATCGACTGTCTGAATCGGTTCCATCCGTCGGCACCCGAAACCGATCCGTACGCGCGATCCGGCAGGGGGCCGTATGGTAAGTCACCGCTGCCGAATCCGGCAGGGCTTCAAAACGTTCGGCGTAAATTTTCCCGGTACGGCATTCGACCGGAATGGTTTCTTCAGGATCTGCAGGCGGCTCATCGACCGGATCTGATTCTGGTTACCTCTGTTATGACGTATTGGTATCCGGGGGTTCAGGAAACGATTCGCATGATTCGAACGGTGTATCCGGATGTCCCCGTGATTCTGGGGGGGATCTATGCCACCCTGTGCCGTGAGCATGCGATTCGGTATTCCGGAGCGGACCGGATCGTATCCGGTGCCGGTGAGGAATTTGTCCTGAAACTGGCCGGGAGCATGACCGGATTTCCTGTTTCCATGAATTTTGATCCCGAAGATCTGAACACGTATCCATACCCTGCATTCGACCTTCAGACCCGGATCGGGTATATACCGATGCTGACATCCCGGGGATGTCCCTTTCGCTGTGCGTACTGTGCATCCCACATACTCGATCCGGAACGAATGGTGAGAGACCCGCGGCATGTCATGGAGGAAATTCGATACTGGCACACCGCCGCCGGTGTCAGGGATTTCGTGTTTTATGATGATGCGTTGCTGGTGAACGCACCGGAACTTGCCCTTCCCCTGTTTGAGGAGATCGTTCGTTCCGGTTTGCCCCTCCGGTTTCACACGCCCAACGCGGTTCATATTCGGGAAATTACGAAAGATATGGCCGGGCTGATGATGAAAGCCGGTTTTGAAACACTGCGCCTGGGGCTTGAAACCACCGGATTTAACAAACGATCCCGGCTGGATCGGAAGGTGAACGAAGCAGAGTTCAGATCGGCGGTGACATGTCTCAAATCGGCGGGGTTTCAATCAAAACAGATTGGTGCCTACCTGCTCTGCGGACTGCCGGGGCAATCCGTGGAATCTGTGGAAGAATCGATCCGGGTGGTCAAAGAAACCGGCATTACCCCGGTACTTGCCTATTATTCGCCTATTCCCGGCACGCGTCTCTGGAAAGATGCCATTGAGTGCTCGCGATATGATCTGGCTTCGGATCCCATTTTTACGAACAATGCCGTTATGCCGTGCCGTCCCGAGGGGTTTTCCTGGGAAACGATTTCGCGTCTGAAAAAAATGGCGGCCGGGAATTGAGGTGCAGAAAAAGGGCTTGATTATATCTTCGGCTATGTTGTTGCAGGTTCCGTCCCGCCCATTCCCGGCATCTTTTCTCCGGATCACGCGATGTCGACCGCCGGGGACGGGCGGGAATCCGAAGTAAAATCTACGAAAATAAGACCGACGATGGAACCAGGCCCCGGAAAAACGATCTGTACCCGGTTAAAAACGATTGATTTTATCGCCCGCTCGTTTTGCTCACTCAAGGCGCAGACGATTTTTTCGTGTTTTTTCGGGGGGGGGCTGTTTGGTGAATGACCCCAAAAGACAGCATCATGGGAGAAAAACGCCGGGATATCAGTTTTGATTTGCAGGAGGTTTTTCCTGAATGTGCACGGCGTTGTGAACATTTTTATTTCAGGCCTTGGAAGGAATATCCCGGCGTTCTTCATAAAATTTCTTTCATCGATGGTGCTGATTGGAAATAATATTGGGCCCGGCGATTCGTTTCGGATCCGCCGGGCCGTTTTTTTTGGGGATTATATATCGTAATACAGGTAAAATTCATGTGGATGCGGACGAAGATTGATTGGATTGACCTCGTTGTCCGTTTTGTATTCAATCCACATGTCGATGACATCCCGGGTAAACACATCGCCTTTAAGCAAAAATTCGTGGTCGTTTTTCAGCGCATTCAGCGCTTCTGCCAGTGAGCCCGGGGCAGACGGAATTTCAGCCAGTTCTTCCGGCGGAAGATTGTAAATGTTTTTATCCAGCGGTTCGCCCGGATCGATCTTGTTTTCGATGCCGTCAAGAACCGCCATCATTATGGCGGAGAAGGCCAGATAGCCGTTGCAGGACGGATCGGGGGTCCGGAATTCGATCCGTTTGGCCTTCGGTGATGCCGAATACATCGGAATCCGGATGGAGGCACTGCGGTTCCGACTGGAATAGGCCAGGTTCACGGGGGCCTCGAATCCGGGAACCAGTCGTTTATAAGAGTTGGTGGTCGGGTTGGTAAATGCGCACAGCGCGCCGCAGTGCTTCAGAATGCCGCCGATGCCGTAAAGTGCTTCCTGGGAAACGCCGGCGTATTTGTCGCCGGCAAACAGGGGCTTGCCCTCTTTCCAGATACTGATGTGTGTATGCATCCCGGTTCCGTTGTCTTCAAACAGCGGTTTCGGCATGAAGGTAACGGTTTTGTTGTGGCGGTGCGCCACATTTTTCAATATATATTTGAACCACATCAACTGGTCGCCCATCTGAAGTAGGGGCTTGAACCGCATGTCAATTTCCGCCTGACCGGCGGTGGCCACTTCGTGGTGTTGACATTCGACGTCAATGCCCATCTGTTCGAGGACCAGAAGCATTTCCGTCCGAAGATCCTGGAACTTGTCCATGGGCGGTACCGGAAAATACCCTTCTTTATGGCGCGGTTTGTATCCCAGGTTGGGGGCTTCGTCCCGCCCGGTGTTCCATATACCCTCAATGGAATCGATTTCATAAAATGCCATATGGCGGTCTGAAGCAAAGCGGATGTCATCGAAAATGAAAAATTCGGCTTCCGGGCCGATGTAGGCCGTATCGCCGATGCCGGTGCTTTTCAGGTAGGTCTCGGCTTTTTGAGCGATGTGGCGGGGGTCCCGGCTGTAAGCTTCCCGGGTGAGCGGGTCCTCGATGTTGCCGATCAGAACCAGGGTGGGGACCTCAAAAAAAGGGTCAATTTTCGCGGTCGACGGATCCGGCACCACGAGCATGTCGCTGGCGTGGATCGGCTGCCATCCCCGGATGCTCGATCCGTCGAAACCGAACCCGTCATCAAAGCTGGATTCATCCAGTTCGCTCAGCGGTACCGTAAAATGCTGCCAGACCCCCGGAAAATCCAGGAACCGAATGTCAACCACTTTGACATCTTTTTCTTTTGCCATTTTTAAAACCTGTGCAGGCGTCATAATAAATGTCTCCTTTTTGTATTATATATTGGATTTGAGTGCTTTTTAAAGGGCATCAATCCCGCGTTCTCCTGTCCGTATACGAATGGAGTTTTCGATCGAGTGGATACGGTAAAAGTTCAAAACGTCGAGTATATGTTTCGGAACCAAATCGAATTCCTTATGCGACAACCCAAAGATTTTTTAGATGTCATTCAAAAGTGTAAGTTCGGGCCAGAATGAATTTCTTAAAATAGTAAGCAAACGATGTGCCAATTTTAAAAGTATTTTAAAAGCGCATTAAATACAGTGGGTTGTAATATAGTCTATATGGGAGCTCTTTGAAAGTTCGATACATTTTTGTTGTATAAGATTTTTTATTTTACAAAAATGTAGGAAATATAAAGATATGAGTATCCCCGTTCAGCTGAAACGGTTTTAAAATACCGCCTGAAAATTGAGCCTCCAGACTCCGGCAGGTATGGTGTAGTGAATGAATTTTAAATAAATTCAATTATATTTATAGGTTTTGCGCGTGTCTGTTGTCAATGGTTTTCATTTTTTTGAATAACTTCCCGTCTACAGGTAGTGGGGGGGGGGCAGGGGAAATCCGGCCGGGCAACGCGAGCGATGTGGAGCATATGAAAAAGAACATCCGGGTAAATAATTATGGAAAAATGCGTAAGAAATGTAAATATATAATAAAAAAAATACAATAAAGTAGGAAATGGAGAAAGCTCAAAAAAAGAAAAAATAAATATATGTTAAAATTACAAGGTATTACATGTATAACGGCTTTAAACGGCATGAGGCTTGCTAATCAGGGTTGCAGAGACACCGAATTTTTCCGTAAAGCACCCGCATTATGGTAAACTGAAAAGGAGATTCATGCATGAAAAAGATTGAAGCCGTTATCAAACCGTTTAAGCTGGACGATGTTAAGGATGCGTTGAACAAAATCGGAATCAGGGGTATGACCATCAGTGAGGCCAAAGGATTTGGCCGGCAAAGAGGGCACAGGGAGACTTACCGGGGAGCCGAATATCAGGTGGATTTCGTGCCCAAGATTAAAATCGACGTAACCGTGGAATCCTCAATGGTCGAACAGGTCGTATCGACAATTATCGAAAATGCGAATACCGGCAGGATTGGCGACGGGAAAATTTTTGTGCTGCCCGTTGAGCAGGCGGTCCGGATACGGACCGGCGAAAGCGGAAATGACGCCGTATGATGATCATGCTTTTTCTGTAGAAAAAAGATGTTGGACTCAGGGCGCCGGCAGGACTGGATTACATTCTCCTGCGTTTCTTTTTATCCGTTTTCTCCGGTGGTCATGGAGTGCTTGTAATGAGTGAGCGCTTTTGGGGTGCCTTGAAGACGGATACAGGTTCTGTGCAATTTAATTTCTGCCGCGGCCCTGGGCGGTGGGGGCCGTCAACGGGGCGAATTGTCTCTTTTTTGCCGGTGGAGGGTGCCGGTGAGTGTTTACGGCTACAAAATTGTAGAAAAAACGAATATTCCTACATTAATGTAAGAATATGTTGTGGGTGAAACTGCCAGAACAAATCGTGTCTTTAATATAACTATTCGATAATATACGATTTATTTGTTATTCCTGATTAGGACTTTATTTTTGGCATATATATTGCTAAACTACCTTACGCTTACGCCACACAGGATTCACATGCGGCCATGACGGCCTTGTGTATTTAGCATGCCATCAAAACAAGCCTTAGCGCTATTTGGATGCAACGGTGTATCTGCAGCATGTTCGTTTTCGTGACACCACAAAGCAGTGGTGAAAATTTCCAGGATGCAGTTCAACACCATCGTTTCCGGCATACAGAATCAATAACTGATCACCGACGATCGAATCCTTTCTCAAAGTTGCATACCGGACTTTGACAGTACCGATGACGCAGCAGGGCATTGTCGCCAAACCCTGACGGGACATTATGGGATGATGTATGCCCTGGTGTGTCCAACATTGAAAGAATTTCAGGAGAAAACATATGTGTCGTCTATTTTCAATAACCAGTGAGGAAGCGATTTCGCCGATGATCGCCCTGCAGGCCCTTGATGTGATGCGGGAAGGGCATGACGGTTCCGGAGTGGGACTGTTTTTACGCGACCTGGGCGGTCCGTTTGAAGACATGAAAAACTGTCCGATTCTGTCCGGGATTTTTACGGAAAAGGGACTGAGAACCCTGGATAAATACATGATGAATATCGGGTTCATGACCAAGTACAAGTTGTCCATCAAGGTGCCGAAAACGCCGCCGCCGGGCGTTCCGAAACGCGATGTGTACCTGATTCGTTCCTATGAGTACCCGGAGGAGTGGGACGGTCTCAGCGATGAACGGAAAAGTGAAAAACTTCTGGATATCCGGCTCCAGCTGCGACAAATGGGAGAGAAAAACGAAGACATGATCGTGTTTTCCTTCTGGCCGGATGTGGTCATGATCAAAGAGATCGGCGATCCGCTCAACGTCGGTCAATATCTCGGTCTGGACCGCAAGGAACTCAAGGCCCGCATCGTTATGGCCCAGGGCCGTCAGAACACCAATTACGACATCAACCTGTATGCCTGCCATCCGTTTTTCATCCAGGGGTATGCATCCATGACCAACGGGGAGAATACATCCTTTATCCCGATACGGGAGTTTCTGACGTCCAGAGGCTTTAACGGATATACCGGGTATCAGTCGGATTCGGAAGTGTTCACCCATATTCTGCATTATACGTTCGAGCGTCTGGGGTTTGGTATTGATGCCTACAAGCACATCATCACGCCGTTACAGGACGCCGACGTTGCCGGACACCCCAGTGCCATGCTGCTGCAGCAGCTGAAGCATTCCTGCCGGCGCCTGATCGTTGACGGCCCGAATTGTGTGATCGGATGTCTTCCTGATCATTCGCTTTTCATGGTGCAGGACCGAAAAAAACTCAGGCCCGGAGTGGTGGGGGGTAAACCGGGACAGTATG